>Ga0209712_10002150_pt1 | contig 16455 bp, 16 predicted proteins | sample ArcOceMetagenome_FD_187443 | JGI IMG/M metagenome (GOLD analysis project Ga0209712, IMG submission 187443) | Marine eukaryotic phytoplankton communities from Arctic Ocean - Arctic Ocean - Greenland ARC118M Metagenome (SPAdes) (version 2) | ecosystem: Environmental > Aquatic > Marine > Oceanic...
TCAAAAGGTTAGCAACAATTAGTTAACTCAAACCCAAATTAGTTCAATACATAAGACTGTCTATACCCAAACAACCTTCACTTTAATTTAATAGGAATACATAAGACTGTCTATACCCAAACAACCTTCACTTTAATTTAATAGGAATACATAAGACTGTCTATACCCAAACAACCCTCACTTTAATTTAATAGGAATACATAAGACTGTCTATACCCAAACAGCCTTCACTTTAATTCAGTAGCTGAGACTGTCTATATCCAAACAGCCTTCACTTTAATTCAGTAGCTAAGACTGTCTATACCCAAACAACCTTCACTTTAATTTAATAGGTAAGGGCGTCTATACCCAAACAACCCATCTCTTAATATGTTTCGACTGGTGAAGTATACATGAAAGCCTGACTCAAATTCAGTGGTACTTTGTGCACCATTATTATCGAAACGGTTACTTAAATTACGCTGAGCAACAAAACTGACATTCCAACAACATGATTCATATTGCACACCAGTATAACTCTCTACTGTCCTGTTTTGTTCTAAGTCATGATACCAGCGACCCACCCATTGCCAATTTCTAGCTAAGGACCAGCTTGCTGTGATACCCACTTGATTAATTTTTTCTGAGGATAAATCTCTTACATATCGGTGGTTTATCTGAATAATCTTGTTTTTGGAAAGTTGATATTCCAAAGACAAACTACTACGTTCGACTTTATCGGTAATAGTTGAAACCTGAGCCTGGGTATGTGCATACCATTTACTGCCCATTTGCCAATCTAGTTCTGCCGCTAATGCTGAACGGTCATCATTTTTAGATGCATCTACCACTTGATTATCTTTTAAATAAAATATTTGTCCTAGGCTTAATTTAAAACGCTCTTGGTTATTCTTATCAATAAACTTTGATGTCATACCGACAGTAATTTGGTTGTTGTCACTGATACGATCTAGGCCTGTAAATTCTTGCCCTCTGAACAACCCTGCAAAGTCATTAAAAAGCCGGGTCGTATCATATCGACCAATGTTGCTCTGGTCTTCGAAGCTGGTGTATAAGTATTGTACTTTGGGCTCAAAGGTTTGGGTTGCCTCTGTTCCAAACCAACTTGCTGGCCTTTCAAACGCCAATGAACCATAAACTTTGGCTTGACCTAATGTGCGGGAAATGTTTTTTTCAAGTGTTGAATTTTGAACGTTTTTTTGAATATATCGAGTATGTAAGATAGTCGCTTCTGCTAGAAATTCGCTCCATTGATTTTGAAACGGATAACGGATTGTAGGCGCTATATGAAAACGCGTTGCGGTTGGGTTATCTAATTCATCACTTTCAAAGTAGGCTAACTCTGAATTCACTTGAAATTCGGCACCTAAGCCTATTGGCGTTAAATAATTGAGTCTGATTTCGGGTAATGCACGATAACTATCCGGATGATCGCCCAGAACTTCAAAATCTCTAAATTGTGCCGTAACGTCTAGGCTCTGTGAAAAGTAACTCAAACCTAGTGTTTTGTATAGATGGGTGTCGGCTCGATTGTAATAATCAGAACCTAAGTCAAGAATATAATTGTCGTCGCTCAGACTGTTAATATCAGCATTGATCCGCCAATTTTCACCAATTCGCCCATTGTGCACCAATCGATAAAAATATCGCTCGGTATCATCGTTTAGGTCTTGGTCATTTGGCAAATACTCAATATTTACCTGTCCCGTATGTTCCTCGGTTAAATACCTGAATTCGGTTTTAAGCTGCAATCCACGCTCGGTCATAAACCTTGGACTAAAGGTTAGGTCATAGTTGGGCGCAATGTTCCAATACACAGGTTGTTCAACACTTAAACCCGTGGAGCTATTACTAGAAATGCTCGGGTAGAGGACACCAGATTGTTTTTGGTCATTAATTGGAAAGGAAAAGTAGGGTAAATATAGCACTGGCAAGTCTTTAATATAGAATCGTGCGTGTTTAACCACTCCTCTAGATTGGTCAGGTGTAATTTTTATATTACTTGCTTGAATACGCCACACTTCATCATCCACTGGGCAGGAGGTAAAACTTGACTCTATAAGATTTACACCTGTATTTTCGCCAATGCCAATTTTTTCTGCCTTGCCGTGACCTTGCACCTTATTAAGCTGATACAGAGATTTTTCAATGAGTAATGAATTTGTCAATCTGTTTAGCTGCATTTTTTGACTGGATACAGTGATGTTATTGTCTTGGAAACTGACATTACCAGTGGCATCCAGGGTTTGGGTTTGGCGATTGAGTAACGCTTCATCCGCTTTGATTTTAGCTATTGAACTATCGATTTCTACATTGCCCTTGAATCGTGCAAAAGTATCTTGGTTGATTTCACTATCTTCAGACTTGACCTGGATTTGCCCTTCAAGCAGCGAATTATCAAGATTAGGCCCAGTCAATGGAACAAAACAGACTTCTTGAGCATCGGCTAGCCCAATCGACATGAGCAGAAGACTAATAAATAAGATTTGTTTGTTTTGTATACTAGGCAAGTACAAAGTGACCTAAGGTTGGGTTTAAAACAAGGTGTTAACGTATAATTTTAAAGGTTTCAATGGGATTTACCAGTAAACTTGCAAAAAAACCTATATTTCGCCATTCTTAACTTTAATTCAGCAGCTAACTTCGTTCAATAATAAGAGATCCCCTTGAAAACACCATTAACTTTCAAGCAACTTCGACAACAACAATTACACATGTGGATTAACCAAAATACTGACTTTGATTGTCAATCGTTGGAAGTAGTGTCTGGAGATGCCGGTTTTCGTCGATACTTTCGATTTGTTCATAATAAGCAGTCTATTATTGCAGTCGATGCGCCACCAAAAAGTGAAAATACTAGCCAATATATTGCTGTAGCGCAAAGTTATCGAGAAAAAGGCATAAATGTACCTGAAATATACGCCTACGATCTTGCTCAGGGATTTTATCTTCAGCAAGATTTCGGTTATCGCCTGTTTAGCGACATTTTAACCGTTGATTCCAGTGACCTACTTTATTCCAAAGCACTGGCCAGCATTCCCATTATCCAAAGTTGTTTATCTACTGAAAAAGGGCCATTGCCAGTTCATGATGGCGCATTTATCGACAGAGAGTTAAGTCTTTTTACAGATTGGTTATTGGAAAAATATCTGCAGTTACGTTTAACAGACGCAGAAAACAACATGCTAATAAAGGTCTTTGCTGAAGTCAAAAATGCATGCCTGATACAACCTAGGGTTGGTATACACAGAGACTATCACTCACGCAACTTAATGTTGCTTGATAATGATGAAATAGGGGTGATTGATTTTCAAGATGCGGTAGTTGGGCCTATTACTTATGATGCAGTTTCGTTGTTAAGGGACAGTTATCAAGACTGGCCAAAAGTAAAAGTGCTGCAGTGGTTACAAAATTGGCATGCAGAATATTATGCGCAGTATCCTTGGGCTGAATTTAAAATGTGGTTTGATTGTGTGGGAATGCAGAGGCATATCAAGATTGCAGGGATTTTTGCTCGTTTGTTTGTTCGCGATGACAAACCAAGTTTCCTTGCAGATATTCCTCGTACTTTGGATTATCTGATTGATGAAGCCAGCCAATATCCTGAATACTCTGAGTTCGCTAGTTTTGTTCGTGAACGAGTGTTGCCTGATGTTTTGCTAAAATTAAATGCAAAAATTAAGGTCACCTCATCATGAAACTTAACACTGCGATGATTTTAGCTGCAGGGAGAGGTGAGCGAATGCGGCCTTTAACTGACTCAGTGCCTAAACCGCTATTAAAAATACAGGGTAAATCCTTAATTGAATATCACCTTGAAGCGCTGAAACGTTCGGGGTATGAGCGAATTGTTATTAATCATGCATGGTTAGGTCAACAGATTGAAAGTGCCTTGGGTACAGGTGAACGTTTTGGTTTGGATATACTTTATTCTGCCGAGCTCCAAGCATTAGAAACTGCAGGAGGCATTAGCAACGCATTGCCATTACTTTGTCCAAATAGACAGGATGAACTTTTTACAGTGGTCAATGGCGATATTTTTACTGATTTTGACTTTGATACTTTACCCACTCATCTACCCAAAGGGGTTGAGGCGCATTTAGTGATGGTTGATAATCCAATTCATAATCCAGATGGGGATTTTTATTTTACTGGACATGGTTTGCACTCTGAGCAGGGCTGTAAACTGACTTTCAGTGGAATGGCGGTTTATCGCAAAGGCTTTTTTGCACAGATAAATGTCGGCGTTAAACCTTTGGCACCTATGTTGCGAACCGCCATTGACCAAGGTTTAATTGGTGCACAACATTTTACTGGACATTGGACAGATGTCGGCACACCCCAAAGATTAACCGAATTAAATAAAACAGATAGTTAACGGAAGCATATGATAGGCAAAATATTAGGTACCATTTTTGGATTTATGTTTGGACGTATCCCAGGCGCGGTTTTAGGCTTTGTTGTAGGACATATGTTCGACAAAGGGTACAGCAAAAATTTTAATCAAACAGGGGGGTTCAACCGATTTTTTGCGAGTAAAGACGAATTTAAAACCCAAGCTATTTTTTTCCACTGTCTGTTTTCGGTGATGGGGCATGTTGCCAAAGCGGATGGCAAGGTGAGTGATGTCGAAATACGTATGGCAAGCGCCTTGATGGATAAGATGAACCTTGAAGGCGATATGCGCAAAGAAGCACAACAAGCTTTTAGAGATGGTAAAGCTGAAGACTTCGCTCTGAAAAAAACGGTTCAAGAGTTTAAAGAGTCCTGCCATGGCCGCCGCGATATTTTGCAGGTGTATTTAGAAATCTTAATTCAAGCGGCTTATGTTGATGGGAAATTAGATAAAGCCGAACAAACTATTTTAGAGACAGTGTCTCAATATTTAGGTTATAGCCAGCACGATTTACTCTACTTAATGTCAGCATTTGAAGCAGAAATGCGCTTTAGACAAGGTGGCGGTGGTAAACAAAAAGCCAGTGGAGAAAAGTATTCGTTCCAAGAATCCTTGGATGATGCGTATAAAATTCTTGGTGTTACAACAGCCGATGACGATAAAAGCATTAAAAAAGCCTATCGTAAATTGATGAGTGAACATCATCCAGATAAGTTAGTCTCTAAAGGTTTACCCAAACAAGCGCTGGAATTGGCAAAAAATAAAACTCAAGATATTCAGTCTGCCTATGAAATGATCAAGGAAAAACGCGGGTTTAAATAACGTTTCTAGATAGGTTTAGGAACAATGATACTTTTAGATTATTTACTTATTCTGATATCTTACTAGGTTGTTAGCCTCGCCACCATGCAGGCCAGTGATGAGCCTTTAATACTCACTAGCGGGCTGAATACTGCACAGGCGAGTCCCATAATGGCAACACGTCCCATTTCCGCTAGTCCAGAGTTTTGCAACCCTACTTCGAAAGTTATGGTGTGCGACGAAGTTTCGTCCATGGAGAATAACGTTGCTATACCATAGCCCAACAGATATCTGAGTATGTTGTGGTCCAATACCAACAAAACTAACACCGCGCATATGTCGATCAAATTATCGCGTCCTGCAGCTGTGATCATACTGATAATATGGCGATACCAAGCAAAGATAACCTAGGTACGGCGCGATCAACTATTGGAAAACGTCCATGTAGGAAGTAATTGAATAACAAATCAGAAATTATTGGAAAAATCACAACTTTACTTACTCTTAAAAACATCGCCATAGTACCTATGACAAAAACTGATTGGCAAAGGGTGACATATAGAATGGAGTGATAAAAGTAGCCCGCAAAGTCGATACTGCCGTAAGAGTAAGTGATATGGCTAAATTGTCGCCTTTAATATACGCCATCAGGCTTGATGCCAATCCGCTTGGCTAACAACCCACTAAAATAGTGCCCGCTGCGATTTCAGGAGGCAATCCGCAGGCAGTGGCTGAACCAAAGTCTATCACCGGCATAATAGAAAATTGACAAGCTAAACCAATCAATACACATTTTGGCATTTTACCAATGAGCATAAAATATTTTATGCTCATTGATGTGCCCATACCAATCATGATGCTTCATTACAGGGCTATTCAAATATGGCGTCGTTATTTTACCCATATTTGACGGTTTATTGTTACTGACGAGGTCGTCATGTTTGAACAGAGTCGATTAAGTTAATCTTCAGTTTTTGTTCATGCTTTTCATTCCACACTAACAGCAGATTCGAAAAGGAAAATTAAATGAAAAAATTAAAGTTGTTAGTGTTAAGTGGTTTATTTTTATCTAATCTGACATGGAGCACTGCGAATGAAAGTTGGACTTCAAAGTCAACTGAAAGACAATTTGATAAAACTAGTGGGGTGATCTACAAAAAATCTAAAGATAGTAAGGCCAATGTGCAGCCTTTGGCGCCAAGTGCTCAATCGAAAATAGCGACAGGTGTTAATACTAATAAGAACGTTTTTGCCAAAACGTTAACCGTTAGACCAGAAGCGAAAGCCTTTAATCAAGAATTTTGGATTTTTGATGCATGGGTCGAATTTTATAGTGATAACGACAGTGATGGATATTTTAACCACTTTTCGGTGGAGTTTGACGCCGATACTGAATACAGCTTTGCAGAGGTTTATGCTAGGTTATATTTGGGCAAAGATGAAGTATTTAAGGAATATCATACAACATCTACCTTTAGCATTTTTTCTGACAACAGTGATGACAGTTTTGTAGTTGAAAGTGAGTTACTAAACGGTTTTTCTTCTGCTGAATATGAGGTGTTAATTGAGTTGTATGATGCCTATAGCGATCAGCTAGTGGCTGTGCTTGATGGTAATGATGATGCTGATTTGTATTTATTGTCTCTAGAGAGTAAAGAGTACGAAACACCTCAGGTAATCGTTATTCGTGAGCATGGTGGTAGTGTCAGTTTATGGTGTTTTCTACTGTTATCTTTGTTGCTTATTATGCGCCAGTATAGAACAGCTTAATTGGATTAGAAGCGTGAGACTAACAGAACTGACTTTATTAGGTTTAAAGTCAGATTAACTGTTTTTTGGCTCATTAGCATCGACCACTTCAGTGGTGACTTTTTGGATTAATTTCACTCGACCATGTTTAACGAGGGTGTCTCTTAGTACATATTCTATCTGGGCATTAACGCTGCGCAAATCATCATCTGCCCAGCGTTGCATAGCTGCCAATACGTCAGCGTTTATTCTGAGAGGAAAAGCTTTTTTAGACACGTTTACCTACCTAGGTCGTTTAAGCACCGCTTGGATATGACCGCCGCCCCAAGCACTAGCTGAAGGAATACTGCAACTGACTAGTTCCCAGTTTTGTCTACCCAATTCATTTAGACTGTTTTCAAAGCTATTGACATCTGGCTCAGTAATAACAAACCCTTTGACCTTAACTTTTGAATTCACCACCTTATACTCCCACTGCATATCCGATGCTCCTTAATATAAGCTACCACTATTGATGATGGGCTGAGCATTCTTATCGCCACATAATACCACCAACAAATTGCTGACCATCATAGCCTTGCGTTCTTCGTCAAGTTCTATGACACCTCTCGATTTGAGTCTATCTAGTGCCATTTCAACCATACCCACTGCACCCTCCACAATTTTGCTGCGGGCAGCAATAATGGCGGTAGCTTGCTGGCGCTGTAACATGGCACTGGCAATTTCTGGTGAATAGGCCAAGTGGCTAATTTTGGACTCATGCACGGTTAACCCTGCTCTACCTAAGCGGTCTTGGATTTCTTGTTTTAATATTTCAGAAATATGTTGAGGATGACTTCGCAGTGCAATATCAGCACTTTCATCGTCTTGTGGATCGTAAGAGTAACTGCTGGCCATATTTCTAAGGGCCGATTCAGTTTGAATAGTGACGTAACTTTCATAGTCGTCCACCTCAAACATCGCCTCAGCCGAGTCAGTCACCGACCACACTACTATGGTGGCAATTTCTATTGGGTTACCTAAGTTATCGTTTACTTTGATTTTGGCTGATTCAAAGTTACGAATACGTAAAGAGACTGTTTTACGCATAAAAAATGGGATAGTCCAGCGCAGGCCATTTCGCTTTTCTGTGCCCACATAACTTCCAAATAAGGTCATGACTTTTGCTTGATTCGGTTGCACCATAAAGAAACCTGCCCAGCAAATTAGCACAATGATGGAGCAAATAAGGCTCACAGGTACCAAAATTTTGTTTGCGAGCATGATGCCAAAACTAATTTGTAGTAAGGGTAAAACCACAAAAAATGCCAAATACCCATTAATTGAAAAGCCTTTTTTCTCGGTAATCATAGAAACTCTTATTTGATATCATTATGATATTAAATTGAGGTTATTACTATTTCAACATGAAAGCAAGTAGTTTGCTAAGGCATTCATTGAGCTAACGTTTTTAAATACATCAAGAAATAGAAAACCGCTGCCGTTTCTGCTCCAGCTACTTTAAGCATGTTTGCCAATGCTGGATTAGGGTTATACGTATTTTGCCGTAAAGCTTAATTCCAAGAGTCATTAAAAAAGGCGGTTGATGCAAATCAACCGCCTTTTTTTTAGCTACTAGCAGACGTTAATTGTTGTTATTGATAATCAAACTCCATATCGCTCAAAGCCATCAAATCATCAGCCCCATTAAATAAGTTAGCCCTAAAACCGTCTTTTCTGGGTAGCAGCCTCTTGATATAAAAGTCACAGGTTTTTGCTTTACCAAGTTTAATTTTTTTATTCGTACTTTTACTCGCAGTATCGGCCATGCTCAGCCAAATCACGCCAAGCAGGCAATAAGCGCTGTAGTGCATAAAGTCGGTGGCCGCCGAAGCCAAATCAAGGGCGTTTAAGGTTTTAAGTTGCTCGGCGGTATTTAACCATTCTTGTAGTAAGTCCTCGGCTTGAATTTTGGCTTGTGGGTCGCTTATATCGGCGACTTTACTGGCAAACAAGGCATGGGTATCTTGCAGCATAGTGCCTTTGTCTCTGGCTAACTTACGAGATATTAGATCAAGGGCTTGAATACCGTTGGTACCCTCGTAAAGCTGAGTGATACGGGCATCACGCACTAACTGCTCCATGCCCCATTCGCGAATATAGCCGTGCCCCCCATATATCTGTATCCCTAAATTAGCCAACTCTGTAGCCATTTCGGTCATAAAACCTTTCGTTATAGGCGTTAAAAAAGCGATGATATTATTGGCTTTGCTTTTGTCACTGGGATTGCTTGCAAATTTTTCGACATCCATTTGCTGAGCGTATAAAAGAGATAAGCCCCTACAGCCCTCTACTAAGGCTTTTTGGGTGAGTAACATTCGACGCACATCTGGCTGGTGGATAATACCATCGGCCTTTTTGTCATTTTGCTGTATGCCTTGTGGAGCACGAGATTGTAAGCGGTCTATGGCATAAACCAGTGAGCCTTGATATGAGGCTTCGCTGATAGATAGGCCTTGCAAACCCACCTGAAAGCGGGCGTCATTCATCATGGTAAACATACAGGCTAAACCGGTATGGGGTGCGCCCACTAAAAAACCTTTGGCATCATCGAAATTCATGACACAGGTTGGGCTGCCTTTGAGCCCCATCTTTTTCTCGATACTTCCCACTGACAAGGTATTTGCTTGTGCTGGTGAGCCATTGGCATCAAGTAAAAATTTAGGTACTAAAAATAGACTGATACCCTTTACGCCAGCCGGTGCATCAGGTAAGCGGGCAAGTACTAAATGGACAATATTGTCGGTCCAATCATGATCGCCGGCGGAGATAAATATTTTGCCGCCAGTAATATTGAAACTGCCATCGTTACTTGGTTCAGCCTTAGTCGACAGTAAACTCAAATCTGTGCCGGCTTGTGGTTCAGTCAAACACATAGTACCGGTCCACTCACCTGAAATGAGTTTGGCAAGATAAAGTTTTTTTAGTTCTTCACTTGCATGTTTGGTGACAGCAAGCACAGCACTTTCAGTCAATATACTGGTGAGTCTCCAGCTAATATTGGCCGAACTAAGCATTTCCTGCACAGGAACGGCTATGGTGTGAGGTAAATCTTGACCTTCATAGTCGGCACTTCCTAGCATCGCGTTCCAGCCATTGGCAATATATTCTTGATAGGCTGCTGCGAAGCCATCAGGGGTAGTGACTATGCCATTGGTAAGCTTGCAACCCTGTTCATCGCCTTCGCGATTAAGTGGGGCAATCACTTCTTCTGAAAACTTGGCTCCTTGATTCAGAATCTCATTGACTAACTCTTGATCAAAATCTTCTAAGCCTAGTTTTTGATAATGTGCCGACAGGTTTAACCAATCATGCAGTATAAATTGCATGTCATTTATTGGAGCGATGTATTGGGGCATAGAAATAATCTCTAAAAGTCTAATGTTGTAGAGATTATACTGTTATTTGATGGTTTTGGTTCCTAAAAGTCGTGTAATGACTATTATAAGTGTTGATGTGGAGTGAGTTATTTTATGAATGTTCGCTGCTTTAGCCGACGTTCAATTAAAAATCATTCTAATCGATTATACACTTCACGCAATGTAATCAAATCAATGTCGTTTACCCAATGGTCTTGTTCTGTATCGAATGGGTTAATCAAAGATATGTTAGTGGTTTTGCTTTGAGCCCAAGATGGAACAGGAAATACCTTCAGTTGGCTAGAAAAGACATCTGTTAGTTTGCACTCAAAGTATTGAGTTTGATTTGGGGCAGTAAATAGTAATTGACCTACTTCAACATTTAGCCCCGTTGTTTCCCAAACCGCTTGATGCGCTGTACATTGGGCGCTTATTAAATTTTGTTGTTTATGAGTGGGTAAATTCCAGCCATCATCATTATTATTTTTGACTGCTAACAGTTGAATGTTGGATTTTATAAGACAGGCAGCTGCGGAGGGTTTTGTTTCTGTATATAATACACTCGTGCGGCACATAGGGTCGGCAGGGATGTTTTTACTGCACCCCATCACCAAAATTGTTATGGCTATAAACAATCTATTCAGCACAATGTTACGTATACCCGCGATATTAATATAAGTTATTATCACATTAATTTTCTCATTATCCACGATTAATTGTAAAGGCTAGCAATTCAAAATTTGCTACACAGGTTTTACTCAGTTTTTTTATTTAAATAGGTCACCAAATGTCTAAAGGGTTAAAAGTTTCTCCTCTGTTAATTTCCGTTGTTTTGTGTTTTGGCTTAGTGGTGTATTTGTATTTGCCAAAGGATATGTCTGAGCAAGTTAAACAAGCCAATATCACTTTAGTCAAAGTGCATCGCACCATTGAAGAAGAGTTTGAGGTAGTGGTTGAAGCTTTAGGTACAGGTAGAGCAAATGAGTCTGTACTTATAACAACACAAACTTCTGATATTGTTCAGAAAATAAATTTTGACGATGGTGATAGGGTCAAAGCTGGTCAGGTATTACTGACATTAATCGACTTAGAAGAAAAAGCTCGATTAGCGGCTTTAGACGTTGATTTACAGGAAGCAAACCGTCAATTGAAGCGGATCGCTAACCTCGCTAAAAAGAATGTCGCGTCTGAACAACTATTAGACGAACAACAAGCCGAGGTGAATGCCCTGAGAGCGGAGATGAATGTATTAAAAACTCAGATGCGAGCACTTGAAGTGAGAGCACCTTTTGATGGTTTATTGGGACTGCGTCAAGTGAGTGTTGGGGCGTTAGTTAGGCCCGGTGATGCCATTACTACTTTAGATGATTTATCTATTATCAAAGTTGATTTTAATATTGCCGAGGTTCACCTGCCCAGTGTGGCCATCGGTCAAAATATTCGTGCTACTTCCATTGCCTACCCAGATGAAATATTCGAAGGCAAGATAGTCAGTATAGGTTCTAGGGTTGACCCTGCTACTCGTGCGATCCAAATTCGAGCTAATATCAACAATCAAAATTTTAAATTACGTCCTGGTATGCTGTTACAGATTAACTTACAGAAGAAAATGCTGATTACTTTAACGCTCCCAGAAGCTAGCTTAGTACCAGTAGAAGACAAACATTTTGTATTTGTAGTTAACGATGCAGCAGTAACAAGAAAGCAAGTGACAATAGGCCTTCGTAAACCTGGCAAAGTGCAAATTATTTCGGGTTTGAAAGAGGGGGAACGGGTGGTAATCGAAGGAGCATTAAAATTAAGAGATGGCTCAAAAGTCAAAGTTCTTAATGCTGATGAGATAAAGGAGTAAGCCATGTTTCTTTCAGATGTATCGGTTAAGCGCCCGGTTTTTGCCTCAGTTGTTAATTTGCTACTGGTGGTTTTTGGTGTTGTCTCTATTAGTTTATTATCTTTACGGGAATATCCTGATATCGACCCCCCGATAGTGTCCATCAACACGAATTACCCTGGTGCTTCTGCCTCGATTGTAGAGACGCGAATCACCCAATTAATAGAAGAGCGTATTAGTGGCATAGAAGGTATCAAAAATATTGAGTCCAGTAGCCGTAATGGCCGCTCATCCATCAGTATTGAGTTTGACCTATCTAGAGATATTGATGCCGCATCGAATGATGTGCGAGAGAGGGTTAGCCGAGTACTGAACAACCTACCTGATCAAGCTGAACCACCTGAGGTATCAAAATCAAACTCAGACGAAGACGTTATCGTTTGGTACAACCTGCGTAGCGATAACTTATCGGTGATGGAATTAACAGATTATGCTGATAGATTTGTAGTCGACCGTTTATCTGTTGCAGAAGGCGTTGCTCGCGTTCAATTAGGTGGCGGACGCAGATACGCTATGAAGGTTTGGCTAGATAGAAATGCCATGGCTGCCAGAGATATTACTGTGACCGATATCGAGAACGTTATTCGATCTGAGAATGTCGAATTACCTGCCGGTGAAGTTGAATCTATCGATCGGGATTTTGAAGTCCGAGTAGCAAGAAGTTTTCTCAGTCCGGAAGACTTTTCTAACCTAACCATTAAGGCCAGTGCCGATGGTTACTTAGTTAAGTTAAAAGAAGTCGCACGAGTCGAATTAGGCGCAGAAGATGACGAAACAGAGTTTCGTGGCGGCGGCGTAAACATGATTGGGCTGGGCATTGTTAAACAATCAAAGGCTAATACACTCGAAGTGGCTAGGGCTGCAAAGGCAGCGATCCAACTTATTGAACAGACTCTGCCAGATAATATTTTTATCGTTTCAAGTTATGACTCATCAGTGTTTATTGAAGCATCGATAAACGAAGTATATGAAACCTTAGCTATTGCTATCTTGATGGTAGTCCTCGTTATTTATGTGTTTTTAGGCAATATTCGTGCAACGCTTATCCCCGCAGTCACTGTGCCTGTGTCTCTGGTTTCAGCTTTTATCGTTATGTATGCTTTGGGCTTCTCTATTAACTTACTAACCTTATTAGCTATGGTTTTAGCAATAGGGTTAGTAGTAGATGACGCCATAGTTGTGCTGGAAAATATTTCTCGAAGAATAGAAATGGGCGAGCCACCTATTTTAGCGGCCTATCGAGGTGCAAGAGAAGTCGGTTTTGCGGTTATAGCTACCACTTTAGTACTAATCTCTGTATTTGTACCCTTAGTATTCTTGCAAGGCAATATTGGTAGATTGTTTACTGAGTTTGCCTTGGCTATAGCTGCAGCAGTCGCCTTTTCGAGCGTTACAGCCTTAACGCTGTCACCTATGATGTGCTCCAAATTATTGAAAAAACGTAGTCACCCTTCAGGATTTTCCCATTGGGTAGATACTAAGTTTAGTAAGATTGAACGAGGATATTTCAACGGTCTAGGTACAACTATTCATCAACCGTGGTTAATGAGCTTGCTGGTGATTGGCAGCATAGTTGCGTTGTTTAAATTAGTACAAATATTACCCGGAGAATTTGTGCCTAAAGAAGACAGAGGCAACTTTTTCATACTAATGCAAAGTGCAGAGGGCTCAAGTTTTGAGAGTAATGCAGCCAATTTGAAAAAGATTGAGAGTATATTACTGCCCTACACAGCAACGGGTGAAGCTGAACGTGTAATAGTGCGTACTCCTGGTTTTGGGGGTACTGCTGGTATTGCGATAGTTGGTACCGCTATTGGCCCAGATAAGAAGGGGTCTACATTTGATTTGATGGATGAAATCAGCAGTAAATTAGTCAATATCCCTGACGTTACCGCTTTTGCAGTCATGCGCAGTGGGATCGGGGGACGAGGGCTCGGCCGACCGGTACAATTTGTGTTGCAAGGTAATACCTATGAAGAGCTAGTAGAATGGCGAGATATCGTTTTGACTAAAGCTAGAGAGAACCCTAATTTAGTACGAATAGACTCTGATTATAAAGAAACGTGGCCACAATTATTGGTTAATATTGACAAAAATCGAGCCGCAGACTTAGGCGTTTCTATTAGCGATATAGGTCGAACTCTCGAGACCATGTTAGGGCAAAGACGAGTATCCACTTTTCTTGATAAAGGCCAAGAGTATGATGTCATCATGGAAGGCTGGGAAGATGATTATCGTAGTCCCTCAAGCATTGAGAATATTTATGTGCGTTCGTCTCAGTCTAATCAATTGATCCCCTTAGATAACTTATTGACTGTGAGTGAGAACGCCACTTCATCGAGGCTCAATCGATACAATAGAATGCGCAGTGTCACTATTAGTGCCAACCTAGCCGACGGATATACGGTAGGTGAAGCATTAGAATATTTACGTAACATTGTGGATACTGAACTACCTGATGAGGTTGCTATTGATTATAAAGGTGAGTCTCAACAATACCAGGAGTCAGGTGGCTCGATTTTATTTATTTTTGCCTTAGCCTTAGCCATCACCTATTTGGTCCTAGCGGCTCAATTTGAAAATTGGATCCATCCTTTGGTGATCATGTTAACTGTGCCTATGGCGCTAGTGGGTGCTTTTATCGGCTTATACTTTTCTGGTATGACTTTAAATATATACAGTCAGATTGGTTTGGTGATGTTAATTGGGTTAGCCGCTAAAAATGGTATCTTAATTGTTGAGTTTGCCAATCAATTACGGGATGCGGGGGTAGAGTTTGAAGAAGCCTTACGTAAGGCGGCTACTCAAAGGTTGCGACCTATAGTGATGACTGGTTTTACTACCATTTTCAGCTCACTACCATTGGTTTTAGCCACAGGTGCTGGGGCTGAGAGTCGAACAGTTATTGGTATGGTGATATTCGCAGGTGTGACAGTCTCGGTTTTTCTAACCCTGTATATCGTGCCTACTGCCTATTATCTTCTTGCTAGGAATACAGGTTCCCCTAATGCGCGGGCTAAGCAGATAGAAGACTTAGAAACTAGCATGCCCTATTGTAAAGGTGATGATAATTAACACATCTAATTGATGCTTGTTAGTCCAAGTCAAGGCTACCTTTAAAATCAGTAGGTAAACAAATATTATATTAGTAGGGCGATGATTTTATCTTTAGTTTAAGGGATTTGGAAACGGACAAATGCACACTTTTGTCCGTTTCCAAACACTGAAAATCCTAATCCAGCTATTACCAATATGCAGATAAAACCATGCACCTTCCACCAGAACTTAAATATCATTGGTATGTAAGGTCAAATAACACATTGACCAATACACCACGAACAATCCCAATATTAACTTGCCTAAAGGTTATGTGATTGGTGCAAGTGACGACCGCGCTTATAACTATCAAACATATTTGAATGGTGTAGCCATAGTTAACTGATTTCACACTTCCTTGGAAAGAATAAATGATTGTGATTACACAAATTTGACCGACACTTTGCCAATAGCTAAACCCCATCAACAATAAACCGATGAAATAGATAGCGACTACCCCATAATCTTCACTATGCACCTATAGTTCCAGGTTAATTTATGAGAAAAGATTCGCAGAAAAAAAAGCCCCAGCATTTGCTGAGGCTTTCTATTCGTTATTTTTCTAATCGTCTAAAAAGCTTTTCAGTTGCTCAGAACGGCTGGGGTGACGCAGCTTACGTAATGCTTTCGCTTCGATTTGACGAATACGTTCACGGGTTACATCAAACTGTTTGCCTACTTCTTCAAGCGTGTGATCGGTGTTCATATCGATACCAAAGCGCATTCTAAGTACTTTTGCTTCACGAGCGGTCAAGCCAGCTAACACTTCTTGAGTGGCATCTTTTAAGCTTCCACCTGTAGCTGAGTCTAAAGGCTGCACTATAGTGCTATCTTCGATGAAATCACCTAAGTGTGAATCTTCGTCATCACCGATAGGCGTTTCCATTGAAATGGGCTCTTTAGCAATTTTCAATACCTTACGGACTTTGTCTTCAGGCATTAACATGCGTTCTGACAACTCTTCAGGTGTGGGTTCGCGGCCCATTTCTTGAAGCATTTGACGTGATATACGATTCAGTTTATTGATCGTTTCGATCATATGAACAGGAATACGGATAGTACGTGCTTGGTCAGCAATCGAGCGAGTGATCGCCTGACGTATCCACCAAGTGGCGTAAGTTGAA
>Ga0209712_10002153_pt1 | contig 16436 bp, 18 predicted proteins | sample ArcOceMetagenome_FD_187443 | JGI IMG/M metagenome (GOLD analysis project Ga0209712, IMG submission 187443) | Marine eukaryotic phytoplankton communities from Arctic Ocean - Arctic Ocean - Greenland ARC118M Metagenome (SPAdes) (version 2) | ecosystem: Environmental > Aquatic > Marine > Oceanic...
TTAATGAAAAAAATGAAGTCATTAGCGGAGATCTTATCATCTTCAAAGTCTGATGAAGAAGTCTATTCAAGTGAGAATAAAAAGCGCTTTTGGAGGGCAAAGAAGGGCTACTACTCACGTGATCCGCACCTGTTTGACTTCATTCACCTTGTAAAGTCATGGGAAGCTATTGTTGGAAAGATGCTGGCAGAAAATACTGTTCCACTGCGCATTAAAAATAATGATTTATATATTGCCACAAAACATTCAATTTTTTCTCAAGAACTTGGTTTCATGGGGCCTATGATAATCGAAAAGATTGAGCATATGTTTCCTGCTTTTAATGGAAAGATTAAAAAAATTAGATTTACTCATAGTAATTATTCCTCTGATGAGTTTAATGAACTTAAAGGACAAAAGGTTCAAAACCAGAAGGAAAAAAAACCAGCTCCTCATCCTTTTGATCCTAAGTTTCGAGCTAGAAAAATGGAAGTTGAAGAAATGTTTAAGGATGTTGAAGATGATGAAGTAAGAAAGCTATTAATTAGTATCACTCTTACTGAGTAAATAGATACTCGCTCTTTCTAATGTCTCTTGTATTTGAAGACCATATTTATCAATTAACTTAGACCAAGCCATTTCATTATTTGGAATTAAAAAATAAAACTTTCCATTCTTAGCTAATACACTTTTTGCTTTTAAAATTAAGACTTCAGGTGAGTCAATCATAAAAGTTCTAGAAACTTGTCGATTATAATTGGAACTCTCTTTTCCATTTCCTTGAGTGAAATAAGGTGGATTACAAACAATTAAGTCATATTTACTAGATGGATTAAACTCTCCTATCGAGCTAGTATAGATGTTTGTTGTTATATTATTCTTAGAAAAGAGTTTGATATTTTCTGTAATTAGTTCATTGTTTTCACTTAGCACATCCACAAAATCTAATGTGATCAAATGATTTAGATTCTGACATAGTTCAAGACCTATAACACCACATCCAGCACATAAATCTAGTATATACTTTGGATTAGATTTTTTCTTTAATATATGTTGAACTAAAAAAGTAGAATCTGAGTTAAAACGGTAAAAATCGGATTGTTTATAGTCCATATGATTTAACCGCAAGAGCATAAATTAAGTATTCTTGTTTAACATCGCCAATCTTCAAAAGATTATATACTGAATATAAAATGGCTTTATTTTCTTTTAGAAGTTTTTTATAAAAGTTTCTTTTTTGTATAAAAGTGGGTTTTTTAAATTTTATTTTTTTATTTATAAGCTCATTTGCAAAGTCTTTGTTTAACATCAATCTAAGTGATAAGTCTTTTAGGTATAGATCTTTGGACTTTTGAATTTTCAAATAGTTTGAAACTAAGACTTTTCTTTTTTTGTTCTCTTTTGGAAAGAATGACATTAAAGTTGCAAGGTACTTTGGATTTGATAAAACTCTTTTATATATATCTCCCTTTTCCAGGTATATCTCCAACTCTTCAGTTGAGCTAAACTTCTCTATCCAGTTACTCCACACAAAGGGAAGACGAGTTCCGTAGTATACAGACTTTATTCTTGTTTGAACATATGAGAGTTTATTAGGAATATTAAATTCCTCTATAATGAACTCTCGAAGGCTCTCTCCAACACCAAATGAAATAGAAGAGATTAAAGTTTCAAATAGTTGTTTATCTTTAATGTTTTCTTGAATTTCAATTAGCATATCTATTATTTTTTCATTAACTTCATCTGAAATAAAATCGATATGGTCTCCAACGAAAAAGGACTCTACATAATCTTTTGTAATTATCGAGTTAATTAATGATTCAACTTTTCCATGAAATTGTAGTTTTTGATAGAGATAGATTTGGTAAATAATACTTAATAATGATTGATTTGGTTCTAGTTTATTTAGAAAGAGTGAGACTTGTTTTTTTTCATTGGAGTTCAGTTTAGATGATTCAATATGAATTTTCTCATTTAGAATCTCTTTATAGGTGTTTTTTTGTTTTTTTAGAAGTATATGTATTTCTGAAATTGTATTGATTTCTTTTTTGCTTAACCAAAGTTTTATTTTCTTATACTCAAATAATTTATTTTCCATTTTCTTATTTGCTAAGAGGCATTCATTCACTTTTTTGATATTTATTTGTTCAGAACTCAAAACAATAGAAATAAGGAATTTTTCTGAATTGATTTTTTCACAGGATTCTGTTGAAATAATTTTATAAGCCTCAAGGTCAAATCCCATAAGAGATCTACTTGCCCTAACTCGAAAGTCTCTAAAATCTATATCAGCGAGGTAGTTTATTTTTTTTTTACAGAATTTGGAATAACTTGAGCGTAAACAGGAGAAATGATATTAATTTTTGCTTCGATGAATTCTTGCACTAAGGATTTTCTAAAGTAAAAACCAAAAAGAGCCAATACAAATAGAGTTCCAGCAATTATATAGAGTACATTTTGGTTAAAAAAACTATTTTGAACTTTCGCTCTATTAGCCTTAATTGTTTCGACTTTTTCTTTGTTCTTATTTTTTAATACGGGGTCGATATGTTCTTTAAAACTAGAGATTGACTCTTCTTTGGCCATAGATAAAACATTATTTGTAATTTCATCATCACTTAAGACAAGATCTTCAATTTTGCTTTTTTCTCTAAGTTCATTTAAAAGGTCTTCTTTTTCCTCTAGCTCATCTATTGGTGCTTGCTCTACTGCTATATCTAAATCTGGATATTCTAAATCCGCATCTACAGGCACAGCACTGCCGGAATTTTCATCAATTATAATAGATTCTACATCCGCTATAGCTGGGCTTGCCAAGACTGTGTCGGCCTCAGTGACAGGATTAAATCCTTGCCTAATTTCATTCGATATATATTTATCTACGAGCTCTTTCTCTCTAACATAAAACCAATAACCGTTTCCACAGCTAACTTCATCATCCGCTTTGATAGAACCTTTTTCAAATAGATCCTTAACCTTCATAATAGATACAGGTCCAAGTATATGATTATTTTTAGTTCTAATTAACCATTCTTTTTTCATTAGTTAGCCAATATTCCAATCAGTGAAGCCAGGTCTTCATCGTTAAATCTAAGTCCAGCACTTACGGTAAAGCTCTGCCCATCCGATTTAGAAGCTAAATCTTCTGCCATTATTTTTGTATAAACAACATTCCACAACCTAATCTCTGAAGATAGTCTTACGAATGGTCCTAAGTCTTTATCATAATCAAAAGCCTCAAATGAAGCTCTAAAGCCATAATCAGGAGCAAGGTAATCAATACCAAAACCTCCAGTTGATTCAAAGATACCGGCTCTAAAAGCAAAATGATTTATACGTTTAGCAATTTGAAGATTAAACTTAAATTCAGAATTTAGAACTTCTTTTTGATTTGTAGTCGTTGGGTTTCCAGACCCTACAGTCGTAGTAGTAGTAGTTTCATCTGTTACTTCTCGACCATAGTCACTTGTTATAATACCAATTCTAAAGAATCTCTCAGGACTTGGTATTAGATCTAAGTCAAAATCGGTTCTTGAAGCATTTTTACTATTTACTCCACTAAAGATAGCAATATCAGTCTCAAAATTATTTACTCTATTTACTAACCTATTAACTCCAGAAAGTGTTTCATTTACTTGATCAATTATTTCATCATCACGAAGAAGCTTACCAACAGTACCTTTACCATCTTTAACATCTGAAATGATTTCTTTTAGATCTTTTACTGCCTTATCAACGTTTGCTAGGATGGGCTTAATTCCCTCTAGGTCATTCATAAAAGACCCATCAGCGTAGCGATCAGTTTCAAAAGCAATTTGAGATGATATTCTTTTTAGATCATCAATCGTTGCATTTAACTTACTTTCATTACCGTTTATAATTTTTTTCAAAGAAACAGAAATTTCGTTGGCATTTTTACTAAATCCATTTATATTTTCCATTATTTCTTTTACAATATTTTTTTTGTTTTCATCATAAAGAGACTCTCGAACTGCTTTAGTAATGACTTTCACATCTTTAAGAATTTCAGAGGCATCCTTACCTAGCTCGTCAAAACCAGCTCCGGTCTTTGCCATAATCATTGATTCAGACTTTAACCTTGGCGCTTCAGCGTTCCCAAGATAAACATCTAAATACTTATCCCCTAAAAAACCTACTGTTTTAATTCTTAAAAATGAAAAACGAGTTATTTTAATTTGCTTTAAAACTTCAAATCGAACTAGAGCTTGTGAACCACTAAGATCTATTGCGGTTATTCTACCAGCAACAATACCCGCGACTTTAATAGAAGAGTTTTCATAAATACCAGAGGCATCATTTAAGATTGCTCTATACTTCACATACTCACCAAATCCAGACTTATTTGCTGTGATTTTAACTGAAACTACAACAAGTGAAGCAATAGCCATTAATGTAAGTAAACCAACTTTTAATTCATTCAAAAAAAACCTCTAAATTATATGTAGTTAGTATATTTTAACCTAACTATTCAAAATATTTCTAATAAATTTAATAGGTAAGCTTTTCCTATTTAGTGCTTACCTAACTTTTCTATGACGACAATTCTAAAAACCTTTTTATAGTGGGGTTATCAGACTTTTTGAAGTCATCTACTGATGAATGCTCTACAACTTGGCCCAACTCTAAAAAAGCAATATAGTCAGAAAGTCTTAAAGTTGCAGCAATATCATGTGAGATAATAACTGAGGTCATAGGTAAGCTTTCACCATTTTTATGTGTTCGTCTTATTAAGTTATCAACCATATGTGTTGTTATTGGGTCCAGACCAGTAGTAGGTTCGTCGTAAAGCATAACTTTTGGCTGTAATGCTAACCCTCGAGCTAATCCAACTCTCTTTCTCATCCCACCAGAAATTTCAGAGGGAAGTTTATGCCAAGCATGATCATCTAGACCAACCTGTGCCATCAAACTTAGTACGTCTTCTGTAATTTGTTTATTTGATTTCTTAGTAAACTCTCTCATAGGAAAAGCGACATTTTCAAAGTTAGACATAGAATCAAAAAGAGCTGAGTACTGAAATACCATTCCAAAGTTAGTCCTAAACTCTCTCATTTGTGAGTCTCCAAGATCTTTTAAGTCTTGTCCTAGAACTTTTACTTGTCCTGATGTTGGATGGTGAATTCCTAAAATATGCTTTAGGAGTGTAGATTTACCAGCCCCCGAAAAACCAAGAATAGTAGTAATCTTTCCTTCATGAATCTTAAAGTCTAAACCATTTAAAACTGTATGATCCCCAAAGGTTTTAGTTAATTTATTAAATTCAATTGTATATTTATCTTCCATTATAATATCTTTGCCAATATTGCTGTTAAGAAGAAATCTGATATCAGGACCATAATCATCCCCCAGACAACTGCCATATTTGTTCCTTTGCCAACACCTTCTGCTCCACCTGTAACAGCAAAACCCTGAAATGTTCCTATGATTCCAATTAAGAATCCAAATACTGCTGATTTAATTAAACCTTCAAATATCATTGAGAAGTTCATAAATTCACTTAGCTTTGAAAAGTACATTGCAGGATCAATCCCTAAAACTTTTACACCAATTAAATATGATCCCGCATTCCCTACCATCATAAATATTCCACAAAGCATAGGCATCGTAATTACGATTCCAAATATTCTGGGAACTGCTAAAAACTGTGTACTATTAACTCCCATACACTCAAGAGCATCAACTTGTTCTGTTACTTTCATTGTTCCAATTTGTGCGGCCATAGCAGCTCCACACCTTCCAGCAACAACAAGCCCTGTAAAAACGGGGGCTAGTTCTTTACACACAGCAATGGCAACAATAGGTCCAACAAAAGAATCAACACTAAAGGCTGTAAAGCCCAAGTATATTTGATAAGCAAATACCATCCCTGAAAATGACGCTGTTAAAAGAACTATAAATAAACTTTTGTTTCCCATGAAAACCATTTGTTCAAAAAAAAGTTTTCTGCGAAATGGAGGTCTTACTAACCAAAAAAAGAATGAGAATGTATAAAGGCTCAATCTCCCAAGAGCAGGAGTAGTATCAAGTACACTTGATCCAACCCAAGAAATTCCTTTTTTTATTACATTTATCATAGACAAAATTGTAAACAATTTAACAGGTTATGAGAATTTTTTTATTTGTAAATATAACTCTTAGCAACCCTAGAAGTAATAGAAGTAAACATTTGATATGGAATCGACTTCGTCTGACTAGCAAACTCAACTACTCTTTTTTGGCTATGATCCCAGAACTTTACTTCATCACCTACTTTAATTTTATTAGCATCTTCAATATTAAAGTGAACAACTGTTATATCCATACTAATTCGACCAATAATTCTTCCTATTGCCTCTTTATGATGGATATTTGCTCCGGTATAATAAGTTAAAACTCCATCACCATAACCTAATGGTAAAAATGCTAACACACCATCAGCATGACAAACATGTCCACCATAACCTATTGGTGTTCCTTTTTTTACACTTTCAATATTGATAATTTTTGTTTTTAAAGAAGAAATAACTTTGCCATTCCATATCTCCTCTTCTTCTTTAAAACTTCCGACACTTCTTGGACCATAGAGCATTAAACCAGGTCTTATATGAGTTTCATCAAGTCCAAATTGCTGCTCAATTGCCCCAGAATTTGAAACTGAAGATGATTCAAGAGTAATCTTGGAATTAATTAACAATTCTTTAAATTCTAAAAATTTTGAATATTGCCTGTGAGTTTTATCACCATCTTTAATTTTAAAAAAAGAGTGAGAGAAATGTGTCATGAGATGTTTTATAGAGCTATGACCGGAAGCCTTCAACAAATCAATAGCATCAGTGTAGTCACTTTCAAGCACACCTAATCTATTCATCCCTGTATTTAATTTTATAATTAGCGGAATTTGTATCTGAGATTCAACTACGAATTTAACTTGAGAAAGATTGGATAAAACGGGAAAGATATCGCTTTCCCTGTAACTCTCCAAATGAGTTTCGAGATCCAAATCACTAAAAACCCAAATCTCTATATCTGGAACACTAGTTTCTTTTTTTATTGCTAAAGCTTCCCCAAGTGAGGCACAACCAAATACTCTTACACCGAGTTTATCCGCTGCAAACTTCACAACCTCAATCAGACCGTGCCCATAGGCATTGGCCTTAACCATAAATATAACTTCATTTTTTGGAGCGAGACTTTTTAATTTATGAAAGTTTTCTTCTAGTAAATTTAAATCTACTACAAACTCGGAACTAAATCGCATTATTGATATTTCTTTTATTAAACGTTTATTTCTTTAGGCGGATTACTTACAAAAGTTGATCTTCTCTGTTCAGTAGCTTGTCCTGCAGTCATAATATCTGAATACACCTGACGCAAAAAATTTACAGCACTTGGAGCAACAACTTTAATTTCTGGATACATATTCTGAGTCATCATAATATTCGAGTCTTCAAAATATCTAAAGTATTGAAAATCACTTACAAGATGTTTCACTTTATTAAAGTCTTCTTCTAGAGTCGTTTTATCTATAAATAACATTAAGTTCTGGACACCATATTGAGAAATTTTATAATCACCCGATAACATAGAATTTAGTTCTTCATTAAAGTCAGCAAAGAATGATTTCCAATAGAATCTATTGCCACTTCTCTCTTTGACAACATTTAAGAGACTTGAGAAATCAACTTCAAGCAACTTATGCTTAGATTTTGCTTGATGAAAATAAATATCATCCATATAAGAGAATGCTTCCCAAGAAGTTACCTCTTTATTTGAAGACTTAACTTTATCAATATTCTTTAACAAATAAGACTTATATTTTGTAGAAATTCTTTCTTCAAAAAGTCCCCACTGAAAATCTTGAAGTCTATCTTCATCAAAACGAGCAAGAATAATAATATCAGGGTTTTCACTCCCGCCATAAACTTTAACTTGTCTTAATTTTTTTGAAATAGAGTCAAAAGAAATTTCTTCTGCCATCTCAATTGCATAGCTCTCAATTCCATTTGTACAAGGTCTACTTAACCATAACTCTGGAAGCTCTTTATACTTTGGCTTTGACATTTTCGTTGATATTAATTTTTGGCCATTCTCTGTTAAATGATACATACCAAAACCAGCACACTCACTCCACTCACTAAAAATATTTGATATTTTTTTAATAAAGTCTTCTTTAGAGTTTGCATCACCAATTCTATCTACAAGATCCATCATTGCTTGGTATTGATTTTCAAAGTTATAACTAATTTGAACATCATTAATTATCTTCTGACTTCTCTTTTGAAGTCTATCTACTCTTGAAGCTAATAGAATATTTTGTTCAATTAAATGAAGTTCATCATTTCTTCTTCTTAATATTGATTGTATCTGACCAACAAGATTAATTTCTTTTCTTACATAACCGTAGTGGCCCATTCCGTAAGTAGAAGTTAATAGCTGTCTTGTCTCCTCTTTAAAATAGAATGAATAACACAAACTATTAGAAGCAACTTTTGGATGATTCTTAAATAATAAAGTTCCACTCGACATTTTTTTTACATCAATTATTGTTAAGTCTGGAGTCTGAGTGTTTGCATCAAGCCAATACTCATCTAACTCACTATAGAAATGAGCATAGATGCCTAAATCTCGAAGAGAATCAGACACGGCTCTTGCTTCGGATATATCATCCATTAATAATGCTACTTGAAATTGACGGTCATTTAGTTTTTTATTATTTTGCATGTTTCACTCCATTAAAACGTACCCATTGTTATTATGGCACTTTGACTACTCAGATGACAAGCATAGAGGATTATTTCGCTATGCAATATGGGAAAACGTCGAAAATCTCATAAGTTACAATTCTATCTATATATAGCTCTTTAAGTTTATCTTTACTTAAACTGGCCAAAGGCCTATTTTGATCACCTTGCATACGATTCAAACAAGTTTCAAAGTCTGTGTTTAACCAGTATCCTTTAATTGATTTTGCCAATTTAAAAAACTCTGGATTTGATAGAGAACCACCTCCAAGAGCAATCCACACCTTCTCTTCCAATCTGAGGATATCTTGAAACACTTCTAGCTCTACTGCTCTGAACCATTCAAAACCTTTTTGTGCAATCAAGTCACCGAGGACTGATATATCTACATTAAACTTTTTAGCTATCTCACTGTCGAGATCATAAAAGGAATATCCGAAGAAACGTTCATCTCCCTTTAAATCATCTAAAACAGTGCTTTTTCCTGCCCCCATAAATCCACAAATAAAGTACTTCATTAATTTTCTCTTTTCAGTTTGTTTAAGTAACGTTATAAACCAATTACTTATATTAGGAAGTCTACTATGAATCAATTAATTGATGAAAAAAATGTTAAGGGAAAAATTACAGTTCCCAAATACCCACTAGATTCTGCTAACTCTTACGAGCTAAATGAAACAGTTCCTTGGGTAAAAGCTCTTCTACTTGAGTTAAACGAGAATGTTGAAACCAAATTACCTGAAGAATATCTTGAAACAAGTCACTTAGAAATCAAACTTGTTATAGAAAAGAAATTTAATGGCACTTATGGTGAATACCTTCTGATTAGTGGATCTCTTGAGACTGAATACCACACAGTTTGTGTTAGAACCTCAGCTGAGATGAAAGAGTCTCTAGAAGTTGAGTTCAAAGCTTGCTACATAGACGATCAACACCAAGAAAATGAAGAACTACAAGATCAAATTGATATATTTATGGACGGCGATGTATATGAATTATACTTCTATGATAATAGACAGGCCGACATTAAGCTTTTAATTCATGAGCAAATATTTTTAAACTATAATCAGTACCCTGTTTCAGATTATGACGCAGAGATTCACTGGGCAAAAGACACCTCTACTACTAAACAATAGAGATTTTTTAGTTTTTTGTCAGTTTCTTGAATATTTATTAAAAATGTAGTTGGCATAAAGGTTAACTTCAACTATATATTTAGACTCGTTTTGAACGACATTGTTAATTAGTTAAATATAAATACTGAATAAAGATTACTGGAGAATATTATGGCAGTTCCTAAGAAGAAAACATCTGTATCAAGAAAAGGTTTAAGAAGAGCTGGTCAGCATCATAAACTTTATAGAAAGCACCCAATGAGTTGTGGTAATTGTGGTGATATAACTTTGCCAAGCACTGCTTGTCCAAGTTGTGGGACTTACAAAGGTAAGGAAGTTTTCACAATTAAAGTTAAAGAAGAAGCAACTGAAACAGAAGCTTAATACTTTTTTAATTTGACTACATTGAATCTGAATAGTTAAAATTCAAGATATAAAGGCCTTCAATTAATGCTAAAATTAATTGAAGGCATTTTTTTTGCTTAAATTTAGAAGGAATTATAAATGGAATTATTCAAATCAAAAATCACAGGAACAGGTAAGTACCATCCAACTAAAGTGATGACTAACGAAGATATGTCGAAAATAGTAGATACTAACGACGAATGGATTGTTCAAAGAACAGGTATAAAAGAAAGAAGAATCGCAGACGTTGAAACTGAATATCCGAGTGGGATGGCCGAGTTTGCTTCTCGTGATGCTATAAAGAACGCAGGTCTTACACCAGATGATATCGATATGATTATCTTCTCTGTTACCTTACCTGACTACCTTTTTCCAAATACTGCAGGTCAACTTCAAGAAAAACTAGGAATTACTAATCAATGTGCTTGCATGGATATCAATGCCGCTTGTACTGGTTGGGTTTATGGGCTTCAAGTTGCAGATTCTTTAATTAAGACTGGTACATATAAGAATGTTCTTGTTGTAGGGACAGAAATGACTTCTTCTTTTAATAACTGGGAAGACAGAGCATCATGTATTCTTTTTGGTGATGGTTCAGGAGCTACAGTTCTAAGCAGAAATGAAGATGGAGATGGATGTGAAATTATAGATTCAATTTTATCTTGTGATGGAACAAAGTCTCAAAGTTTAATACTTAAAAAAGGTGGAGCGAAATCACCTATCTCTCATGAAGTATTAGATAAAAAAGAACAATTTGTTTCAATGGACGGACAAGTAGTCTTTAAGAATGCAGTAAAAACCATGTCCCGCCACTGTGCTACTTTACTAGAAAGAAATAATATATCTAAAGAAGAAGTTGATTGGTTTATTCCACATCAAGCAAACCTGAGAATAATTGAAACAACTGCAAAGTTATTAGATTATCCAATGGAAAAAGTAATAGTAAACGTGGATAAGTATGCAAACACTTCAAGTGCTTCAATTCCAGCGGCCTTGCATGAAGCTTTCGTAGATGGAAGAGTTAAGCGTGGACAAACTCTATTATTCGCAGCTTTTGGTGCTGGTTTAACTTCAGGTGCTGTACTTATAAAGTTCTAATTTATATTAATTTTTTTAGTTAAATAAAGGATAAAAGATGGGTGTTACACTTTTATTTCCGGGACAAGGCGCCCAGTATGTAGGTATGGGAAAGAACTTAATGGACTTCTCAGAATCAAAAACTGTTTTTGCTAAAGCTGATAACGCTTTAGGATTTAAAATTAGTGAACTTTGTTTTAATGGTCCAGTTGAAGATCTAAAACTTACAGAAAATACTCAGCCAGCTATTGTCACTCATTCGATTGCTCTGTTTGAAAAATTAAAAACAATATTAAGTGAAAGGAATATTCCAATAACGAGAGTGCTAGGTCACTCAGTTGGTGAATACTCTGCTCTAGTTGCAGCAGGTTCACTAACTTTAGAGGATGCTGTTCTTGCCGTTAAGAACCGCGGAAAAGCGATGCAAGACGCTACTCCATCAGGAGTTGGAAAAATGTTTGCAATCATGCGTGTTCCAAGTGAGATTGTAGCAAAGGCATGTGAAGTTTCTTCCACTGATGACAATAAGGTTATGGCCGCAAATTTTAATGAGCCCACTCAAACTGTTATTTCTGGTCATGATGAAGCTTGCCATCGAGCTGTAAACTGGATTACTGAGAACTTTGAAGGAAGAAGTCGTGCTATAGAGCTTAAAGTATCAGCTCCATTTCATTCATCTTTAATGAAGCCAGCTGAACAAAAGTTAAATACTTTTTTTGATTCTATAAGTATAAAAGAAAACGAAATTCCCTATGTTGCAAACATCAATACTGAAGAGTATCCAAAAGGAACAAGTGGGAATATAATTCGAGAGAATTTAGTTAAACAAGTTTGTGGATCCGTATTATGGTCACAAAGTATTGCTCAGCTAAATGAAAATGAAATATTTATTGAAGTTGGCCCTGGAAAGGTACTTAGTGGTTTAAACAAAAAAATAAATAAAGAATTCAAGACTTATGCGCTAGATAGTGAAAAAGGTTTTGAAGGACTTATGGAGTTTTTAAATGAATGTACAATTTAATGATTTAGAGAATAAAACAGTATTAGTTACTGGAGCGAGTCGTGGAATTGGGAAATCAATTGCAATAGCTTTAGCAAAAAATAAAGCACACGTAGTATTTAACTACCGCGCAGATGAAAGTTCAGCGAATGAATTAAAAGAAGAGCTGCAAAAGCTTGGTGCCAGCAAAGTATCTGCAGTTAAGTTTGATATAACTAATTTTGATGAAATGAAAACAAACTTAGATGCATTCGTAAAAGAACACGGACCTATATCTGGTTTAGTTAACAATGCAGGACTTTCTAAAGATCAACTTGCCCTTAGAGTAAAACCAGAAGATATCGACTATACTTTAAATGTGAATTTAAAAGCTACAATGGTTTTAACAAATCACCTGACACGTCAGTTTTTAAAGGCTGAAAATGTTTCAATTGTAAATATGAGCTCAGTTGTCGGACTTATGGGAAATACAGCACAAACTGTTTATGCTGCCTCAAAAGCTGGATTAATTGGATATACAAAGTCATATGCCAAAGAATTATCTGCAAGAAATATGAGATGCAACGCAGTATGTCCTGGGTTTATTGAAACTGAGATGACAAAAATCTTGCCAGAAAAAACTCAAGCGCAGTATAAGTCATCGATTCCTTTAGGTGAATTCGGCCAAACAAGTGATGTTGCTAATTTAACATTATTTTTATTAAGCAGTGCGTCTTCATATATTACAGGGGAAGTAATTAAGGTTGACGGTGGTTTATATATTTAACTAAAATGTAGTCATAAATATAGAATATAAATAACAAATACTAAATAAATTTTCCGGAGGAAATAATGGAAATTCAAGACAAAGTAATTAAGATCGTAAGTGAAGCAACAAAAGTAGATGCTTCAAATATCAAATCAGAAACTAATTTTATCGATGACCTAAACTTAGACTCGTTAGATATGGTTGAGATGATGATGAAAATGGAAGAAGAATTTGGAGTAGAAATTCCAGAGGATAAAACAGAAGATCTCAAAACGATCAATGATGTTGCAAACTTCTTAAAAACAGCACAATAAAAAAATATAAAAATCCTCCCTTGTGGAGGTTTTTTTTTAATTAATTTCAATAGGATTGATCATGAAACTTAATCGAGTTGCAGTCACGGGCCTTGGTGCTATGTGTGGATTAGGTAACAACCTAGATGATGTATGGAATAACGCAGTTGCTGGTAAATCCGGAGTCTCAAAAATACCAAATATCGAAGACACAAAAATGTGGCCAGTTCAAATTGCTGGTTTAGTTAAAGACTTTGAAATAAGTGAAGATCTTTTACCTGCTAAAGAGAAAGCTCGTTTTGATATTTTTATTCATTATGCACTTCACTGTGCTGATGAAGCATTAAAGCAATCTAAACTTCTAGATGCTGGATACGATCCATATATGATTGGCTCAATAATAGGAACTGGCCTAGGTGGCTTTCCTGAAATTGAAAAGGCCAATGAAACATATAATGAAAAAGGGCCTAGAAGAGTTTCTCCTTTTTTTGTTCCGTCATTTATTCCCAACATGGCCCCTGGAAAAATATCCATGAGATGGAACTTCAGAGGCATTAACCATGCGGTTAGTTCTGCATGTGCTTCAGCTGCTCACGCTATTGGTTCTGCTGCATCTGAGATAATGCTCGGTAGACAAGATGCTGTAGTAACTGGTGGATCTGAAGCAGTAATAAGTGGTTTAACTTTTGCTGGCTTTAACGCTATGAAAGCATTATCAAAAACTAGAAATGATGAACCTGAATTAGCAAGTCGTCCGTTTGATAAAGACCGTAATGGTTTTGTTATGGGTGAAGGTTGTGGAATTTTAGTTTTAGAAAACCTTGATAAAGCAAAGGCCCGCGGAGCAAAAATCCTAGCAGAAATTGTGGGCTTTGGAGCAACAGCAGATGCATATCATATAACTAGTCCTCATCCTGATGGCGAAGGAACTATTCCATGTATGAAGCATGCACTTACTCAAGCTGGAATTGAGCCAAAAGATATTGATTATATAAATGCTCACGGAACAAGTACACCTACTGGAGATATTGCTGAGACAAATGCAATTAAAGCTGTTTTTGGTGAACATGCTTATAAATTAAATGTAAGCTCTACTAAATCCATGACAGGTCACCTTCTAGGAGCTGCTGGTGGAATTGAAAGTGTATTCTGCATAAAGGCCATAACAGAAGGAACAATACCTCCAACAATTAATTTAAATGAACCAAGTGAGGGTTGTGACTTAAATTACACACCTAACAATTCAATAAAAAAAGATATTAAATACGTATTAAATAACTCTTTCGGATTTGGTGGAACAAATGCCACAACTATTTTCAAGAAGTACGAAGGAAACTAGGAGCAACTAATGAGTTTTTTACAAGAACAAGATAAAGAGATTTCAGACTGCATAGAAAAAGAACAGCAAAGACAAGAACTTGGGATTGAGTTAATTGCTTCAGAAAACTATTGTTCTCAAGCTGTAATGGAAGCTCAAGGAAGCTGTTTAACTAATAAGTATGCAGAAGGTTACCCCGGAAAAAGATACTACGGTGGTTGTGAGCATGTTGATGTTGTTGAGCAAATTGCCATTGATAGAGTGAAAACACTTTTTGGTGCTGAATATGCGAACGTTCAACCCCACTCTGGCTCAGGTGCAAACATGGGTGTTTATCATGCTGCTTTAAGCCCAGGAGATACAGTTCTTGGAATGAGTCTTGATGACGGTGGACATCTTACTCATGGATCTTCAGTTAATTTCTCAGGTAAGTTATTTAACTTTGTAAGCTATGGTTTGGATGCTGATGAAAGAATTGATTATGACCAAATGGAAAGTCTTGCAATTGAACATAAGCCAAAAATGATTGTTGGTGGTGCAAGTGCATATCCTAGAATTATAGACTTCAAAAGAATTAAAGAAATAGCTGATAAAGTTGGTGCTCTAGTACTGATTGATATGGCCCATATAGCAGGACTTATTGCTAGTGGACATCACCCAAGTCCCATGGAATACGCAGACTTTGTTACAAGTACAACTCATAAAACTTTACGTGGACCACGGGGAGGAATCATTCTTACGAATAAAGAAGAATGGATGAAAAAACTAAATTCAGTAATATTCCCAGGTATCCAAGGTGGACCTCTTGAACATGTTATCGCTGGAAAAGCTGTGGCCTTTGGTGAAGCATTAAAGCCAGAGTTTAAAGATTACCAAGGACAAGTAATAAAAAACTGTCAGGCTTTAGCGAAAGGATTAATGGAAGAAGGAATTGATATCGTTTCTGGTGGAACTGATAATCATTTAATCTTAGTAAAAACAGATTCAGTAAATATGTCAGGAAAAGATGCTGAACATCTTCTAGAAGATGTAAATATAACTTGTAATAAGAATATGATCCCAAAAGATACAAGATCCCCGTTTGTAACTAGTGGTATAAGACTTGGTACTCCTGCAATTACAACGAGAGGATTCAAAGAAGATCATATGATTCAACTTGCAGGATGGATTTCTAAAACTCTTAAGAATCCAGAAAGCAAAGAAATTCATGCTCAAGTAAAATCTGAAATAGAAGCTTTATGTAAAGACTTTCCGGTTTACAAATAATCATGTCTAAACTCGACGACCTTTCAGATTCAATTGGGGAGTTTATAAAGTATTGGGGTTTTAAGCCTATACATGGAAAAATTTGGACTTATGTATATCTTGTTGAACGACCAGTCTCTTCAAAAGAGCTAAAGACGTTTTTCAAAATATCCAAAGCACTTCTCAGCACAACATTAAGTGATCTCAAAGAATATGAGGTAATTTTAGAGCGAGGAACGGGCAAGCATGGAGCAGAGCTCTTTATCGCTAATCCAGATGTTTTTAATGCAATAACAAAAGTTTTGAAATTGAGAGAAAAGAAATTAATTTCAAATATAACTTCTCAAATGGCTTCGATTAATAAATTAAATAAAAAAGAGCTTATACAAATCGAGATTTCACCAGAGAGACTTAAAAACCTAAATATGCTTGTAAAGTCCGGAAGTAAGGCAATTGAGAGTGTTATAAAATTGGAAAAAATAAATTTTTCTCTTTGGAAAAATTTTAAAAAATAG
>Ga0209712_10002159_pt1 | contig 16415 bp, 14 predicted proteins | sample ArcOceMetagenome_FD_187443 | JGI IMG/M metagenome (GOLD analysis project Ga0209712, IMG submission 187443) | Marine eukaryotic phytoplankton communities from Arctic Ocean - Arctic Ocean - Greenland ARC118M Metagenome (SPAdes) (version 2) | ecosystem: Environmental > Aquatic > Marine > Oceanic...
TTCTGTATTTTCTTTAAATTTATATATGCAGCCTTTATTGAGGACGAGTAATAATTATGCACAACGGTTTTGTATAAGAATAGTAGCCGATTACGGAACTAGTATTTTTCAGGTTACTGAAATTTTTATTCGGGCTACAATGTCATATTTACTGTTATCTCGGCTATTATTTTTATACGGTGTTACCCAATGTACTTTGCTATTCCTTTATTATTTTCTTAGTTATCGTTCCTGTTTCTGTTTCAATTTTTATAAATAAGATTCCGCTATTTAAGTCAGATAAATTTAGCTTATTAAAACTGTTTTTTTCTGTTAAAACTATTTTTCCTAAAATGTCATAAATAGTTATTTTTTCTATTTCAATATTCTCGGCAATTTCTATATATATACTTTCTTTAGCTGGATTTGGATAAATATTAATAATTTGTTGTAATTCAGTTTCATTTAAAGATAAATTACAATCTTCACTATAAATGGCTATTTCGTCTTTATGCCAATTGGATTGGTTATTGGCGTACTGAACATCATCAACTTGAATACATGTTAAGTTTGGGTTTTCTACAGAAATCATAGACCATAATAAATTATTATTTTCGTTTTGGATATCCAAACTAGTTAATTGGTTACCATTACAATGTAATATCTCTAAAATAGGGTTTTGGGTAACATCTAAATTAGAAAGTTGGCAACCGGATAAACTTAACTCTTTTAATAATGAGTTTTGGGCAACATCTAAACTTGTTAACGGATTAAAATCAAGGATTAATACCTCTAATAAGGGGTTCTGAGTAACGTCTATATTTACAATATTGTTAGCATCACTTTCTAGGTAAACTAAGTTGGGCCAAAAAGTAGTGGGGATATAATCAATTAAGCCATTTTGGCTACAATCTATTATTTCCATATTTATAAAATATTGCAAGCCTTCTAAATCTGCAATAGACTGTTCTACTAATTGAAGACCTAAGACAGCTTCTGCTTCACTTACTTGTATTTGCCCATCACCATTAGTGTCTGCAATTTCATTAAACCCATTGCCTAAATCGGCAATTGGGAAAGTGATTAGTTGATACTTTAAAATGGGATCTGGAATATTTACTATTTGAGCAGTAATATTAGAAGTAAAACTTACTAGAATAATAAATTGCACTATTTGCCTCATTTAATGTATTTTGGGTAACTTGTTATATCATTAGTTTTATGCACGTTTATCGGCTAATATTATCTGATAACAATTGGTTTTGTTGTTTTTTATCGGTTTCAGATAAAGCTATAAAAACCGTATCTAAAGGACTCTGTATTTGTAATAAATCCTTCTTTGCTACATGAGTGTAAATCATCGTAGTTTCTGGTTTGCTATGCCCTAGTAAATCTTGAACATAACGCAATCCAACTCCATTTTCAATTAAATGCGTTGCATAACTATGCCGCAATGTGTGCGGTGTTACATGTTTGCCAATATTAGCACGTTTACAAGATTGTTTTAAAAAATTACGAATACTCCCAGCTGTATATTTTCTATAATTTGGGCCTTCAATAAAATAGTTTATGGGCCTATAAGTCATATAATAATTCTTGTATAAAGGTATAAAACTTTCTGCTAATACCACAACACGATCTTTCCTTCCTTTGGCATTTTTAATATGCAATTGCCGTCGGTCTACATCAATATCTTTCAATTCTAAATTTATCACCTCACTTATTCGCAAACCTGCCGAATATAACATGGCTAGGATTGTTCTGTGCTTTAGGTTTTTAGTGGCTCGCAATAAATCAACAACTTCTTCTTTACTTAAAACTGTGGGTAAATACCTAGAGCTAGAGGGTCTTGGTAGTTCTTCCACTTCCAATTTAGTATCTGGTAAAAAACGACCAAAATGTTTTATAGCACTTACCAGTTGTCGGTGAGTACTTATAGCATATTTTTTATAAACGACTTGTTGTTCGACAAATAACCGTACATCGGTATTATTGATTTCATCCAACGATTTATCTCCAATAAATTCTACAAAATCTGCTACAAAAGTAAAATACACCCTTATGGTATTTTCACTCAAACGCAAGCCACGTAAGTAACGTACGAATGATCTAATAAGCTCTTTTTTTTCATCACTAATCGTTCTCGGTATTCGTTTTGTGGAAGCTTTCTTTTTAGTTTTAATAGAGTTTTTTAAATGAGAATAATCAACATAAATACCTCGTTTATTTAATTGAGTATATAATTGATGTAGGGTTAATTTATTTTTTGAAACATAAAATGTTTTTCTGCCAGTACTCCAAGCAATCTCTTTAATGCTTTTAATAAGTTCTTTTAATAGAGTGTTAAACTCAAACTCAAGTTCAAAACAAGAATGACCCCGATGTTCAAATTCAGTTAATTTAACATGATAAAGATTCTTGCCCATAAACAGATGTTTATTAATAATTATAAATAAAAACAAATAATTAATGGGGAGGAAGCCTAAAGATAATTAAAATTATAATATAACCATTAATTACAAATCAATAATGCTTCGATATATAATTCTTCATAATAGCAATATCCTCTTTCGAAGTTAAATCTGGCACATGCTCTGCAAATGGAATTCCTTTTATAAAAGAACTGGACTCATGTATCATATTTAAGACAGCAGTAGGGAGTTCTTTTTCCTCTCGGATGGGATCGATGGGGCAATTTTTTAAAAAAGAATAAATTTCAGTCCCCGTAAATTTAAATACATTCATACTAACCCTAAATTTACCTTTTGCATCTTTATAATTACTCACTTTGTTCTTAGAAGGCTTTTCAATAATAGCTTCCAAATGAGAATTTTCATCGACCAAGGTCAATGCAAAACGTTCTATTTTTTCCATCGGAAAGAGCAAAGCATCCCGATCATAATTAATAAAAGCGTTTGCGTCTTTGCAGGTTAATAATGCTTGCAATGCTGCTACCGAATATAAATTATCGCTATTGCATACGGTAAATGCTTCATGTTGTAATTCTGGAAATTGCGTTAAGGCTTGGAAAAGGGCATCTGCAGTTCCAAAAGGTTTGATTCTATCTTTTGGCACGTATTGTGTTGCATAAGAAATAAATAGCCCATTAAAAGAGTTGTTTTTTTGTTTTCCTCCATAATAGGTTTTAAACAATGCTCCCTTTTCACTAATAATGATAAGTACATTTTTATAGCCTGCTTTTTCGGCATTTAGTAATAAGAAATCTAGTATTGGTCGGTTGTTTTTTCCAAAACCCAGTAACGCTTTACTTCTTGTATTGGCATTGATCACCTCTTCTTCGGAAAGGTTTTCGGTTCCTAAAGATTTCTTCATCCTGGAGGAAGCTCCTGCTGCTAATATCACTAAGTTTTTAGGCATCTATTATTATTTCAGTTCCTTTTGCTACATAAACTGGATAGGCATCTTTTGCTCCAGCTTTTTTAATGGCAATACTTATTTTGTCTTGTAAATGAATAGGGCATAAGGCTACAATACATCCGCCGCCGCCAGAGCCAATAATTTTTGCTCCGTAGGCACCTGCATCAACAGCTGCATCAATCATAGCATCGATTTTTGGAACCGTTAGTCTTAAATCATCACGCAATATGCGGTGATGCTGATTTATTAAGTCGCCAATTAGCGGGTAATTAAGTGTTGTGTCTTTTAATGCCCTAAGCGCTTTTTGAGTAATGGTATGGTTTTGTATCGCAGCATAAAAGTAGGGTTTTAATGCATTTGGCAATAACGCCTTATAGTTGTCATAATCTTTTATGCTTGCTTTTTCAAGTACAAAGTTAGCTTCTTTATCCTGGATGATTTGTATCGCTTTTATAGCATTCGACTTTGAACTTCCTAATAAACCAATAGTATCTTTTGCGATTCCAGATTCACCCAATACCATTCCATCTAAGGTCTCACCAATGAGCTCATAATTAAAACGATCTCCTGTTTCTATAAAAACAATGTTACCAATACCAATGGTATATTGATCCATTTTTCCGCCCGGCGAATGGTGTTCTAATACCTCGGCTTCGTAGGCCAATTGAGAAATAAATTCTGAAGTAATTTCTCGATCGCAACCAAAGGTTTTTAATAAAAAATGAACCCACGCAACTACAATTGCAGAGGAACTTGAAACTCCTGCGTTTACTGGAATATTGCCTTGTATGGTTATGGAGTAGCCCATATTTGGAATACAGCCATATTTTCTTAGCCTTCGCAATGCGGAAGCAAAAAAATCACCGGCTTGAAGGTTCTCAAAATTTTCATATATAGAAAAGCTTCTTTTGGAGTTAATATCGGGTAAGTTGAAAATAAATTCTTTATTCGTATTGGGTTCTCCAATAAGGATAATCTGCCTATTTATAGCACAAGCAATTACCGGAAGTCCCAAATAATCTTGATGGTCACCAAACAAACAAATTCTAGCTGGAGCTAAAACGTGTATGGTTTTTAGGTTATTTTTAGCTATTGCCATTAGATTAATCTATATCAAATGCTAATTAGTAAGTATCCTTCATCCATTGGTAAGGCTTTCTTTTTACCCAATCTCCTCGGGTAAAATCAGGGAAATCTTGCGGTTCTCCATTGTTTGCAATAGAAACTTCAGACAATGGAGTAATGGCACTCCAAGCTGCAGCATCATAAGCATCTAGGGGTGGTGCTATATTTTGTTTTGCAGATTCTACAAATGCATTAATCACAAAAAAGTCCATTCCTCCATGACCTGCTCCTTCTGCATGCGTTCCAAATTTTTTCCAAAGTGGATGGTCATATGCTTCTAACCATTTAGTTGCATCATCCCATCGGTGTGGTTTTTCAGCTTCCCCTTCAATATAAATACGATTGCCATCTACTTCCCATAGACCTTCACTTCCTTGAACTCTAAAACCAAGAGAGTAGGGACGGGGGGAGTTGCAATCGTGCGTTACAATAATGGTTTCCCCATTAGCAGTATCAATTGTTGAGGTAATGATATCTCCTTGTTTAAATTTAAGTTTTGTATTGGGATGGTCTTTTCCGCCAACATCTTTAATGTATTTATTCAACCCAACACCTTTGGTCGCATGAGAAGTCATCGATACAAAACGGTTACCTCTATTAATATCAGACATCACCGCAATAGGCCCAATTCCGTGAGTAGGATACACGTCGGCATTTCGTAAAAGAGAATGTTGGGTACGCCAAGCAGATTCTGATATTCCTTTTTCACCAAATTCAGCTCCTTTTCCATAAGCTGTTTTACCGTCATTAAATTTTACAAACCTTAAGTCATGTTGGTACCCACATCTAAAATGTAGTAATTCTCCATATACATTTTGTTTTACCATATTCAATACCGCTAAAATATCCCTTCGGTAGCATACATTTTCCAAAATCATTAAATGAGAACCTGTCTCTTCATGGACATTTACCAGGTCCCAGCATTCTTCCATGGTATTTGCAGCAGATACTTCCAATCCCGTATACTTTCCTGCTTTCATAGAATCTTTAGCCATTTTTGTATGCCATAACCAAGGAGTTGAAATGATGACAGTATCAATGTCTTTAAGTGCTAAAAGATTTCTATAATCATAATCGTATTTTCCAAAAATAGCTGCTTTTTTTTGTCCTTTTCCTGTAATTAAATCTTGAGCAATAGAAATTCTTTTTGGATCGATATCACAAATCGCAATAATGTTACAATCATCTCTAGATAATAAATTATTTAAGTGATTGGTACCTCTTAGACCAACACCGATGAGTCCAATATTTAATTTTTCTTTTTTGGCATTCGTAGTTCCAAATGTTAACTGTGGCGCTAAAGCAATTCCTACTCCTAAAGCAGCAGTTTTCTTTACAAAATTTCTTCGTGTACTCATCGTTTGTAGTTTTTGTTTTTATGAAAGTTCACATTGATAAATTTAAAATAATTATAACAAAATAGTAAGTTTTAAAGTTAAAATATGACTAAGTAAAGTCAAGCGAAGTATTTCAGTTCCTCTTCAGTTATTGTTGCATTTTGTGAAGTTAAATAAAATAAGCTTATTTATAGCTACGCAAGTCTTTTTATCACAAAATATAATCAAACAATACAAGGCTTTTTCTGATCGATAATGTTTATTTTGCCACTAATAATTTTAAAATAAGGCAATGAAGTATTTACAAAAACACTGGAGTTCCTTATTATTTGTTTTTTTTATTATTTTGATGATCATACCAACAACTAGAATGCCAATACAAGTGGTTTTACTAAGAACAATTTCGTTGAGCCCTTCAGAAATTAAAAAAGAAGATAGAACTGCTTTAATAGACTATGATTGGAAGTTATCAGATCTCAATTCAAATACTGTAAACCTAAGTGAATCAAAAGGAAAAGTGATATTAATAAATTTTTGGGCAACATGGTGTCCACCTTGTGTTGCTGAAATACCTGAGTTTCAAGAATTATTCGATGTTTATAAAAATAAAATTGATTTTTATTTTGTTACTACTGATCAAACCGAAAAAATTAATTTATTCCTAGGTAAAAAAGGCCATGATTTACCAGTTTTTAGACCCTTAGAAGAACCTTCTAATGTTCTAGGATATAAGTCCTTACCAACTACTTATTTAATATCAAAAAAAGGAGAAATCATCATGCGAAAAGTAGGAGCTGCTAGTTGGAATAGCGATAAAGTTCATCAAACTATCAATGATTTATTAGCGGAATAATTAATAGACTATTTTATCTAAACTTTCAGCTAATTTTATGGTTTATTTTATAAATAAAATGCTTTAAACCATTTTTTGTTTATTTTTTATTGAAATAGCTAAACTCAATAATACCAATAATAAAATCAGAAACTTAAGATGAATTGTTCTTGTTTGTATTGCTATTTGCTAAAATCGTTACATTTGTAACCGTTTAAAAATAAATTATAAATGACATGAGTGTACCAGAAAAAAAATTTTTATCAGATATAGAAATTGCACAAGCTAATTCTATGAAGCATATTAGAGATATAGCTAGTAAACTTCATATCACTGAAGACGATTTAGAAATGTATGGTAAGTATAAAGCAAAGCTTCCTATAAAGTTAATAGATGAAGCTAAAGTTGAAAAAAGTAATTTAATTTTGGTTACCGCTTTAACACCAACTCCCGCAGGAGAAGGTAAAACAACAGTTTCTATTGGATTAACGGAAGGCTTAAATAAAATAGGAAAAAAAGCCATCGTGGTTTTAAGAGAACCTTCTTTGGGCCCTGTATTTGGTATTAAAGGTGGTGCAGCTGGTGGTGGTTACTCTCAAGTAGTACCAATGGAAGATATTAATCTTCATTTTACGGGAGATTTTTCAGCTATTGAAAAAGCTAATAATTTATTATCTGCACTGCTAGATAATAACCTTCAATCTCGAACTAGAAGCTTAGGAATAGACCCTAGAACCATTGCTTGGAAACGCGTAATGGATATGAATGATAGGGCTTTACGTGATATAACAATTGGCCTGGGTGGTACTGCTAATGGTATTCCAAGACAGGATGGGTTCAATATTACTCCAGCTTCTGAAGTGATGGCAATACTTTGTATGGCAAAAGATTTTTCAGATTTAAAGGATCGATTGGGTAATATTTATGTAGGCCAAACTTTTGATAGAAAGCCTGTTTATGCAAGAGATTTAAAAGCAGAAAATGCAATGGCTATTTTACTAAAAGATGCTATTAATCCTAATTTAGTTCAAACTTTAGAAGGGAACCCAGCGATTATACATGGAGGTCCTTTTGCTAATATCGCCCAAGGAACCAATACTATTCTTGCCACTAAAATGGGAATGACCTTATCTGATTACGTGGTTACTGAAGCAGGGTTTGGAGCAGATTTAGGTGCTGAAAAATTCTTAGATATTAAATGTGTATCTGGAGGTTTAAAACCTAAAGCAGTGGTATTAGTTGCTACAATTAGAGCATTACGTCATCATGGAGGTGCAACCAAAGAACAGTACAATGATGCAAATGTAACGCGTGTTGAAAAAGGTTTTGTTAACCTTGAAAAACATATCGAGAATATGAAGAAATTTGGATTAAATCCTGTAGTAGCTATTAACTCCTTTTTTACAGATAGTGATGAAGAAGTTGCTCTGGTTAAAGAGAAATGCAAGACTATGGGTGTAAGCGCTATAGTTTCTAAAGGATTTGCTGATGGAGGAGAAGGAACCAAAGAATTAGCTACTGCTGTGGTAAATGAAATCGAAAATGGAAATAATAACTTCAAACAATTGTACGATTGGAATGCACCTGTAAAAGAAAAAATAGCAACTATTGCTAAAGAAATTTATGGGGCAGATGGAGTAGAATATTCTAAAAAAGCGTTAATACAACTTGGTAAAATTGAAAATTTAGGATTGGATAAGTTAGCAATCTGTATGGCTAAAACACAAAAATCTTTTTCTGATAATGATAGGCTAACGGGGCGTCCAACAGGATTTATGGTAACTGTAAGAGAATTTGAATTTGCATCAGGAGCAGGCTTTGTCATTCCAATATTAGGGAATATGATGCGCATGCCTGGATTACCAGCGATACCAGCATCTGAAGGAATGTCAATTGATAATAATGGGAAAATATCTGGCTTATCGTAAAATTAAATTTCACCAATAAAAACACACAATACTGTTCAGTAATTTTTTTAACTTTTCTATTGATTTAATTTTGTTAATAAAATCACTATAATTAATAATAAACAACGCTTTTAAATAATAAATGAACATAACATTTGTTATTTTTGCAACCTAAAAAATCAACTCCGAATGATTCGGGAAAATAGCATACTATGAATTTACACGAATATCAAGGAAAAGAAATGTTAAACAGTTTTGGTGTTGAAATACAACGAGGAATTGTTGCGCAAACTCCTGCTGAAGCTATAGCTGCAGCTAAAAAATTAACAGAAGATACTGGTACTGGATGGCACGTTATAAAAGCACAAATTCATGCGGGTGGTCGTGGAAAAGGTGGTGGTGTTAAACTAGCTAAAAACTTAGATGAGGTTTCTCAAATTGCAGGTGAAATAATTGGAATGCATTTAGTAACACCTCAAACAAGTGCTGAAGGTAAACTAGTCAGTCAAGTGTTAGTTACTGAAGATGTTTATTATCCGGGTGAATCTGAGCCAAGTGAATTTTATATAAGTGTTCTTATGAATAGAGCTACAGGTAGAAATATGATTATGTATTCTACTGAAGGAGGTATGGATATTGAAGCTGTTGCCGAAAACACACCACATCTTATTTTTAACGAAGAAATTGATCCTACCATGGGATTACTTCCTTTTCAAGCAAGAAAAATAGCTTTCAATTTAGGTCTAAGTGGAAAGGCTTTTAAAGAAATGACAAAATTTGTATCTGCTCTTTATAAGGCTTATGTAGCATCTGATTCTTCTTTATTTGAAATTAATCCTGTTTTAAAAACAAGTGACGATCGTGTTATTGCTGTAGATGCTAAAGTAACTATAGACGATAATGCACTGTTTCGCCATAAAGACTATGAAGCTTTAAGAGATATAAGAGAAGAGAATCCTGTTGAGGTAGAGGCGAAAGCTGTTGGATTAAGTTATGTAGACTTAGATGGTAATGTTGGATGTATGGTAAATGGAGCTGGATTGGCAATGGCTACTATGGATTTAATTAAGCAAGCTGGTGGAGAACCTGCTAACTTTCTAGATGTTGGGGGTACCGCTGATGCAGAACGTGTAGAAATTGCATTTAATTTGATTTTAAAAGATCCAAGTGTAAAAGCAATATTAGTAAATATCTTTGGAGGCATTGTTCGTTGTGATCGAGTAGCACAGGGAATTATAGATGCCTATAAGAGTATAGGGACTATTAATATACCAATCATTGTTCGTTTAGAAGGAACAAATGCAGATATCGCTAAAAAATTAATTGATGAAAGTGGATTAGATGTACACAGTGTTATTGAATTTCAAGAAGCTGCAGATAAAGTTCAAGAATTATTAGCATAGTTTACTAATTTGCATAACAGCTGATAAATCTTTAATTATGAAACTAACTAAAACAAAGATGAAATCAAGCGTAGAATTATAAAATTTAATGAATCAAAAGTGATAAAGAAAACGATTGAGATTTCATAATTGAAATTTAATTGATACATAGCCACGTATTACGAAATCGGTACGTGGTTTTTTTATGCAAATTAGTTTTCTCTTTGCTTTTCTGAAATATTTAGGGAAGCTCCTAAGGAATTTTTTAAGTCTGTTAATTCCTTTTCTGTTAAATCGCGCCATTCTCCAATTTCTAGATTTTCCAAATGGATATTCATTATTCTTAAGCGTTTTAAGCTAACTACCTCATATCCCAAATGTTCACACATTCGACGTATTTGTCGGTTTAAACCTTGAATTAAAGTAATTTTAAATACATAACGCCCTACTTTTTCGACCACACATTTTTTAGTAACGGTATCTAAAATTGGAACTCCAGTAGCCATTCTTTTTAAAAACTCATCTGTAATTCTGCGATCAACTTTAACGATGTATTCTTTTTCATGTTCATTTCCTGCTCTTAAAATTTTATTCACGATATCACCATCATTGGTCATTAACAATAACCCTTCACTGGGTTTATCTAATCTCCCAATATGGAAAATACGTTCTTTATGCTTAATGAAGTCAACAACATTTCCTTCAATTCTTTTATCTGTAGTACAAGTGATTCCAACGGGTTTATTTAATGCGATATAGACAAGTTCCTCGTTTTTTATAATAGGTTGATTATTAATTTTAATGGTATCGGTAGGCATAGCACGATCTCCTAGCTTAGCAATTTTATCATTTACGGAAACAAGTCCTTGTTCTATATGCTTATCTGCTTGACGTCTAGAGCAAAAACCACTATCACTAATTGCCTTATTTAATCTTTTAGAATCTGGATGATGAGCCATGGTTTATTTTTTTAATACTTCTAATTCTTTTTGGAAACGTTTAATTGCGTCTCTCATTTTTGCAGCAGCCATAAAATCTAATTCTTTTGCGGCTTTTTCCATAGCCTTCCTAGTAGCTCTAATTTTATTTTCAAGTTGAGGTTTTGTTAAATATTCATTTTCAGATTCTGCAGCCAAGTTGTCAAAATGATCAAAGGTATAAGCGTCTTTCTTTGATTTTGTCAATGCATTTTCTAATGATTTTTTAATGGCTGTAGGTGTAATATTATGTTCGGTATTATAAGCCATTTGTTTTTTACGACGATAATCCGTTGCATCCATAGTAGCTTGCATACTTTTTGTGATCTTATCAGCATATAAAATAGCTTTTCCATTTAAATTACGTGCTGCTCTTCCTACCGTTTGTGTTAATGATCTTGCTGAACGTAAAAACCCTTCTTTATCAGCATCTAATATAGCGACTAAGGATACTTCGGGTAAATCTAACCCTTCTCTTAATAAATTAACACCAACCAACACATCAAATATGCCCAAACGCAAGTCTTGCATTATTTCAACACGTTCTAGGGTGTCTACATCACTATGTATATACCTGCATCGTATATCAATTCTTGACATATACTTGGTAAGTTCTTCCGCCATTCTTTTGGTAAGTGTTGTAACTAAAACTCGTTCATCTTTTTCAACTCTTAATTGAATTTCTTCTAATAAATCATCTATCTGGTTCAAGCTTGGACGTACTTCAATTGGTGGGTCTAATAGACCTGTTGGACGTATTATTTGTTCTACATAAACACCTCCGCTTTTCTCTAATTCATAATCTGCTGGGGTCGCACTTATATAGATTACTTGATTTTGCATGCTTACATACTCATCGAACTTTAAAGGGCGATTGTCCATTGCAGCTGGCAATCTAAAACCATATTCAACCAAGTTTTCTTTTCTAGATCGATCTCCGCCATACATAGCAGATACTTGTGGAATGGACACATGACTTTCATCGACAATCATTAAATAATCGTCTGGGAAAAAATCGATGAGACAGAATGGTCTAGTGCCTGGTAATCGTTTGTCAAGATACCTCGAATAATTTTCTATACCACTACAATAGCCTAATTCTCGAATCATTTCCAAATCAAAATTGGTGCGTTCTTCTAATCTTTTTGCCTCTAGATGTTTACCGATTTCTCTAAAATAAGCAAGTTGTTTTGTTAAGTCATCTTGAATATCAATGATAGCTTCTTGCAATATATCTGGAGATGTTACAAACATATTAGCAGGATAGATATTTAGGGATTCATATTTTTCAATGACCTCATTGGTTTGAGCATCAAACACTTCAATTTCCTCAATTTCATCGCCAAAAAAATGAATTCTAAAAGCATCGTCTGCATAACTTGGATACACATCCACGGTATCTCCTTTAATTCGAAAATTTCCATGTTGGAAATCAGCTTCCGTTCTTGAGTACAAACTTTGGACTAAATTGTGAAGTAATTTAGTGCGAGAAATAATTTGTCCTTTTTGAAGCTTTATAATATTTTTTTGAAATTCAGTAGGGTTACCAATACCATACAGACAAGAAACTGAAGCAATGACTATAATATCACGCCTTCCTGAAAGTAAGGAAGAAGTCGTACTCAATCGCATTTTTTCGATCTCTTCATTTATAGAGAGGTCTTTTTCAATATACAAGCCCGATGATGGGATATAAGCTTCTGGCTGATAATAATCATAATAAGAAACAAAATATTCTACGGCATTTTCAGGAAAAAACAGTTTAAACTCAGAGTATAATTGTGCTGCTAATGTTTTATTATGAGCTAGTATTAGTGTTGGCTTTTCAACTTGTTCAATAACATTTGCTACAGAAAAAGTTTTACCACTACCGGTTACTCCTAAAAGTGTCTGGTGCACTTCTCCGGAATTAATTCCTGCAACCAATTGCTTTATAGCTTTAGGTTGATCTCCAGTTGGTTTGAAATCGGAAACAATATTAAATTTCATAGAAAATGCTAATAAATTACTAAACTACGGAATTGGTATTCTATAAATATATATTTATCAGAAACATTTTTTATGCTTTATGCTCTTTATTAAAGTATACCAAATAATAATACATTTGCTTTTCTTCATCCCAACCTTTTTCTACAAATTTATCTGCGCTATCTGAATTTATAAAATCTAATTTTATTTGAATATTGGTATCTAAATTAATTATATTTTTAATCTTTTTACGAGCAGCTGTTACCGCAGTATTTGCGATGGGAAATTCCGTTAAGTCTTCTATTTTATATTTTGGTGCTTGTTCCGTTTTATAATGTTTAAATTCGGGCACCAAATCTGGATTGTTAATTACTTCATTGATAAACTGAGATTCTTGAAAAGCATCATTTTTTGCAAAATGATTAACTGCACGATTCATAAAAAGTACTTCTTCTTTTTTGTCTTCAGCTGGAAGTACGACATCCTTAGCAAAATCCTGACAAAATTTTAAATACTTTTTGGTGTGAAAGTTATCATCTTCTAAGGCATTAACTCCTAAAAAGGATTCTAACCAATAACGAGTGTCATAACGATTGCTATCTATCGATAAAATTTTATAACCCTCTTCTTTTTTCACATTAAAAATTAAACAGCCTTTATCCAGCTTATTAAGATTGACACCATGCTCTAATTTTATGTCTAACTGATTTTTATTTTCTGAAAACTGAAGAAAATCTTGTTTGATTTCTGATTTAAAAATTCCGATAGCATCCACTTTTTCATTATCAATTTGGACATTCTCAAAGTGAACGATATAAACTTCACCAGCTTTGATGTGAGGATGAAGTGATTGATCATATAAATATTTGGTAATTATTTTACTTTGCTCATGAATACTATTTGGTGCATCAAATATTTTAGATGCAATTGAAAATAATTCGTGAAACTCTAAATTAGATTCGTGTGTAAATTGAAAATAATTTTCTTCTTTTTCTCTAAATGGTTTTAGAAAATATTCTTTTAGTAAAGGAGTTAATTCATCATCTACTTTATAAATATCATCAGAAAGAAAAATAGGTTCATTATTAATTTTATTTCCAACTCTATGAATAGACAAGGAGTTAATGTGAGCGCCGAATAAGTTGATCATTTAGTTTTTTTGGTATTTAAATAGTATTGTTTATTGCTTCTAGTTCCAAGTTTCATTAAAATCTAAATTATCATAATCCTCAGGATCTAAATCATCATCATAATCCTCATTATCATCGTCATCTCCTTCAGCTTTAAATTCTTTATCTGGAGCTTCATCTGGTAAAATACCATGTGCAAACATTAAATTTGGATATGTTTGTTCAGGATCGGCATCAGCAACATCGGCTAATTCTACCAAAAATGTCCACATACTTAAAAAATCATAAACGTATAAAAGTCTTGGCTGTTCTTTATGAGTAACATCATCTAGTGATGTTTCATTCATAATTCGAATACTGTCCATTCCCTCACTTAAATCAAATAAAGCAATTTCTTCACCTTGTTCCCATTGCTCATTACTAACATAAAAAGAAGCCATTTCGTTTCCTTCAAAACCAAAAGCTTGGGTAATGCTATTATGAAATTCTTCTAAGGTATTTTCTGAATTAATTTCAATATCTCGAAAAACATCTTCTTTTGCATCCAATATAACTCTAAAACGGTATATCATAAAATATAAATTATTTGGCAAATATAGTTAAATCAATTCCCTTGAAGCAAGCAGAAGTGTCATGAATAATGAATATTTTTTTTAGGCTTTTAGTTAGTTTTAGAGGTCGAAACTAATGAAATGTTTTGTCCTTTTGTGAGGGTTGTTTTTAATATTAAATAAAATTGCAGTCCAAATAGAATTGCTGATAATACCAGGTGTAAGGGTTGAGTTGCAAAAGGAAAGTTAAAATAATACATAAGAATTCCAGTGAGCACTTCAAGACCTAACACTAACATGATGTAATTTATTAAGGGTTCATTTAGCTGCAGTTTTTTATTGATCATATATAGCCAAACATTGATTAAAATAACCAGTATGGATAATGTTCGATGTATATAGAATTGTAGGTTAGGGTTTTCTAACCATAACTCTTTTTTATAACCAAAATTTAATACCTGTTCATCTATAAATTGCCGCACCTGTGTACCTAAAAATACTTGAATAAAAGTCAGTGAAATAGCACTTATTAAAACATATTTAAATGCAGGAGGAAAGGTAATAACTTTTTGACGCTGGGAATGATAAATGGCATATAATAATAATGCAATAATGATGAATGAGCCCATCATGTGTATTGTTATTTTATAGGGTGATAAATTAGAGTCAACTACCGTTTTACCTAGCCATGCTTCAAATCCCATCCCAAGTATGACTAGTATACTGGTGATGGTTAGATGTCTGTTAGGTTTCCTTAATCTTAGTGATATAATTAATAGTATTAAAATAGGAATGCCTGCAAAAGCCGTTAATAACCTATTAATGTACTCAATCCAAGTATGGCTTACATCGAAGGAATTATAACTATGTTGTGTGTTGATTTTCCAATTGCTTAAGTCCAATTTTAAAGCGGATGTAAAATTCTCTTTTGCATAATAAAAAGTATCTTCATATTGAATTACGTGGCCTGATTTGTATTGATGTTTAGGTTGAAATTGAATTTCAGATATTTCAGTAGGGGGTATGTAGTATCCAAAACATTTTGGCCAATCAGGACAGCCCATTCCTGAACCAGTCATCCTAACTACTGCTCCCGCAATAATTATAAAATAGATACAGATCAATGATATTTTAGCAAGCTTATTAAATCGTTTTAGCATATTCTTTTTTTGTTAACACATACCATTGAAGAGTTTTTTTTCCTGGAATGTTTTCTTCACCAGGGTAATAATCAATTTTGTCTAACTTAAAACCCACTTTTAGTAAAACATTTTTAGAAGCACTATTTTCTAGTTCTGCAAAACCAAAAATTCGTTTAAGCTTTAGTTTTTCAAAAGCAAATTTTAAGGACATTTTTGAAGTTTCAGTAGCAATACCTTGACCCCAATAATCAGGTAAAAATCGATATCCTAAATCAGATTCGCCTCCCATTTCTGGTAGGTACTTAATTCCCGTAAAACCAATTAGTTTGTTTTCGGGTTTATATAGTACGGCGAGCCTTCCATAACCGTATTTCTTATAATCCTTAAGAACAATGTTTTGCAAAATATCTCTGGCTTGTTCTACTGATTTCACCAAAGTATCTCCAGTGTATTTTTGAACAATTGGATTTGAATTCAATGCATAGATTGCTTGTTCATCTCCTAATTGAAAGGGACGAATTAACAATCGCTCAGATTCTAATACTTCTGCTAACATTTCATTTGGTTTTTAAACCTAATTCTTTTCCTTTTTGAAGCATAAAAACTTTTGCAGCTTCATATTCATTTAGAATTTTACCTTCTAAAATTGCTTCTTTGATTGCATCTTTTATGATTCCAATCTCACGAGAAGGTTTTAACTGAAAGGT
>Ga0209712_10002161_pt1 | contig 16408 bp, 14 predicted proteins | sample ArcOceMetagenome_FD_187443 | JGI IMG/M metagenome (GOLD analysis project Ga0209712, IMG submission 187443) | Marine eukaryotic phytoplankton communities from Arctic Ocean - Arctic Ocean - Greenland ARC118M Metagenome (SPAdes) (version 2) | ecosystem: Environmental > Aquatic > Marine > Oceanic...
TTACGCATTCTTATGTTCTCTTGCAAGCAAAGCAATTAATGATGGTTGCCTTCGGAAAAAATAACTTTATTTACATTGCCTTCGGAATAGGTTGCTGCGCCTCTATTCAATCTAAGTTATCCTTGCCTTCGGAATACGAAACGAAGGGGATGAGTATTAAAATTCAATCGTCATCCCCTATGAGGATCTCCCCATGGGCAGCAACCTGAAGTTGCCAATGATTGCGCTAAATCACAGGTTAACGGCAACATACGTATAAAACATAAACACTTAAATACTACATTTAAATTATTGTTCAATAGATATTTTATACAGCAACATGTACGAAGTCTTAGGTTGTCAATGAAATAGTTAATTCCCCTAAGGGATCGTCCTACGGACAATTATTGATATGTCTTCGGAAATCAACTTGGGACTCGGTATATGTTGACGACTTAGGACTGAGTATATTATCAACTTGGGACTCCGTATATCACCCCCTATGGGGGTAAGCATAGTCATTAGCTTGCTTATCCCCGGAGGGGATGAATCACGGGTTGCTCTTCGGACATCAAATTCGATAGGATTATTGCAGAGATTATCCCCGCAGGGGATGATTCAAGTCATCTTCTTCGAGGATAACTTCATGTCGAGTTCTATTTTTTATCGGGGCGACTGAAGAGACTTGAACTCTTAACCTTCGCAATCACAACGCGACGCTCTAACCAATTGAGCTACAACCGCCATATATTATGTTATATCGTTACTTTCCGAAGGCAACTGCCCATAGGAGTATCTATGCCTTCGGGAATCAACTTCATGTTGACTCTTAGGGAATTTGTATCATTGGCATAGGCACTAGCTTGCCTTATCCCCGAAGGGGATGAACTCCGGGCAACTTTAGGTTGCTGTCCGAAGAACGATACCCCCAGACTAACTGAGTTAGCGAGTATATTATTAACTTTATTATCAACTTTAAGTTGACAGGTTGATGGATTATTCCATTCCCCCTCATCAGTAGATAACTACAAATAAGAAAAGTCATACAACATCTACAAAATGTCAGTATCACGCTGCCGCTTCAAACCCAAAATGGTGTTGTCGCGTAAAGTGACCTTTAATTAATCGAAGAAGACATACGAATAACATAACTGTTCCTACTTGTACATGAAGACCGTGGAATCCTGTAGCTAGAAAGAAAGTTGAACCATAAACTGAATCAGAAATATGGAAAGGACTTTCAACGTATTCTAGAGCTTGGAATCCTGTGAAAAATGCAGCAAGAACAACTGTAATTGTTAAACTTACAATTGCTTCTTTTCGGTATCCCGCAACGATAGCGTGGTGAGCTCAAGTTACAGAACATCCTGAAAGAAGTAAAATTAATGTGTTTAAAAGAGGTACTTCTCAAGGGTTAAAGGCTTGAATTCCTTGAGGAGGTCATGTGTTTCCAATTTGAATTGCTGGAACAATTGATGAGTGAAAGAACGCTCAAAAGAAAGCAAAGAAGAACATAATTTCCGATACAATGAACAGAACCATACCAATTCGGTGAGATTTCTGAACAGCAGTCGTATGAAGTCCTTCAAAAGTTGCTTCTCGAATTACATCTCGTCATCATGTAAACATTACAAATCACATCATAACTTGACCTAATGGAAGTGCATAGTTACCAATTTGGTAGCTGTGCATGAAACAAACAGCTCCTGTAGTAATACATAAAGCTGTTAAACCTGCAAATGCTGGTCATGGTGAAGGTGTTACAAGATGGTAAGGATGTGCCGGATAATGAGATCCGTAAATAGAAGTTGGAGCCGTTGGGTGGCTTGGAGTTGATTTAAATAAATTTAGCATTATTAAAAAGATTTTTTTTTGCCCAAAGGGCTATTTTGTTATAGAAAGCTAACCTACGGTGCTGAAGTTGGCAATGAATACCGATTAAAACAGCAACTTATACGAAGTCTCAAGTTGTTAATGAGTAATTCAGTGTGCATAGTCCGTTAAGGGGATAGTGTCTTCGGAAAACACTATCGGGTACCTTTTCACATCAAGGGAACTTTAGTTCATCCCTTACGGGTATAGACTGTCATCCCCTTGGGGGATAAGGTTAACTTTTATGCCGTCAACATGAAGTTGATAATATGGTTCATCTATTTCATCCCCTACGGGATCATCCCCTTCGGGGATAACTTCAGGTTGAGAGGTTGCTGTTCGAAGAACGATCATTGGCAACTTCATGTTGCTCTGTTTAGGATTCCCTTATGAGGATAAGGCAAGGATGACGATTATCCCCCTATGGGGGATGACTTGGTACTTCCAACACATACGAAGTTGCTAACTTAAGAGAAGGATATAGTGCCTTCGGAAATAGATAGCAACCTATACGTGCCAATGATCATCATCCCCTTACGAGGGATAACTTGGGACTCCGTATATGTTGACAACTTGGGACTGGGTATGTTATCAACTTGAGATTGACAGGTTGCTGTCCGTAGGACGATCCCCGTAGGGAATTAATCTGCGGTTGGTACCGGGCATAAAATAATCATGATTACTGACAACTTATTTTTAATTGTAGCATTTACAGTGCTAACTGTCCTTCTTGGTGCAACCTCATCTGTGTTGCTAGTACCCGCTTGACGAAGCCAATTAGTTGAGCAAGGCTCAGCGCGTATGTCTTCTGCAGATAGCCAGTACTTCAAGTCTTTTATCTTATCACTTTCAGAAATTTGAAAACGAGTTCTCTTTTTAATTCCCGGACTTTTTGTAGGTCTTATTGCAATGCAAAGCATTGAAATCACTAACTTTAGCTTATCTTGAGTTCTTATTAATGTTGTAAAAGCATTAGCAATTATTGTTCCTCTTTTAATTGCAGTTGCTTACTTAACGCTTTTAGAGCGTAAAGTAATGGCTTCAATGCAACGTCGAAAAGGGCCTAATGTTGTAGGTCTATATGGTCTTCTTCAACCTCTTGCAGATGGATTAAAACTTTTTTTAAAAGAAACAATTATTCCCGCAAGCGCGCATAAAGGTATCTTTATTTTATCTCCTATTTTAACATTCTTCTTAGCCGTAATGGGTTGAGCAGTTATTCCTTTTGGAGAGGGTATGGTATATGCCGATATTAACGTAGGTATTTTATATATGTTTGCTGTAGGTGGATTAGGAGTATACGGGGTTATCTGTTCTGGATGATCAAGTAACACGAAATATTCATTTATTGGTGCTTTACGATCTGCAGCGCAAATGATTTCTTATGAGCTTGGTATGGGATTTATTCTTCTTCTTATCTTTTTAATGGTAGGAAGTCTAAACCTAACGGATATTGTTCTTGCTCAACAAAAAGTTTGATTCTTTATTCCTTTATTCCCTGCAGCTATGATTTGACTTGTATGTATTCTTGCCGAAACTAATCGAGCCCCTTTTGATTTACCAGAAGCGGAAGCAGAACTAGTTGCAGGATATTTTACAGAGTATTCAGCCATGGGATTCGCACTTTTTTTCTTAGGTGAATATTCAAATATGATTCTTATGTCTGCATTAACTATTATTCTCTTCTTCGGAGGTTGAATGGGTCCATTTTTACCTGGATTTATTTGAATGGGATTTAAGATCGTATGTGTTCTTTTCGGATTCATTTGAGTTCGAGCTGCATTTCCACGATATCGTTTTGACCAGCTTCTTGCTCTTGGATGAAAATGTTTTTTACCTTTCTTATTAGGGTATTACATGTTCGTTGCAGGCCTTCTATACGCTCTTGATTGATTACCAAATTAAGTCAACATATCAACATGCCTTCGGAAATCCCCAGCAACCTATACGAAGTCTCAAGTTGCCAATGAAGGGGATAAGACAAGCTAGTGGCTATGCCCAAGTTAATAATAACTTGCGATCTAGCCCGATGTGGATGTTACCATTATTTATATTTTAATACTACTTTTAATTATAGCACATCAGTTATTAGAAGTTAGTTAGGCCAAGGAGCAATCCCCATAGAGAATTCCCCGTAGGGTATGCTTAAAGATCATCCCCTTCGGGGATAATGATCCCCATGATCCCCCGTAGGGGAAGTAGGCTTCGTATATGTTATCCCCGAAGGGGATGACTTCTATATATATTCCTATTTCTTTTTAATTTCTTTTCGTTTTACAAATTCATTTTGATAAATTTCTCCACTTTCTGTTTCAAAACGATCACAAAGGTAAATACCCGACCCCTTGTAAGGATCAGGGCGCTTATATGATTTAATTTCTGAAGCAACATCTTTTAAAAGTTTTCAATTTGAACTAGTAAGAAGTAAGGGTTGGCTACTCGCTTGTTGTTGTTGGTCAGTTGGGCAATAAATCGTTACTTCCGCAGGAATAGGGTAGGCTGTAATTGCAGATTTACCAACTTTAAGAATTAAAAGCTTTAGAGCACCAGATGAGTTTGAGTCGCTTGATGAATTAGTTGATCCCTCAGGTAGTGTGTGGATATATTTAGATTCAAAGTCTAGCGGAAGGTCTTTGATCTGCTTAGTCAAAACATAAGCTCGAAAACCAATTCCAACAAACCTTAAATTTACGAAAAATAGAGACGATTTCATAGCTTAATTTTATGCTATCTTCAGCATTTTTCATTGGCAACTTTAGGTTGCTATCCCCCTATAGGGGATGAGTCGGTAATATAATCTATAGATCAGTAACCTAAATCCCCTACGGGGGATACCCGGGGTTCATCCCCTTCGGGGATAAGGCAAGCTAATGACTATGCCAATGAACCGCAGGCCATAGTCCCCTACAGGGACACAAGGGAGGCAGGATTTGAACCCGCGACTTACAGCTTTGAAGGCTGTCGCTCTACCACTGAACTACTCCCTCTTTTAGTATTCCCTCTAAGGGTCGTTGACTTCGGAATACGTACAGCAACCTATCAACTTGACACTGCGCACATGTTATATCCCCATAGGGGATGAACGAAGGGGATGATGAACTTTATGCCTTCGGAAATCAACTTCAAGTTGACAGGTTGCTGTCCGAATCACCCCCTACGGGGGTAACGACTCTTCATAGGGAGTTTTATGTTGATGTGTTGTTATTATCCCCTTCGTTCATCCCCTATGGGGATACCCCTATAAGCAAGGATGAATTGTCCGAAGGACGATAGCGTTACGCGCAATTCCCCTACGGGGGATCCTCTTAGAATTATTTTTTTTTAATCACTTTGTGAACTGTTGCTTTTCGCGTTGATGAAAACTCGCCAAACCTATGCCCCACCATTTCTTCAGCGATAGTAAGCGGCACAAATGTTTTTCCGTTATGTACTTCAAAAGACATTCCAATAAATTGAGGTACAATTTTGAATGCTCGACTTACAACTTTATACCGTTTTTGTCTTAATAAAGCTCAACGGTCATAAAAAGAAAGATCCCCTTCAATATTTTCAACATCTAATTCTCATTTGTTTGATTTAGGTGTTTCGCCATGAGCTAATTGATGTAAAGTGGCGTATTGTTCTAATTTTTCCATTAATTCAATTAATAATCGTTCATTCAAGTTAGTCTTTTCAAGAGTCGTATGTTGGTTCATTTATTCGTTTTATGCCCAGCAACAAATACGAAGTGCAACTTGAAGTTATCCCCGAAGGGGATGACGAAGGCAATACTATTGGTCTCCCATAGGGGATGAGCATAGTCATTAGCTTGCTTATCCTTGGTTTATCCCTATAGGGGATGAACCACGGGCGTGCCGAAGGCGCTAACGCCTAAATAGTCCCCCGTAGGGGAAGTCTTCATGTTACATATAGGCTGATTAGATGCATAAAAACAATAAACAACCTATGAAACTACGACTTCTTAAATCCCCCAACCCTATTTTACACTTAGTCGATCACGCGGTTAGCTACCCAACTCCTTCAAACATTTCTTATCTTTGAAACTTTGGGTCTCTAGCAGCGGTTTGTCTAATTATTCAGTTAATTACAGGTATTTTTCTTGCAATGCACTATGCAGCTAACACTGAATACGCATTTGCTTCTGTAGAGCATATTATGCGAGATGTTCCTTATGGATGACTTTTACGATATACTCACGCAAATGGTGGTTCAATGTTTTTCATTGTAGTATATGCTCATGTATTCCGAGGACTTTATTATGGATCATACCGATCTCCACGAGTTGTCGTTTGACTAATTGGTGTAGGTATTATGCTAGCAATGATGGCAACAGCTTTCTTAGGATACGTACTTCCTTGAGGACAAATGAGTTTTTGAGGAGCTACAGTAATTACTAACTTATTCTCAGCTTTCCCTTATGTAGGGCCTACAGTTGTAGAATGAATGTGAGGAGGTTTTTCTGTTGATAATGCAACATTAAACCGATTCTTTAGTCTTCATTACCTTCTTCCGTTTGTAATTGCTGCTTTAACAGCTCTTCATATTACAGCTCTTCACCAACATGGATCAAGTAACCCATTAGGAACAATTTCAAACACAGATAAAATTTCATTTGATCCTTACTTCACAGCAAAAGATCTATTTGGAACAATTGTATTTGTAATGTTCTTTTCATTTTGAGTATATTTCGCTCCAAACTACCTAGGTCACCCTGATAACTATATCGAGGCAGACCCAATGGTAACTCCGGCACATATTGTACCTGAGTGATATTTTTTATGTTATTATGCAATTCTTCGAGCCATCCCAGACAAACTACTGGGAGTATTAGCTTTATTTGCATCAATTCTTGTACTTGCTGTTCTTCCATTTATTACAGCTTCAACCGTTCAAAGTTCAGCTTTCCGACCTCTATATCGAGTTTGTGTTTGACTATTTGCGGTAGATTGACTTCTTCTTACATGATTAGGAGGATGTCCTGTTGAAGATCCTTATGTTACAATGTCTCAAATTGCAGGAGCACTGTATTTTGCTTTCTTCTTAATTATTTTACCGTTTTTATCACGTGTAGAGTATTGATTAATTCCAGTTCCTACTACAAACGGTAAGAACTAATATTGCTTTTGACGATTAGAGCATTAAGTCTTCCATTCCTTCAGGATAAGTTAATAAGTTGACGAAAAAAATCCCCCATAGAGGAACTCCCTACGGAGATCGTCCTACGAACAGCAACCTGAAGTTATCCCCGAAGGGAATGATGATTGATTTAGTAACCTGGTAGTCTTCGGTAGCTTAATGGTAAAGCAGTGCTCTGTTAAAGCAACGATTTGTGGGTTCAAGTCCCACCCGAAGAGCATTTTCATTGCCAACTTGTCCTTTGGACGAATTCCGAAGGCAAGGTTACTGTAATTATTAAAAAATATTTATATAGTTTAAAAGTAAATATTAAGTGTGAAATTAGATTAGTGCCTTCGGAAAGGGTTTAAGCTCATAGGGGTCCCCCCTTTAAGGATAACTTCAGGTTGACAGGTTGCTTTTCGTACTAACTTGATTGGACCCGATAGGCTTGCTATCCCCATAGGGAATGAAGATGAAAAGGGACAAGTATTTAACCGCTAGCGTTTCACCCCCGTAGGGGGTAGTCACTCGATTAATTTTTCGGATAAGACCCCTGGAGGAATTGAACCTCTTGGCGTCCATCCAATCGTTTTACGCCATCGGTTTAGAAGACCGGTATTGGGTCAGGGGACACATATAATCTTCATCCCCTATGGGGATACCCCTATAAGCAAGGATATAACGCCAAACTTACCACCCCCTACGGAGATAACATTTCATTGGCAATTTGTCCTTATAGGGGTCTAGGGGTCTCCCCATAGGGGATGAACGAATTTTTTAAGAAACGAAGGCAAGGTTGCTCTTCATCTTTAGATAAGCCTGATTATTTGGGTCTGGCAAATACAATTTTAGTTGAAATGCCTAACTGAGATGAAATTTTAGAAAAGACTTGACGTACAATCGAAACATCTACTTGAGGCCCAACTTCAAATAAAATTTGACCTGCACGAATTGGGCAGACTCACGCATGACGCTCTCCTTTTCCTTTTCCCATTCGGTGACCTTGATCTTGTTTATAAAGTGGTTTATAAGGAAAAGCTCGAATTCAAACAGGAGCTTCTCGCTTAATAGCCCGTCTTAAAAGACGACGGCACGTTTCAAGTTGTTGCAGACTAATCATAAATTGATCATTTGCTTGAAGACCATAAAAACCAAAAGATACAGATGCGCCTTTCTTTGCAAGAGTTGAACCTAAATAATTTTTTTGATATTTACGGTATTTTATATTTCGTGGTGATTTAATCATTAAAAGATAATTTTATTTTTTTGTTATTCGCATCGAGGATGTTAGTCTATATCCAGCAACATATACGAAGTCTCAGATCATCCCCTAAGGGGATAATAATGAAGTCTAAATGAATATATAGACCGTAGCAGTCACGAATATAAGTTTTATGCAGGAGCTATATTCAAACCAAAACCAATATCCCCTTCGTTTCATCCCCTTCGGGGATAAGGATGATCCACATGAAGTTAATAATAAGCTTCAATTTTTAAAACAGCAACCTAAAGTTGCCAATGAAAATTGTTAAGATATGTATTAACTACATATATAAATGTTGGTAATATATTTTAATCGTCATCCTTGCTTATAGGGGTATCCCCACAGGGGATGAACGAAGGGGATAATATCCCCGTAGGGAATTAAATGTCTTGAGATGGATTTGAACCATCGACCTATTGATTTTCAGTCAATCGCTCTACCCCTGAGCTACCAAGACTTTTTCATCCTCTATGGGTCTAAGTAATAACTTTAATCTATAAAATTGTCTTCCATTATTCCCATAGGAGATGATTGAGCTATTCTCTTTGCCTATAGGGGTATCCCCATAGGGGATGAATAGACCACATAATTTTATGCGTCAGGCTGTAGCTCACCTTTGACCGAAGAGGGGTTAACTATTTAGTCAGTAAACTTTAATTCTCTTATGGGGATCGTCCTTTGGACAGCAACCTGTCAACCTGAAGTTATCCCCTTCGTCATTGGCAACTTTAGGTTGCTCATCCCCTATGGGGATACCCCTATAAGCAAGGATAACTTTAGGTTGCTATCTTTATTGGAAACGGCAAGTCATAGCTTATACTCTCCGGGGATGAACTAGCATATTCGCCCTGTGGGCAATTAAACGTAAGTTATTTACCACTTTCATTGGCAACTTTAGGTTTCTGCGGTTAGGTATTATCAACTTCATGTTGACTTGATTTAACGCGAAGTAATTAAAGATTGCGGTAACGCTACCAAATTAGAAGTCATTGGCAGATAGCTTCGCTGGCAATATGGGTAAAGACCTTGGTTTGCTAATAAATGTGAAGAGACAGAGGTTGTGCTTTGTTTTGTGAAGTTTGTTGTAGGCGCTGAAGATGAAAATAAAGATTCCATGTGATACCCACTTGCTTGTAAACAAAGTCCCGCAGAAGCTACACTCATGACTCCAAATGAAAATTCCCCTACGGGGGATCACTCTGTGGTCAATTGAGTTACTGATTCATTACCCCCTGCGGGGGTGATACCCGCAGTTCGTACTGCATGAATTGAAGCTGGAAATTGGTAAAATAAAGATCCCCCTGAATGATAACAGTCTAGCTTTTTTGACTCGCTAGCAGAGCTAACAGGTGGCAATTTCATCCCCCGTAGGGGGATAGTGGGTGAGGTATTCATACGATTTCAATAACCGCTTAACTTAGGAACTTTTCAATATAAGAAATCTCCTGGTGTAAGTGTTGTGGATGGCTTCGCTGTTTTTCCATAAGTTTCTACAATGTTTCACTCATTACGATGCCTTCGGAATTCATTAGTTTCTCCTCGTGCTGGCACGAGATTGTCTAAAAAAGTTGCCTTCGGAATTGTAGCTCCTCCTGCTAGCAGGAGATTCATATCTTTAGCACGTAAAATACCAATATGCTCATGTTGAAGTGCTTGCCGTGCTTCCGTTAAGCTTGAAAACCAACTATGTTTTCAAAGTAAACGATCCGCACGATTTTCTAATACTATAAGAGAGTTTGTTGTTGTAGTTTCCTTAACTTTACCTCCAGATAGATAATATCACCATTTCATTTTTTGTTTTGCACGTAACTTATCTGAATATGTATTTGAAATTTCTTGACTTGCTAAATGCTCCTCTTGAATATAAAAACTATTTGCATGAGATGATCCTCGGTCTTCGAAATTGTCAGATTCCTTCGGAAAATGCACTTGGCCGAAAGTCTGGGTAGTTGCTAAAGAATGTGAGTTTTCTTTCATCCACGAGTGGATAGGTGTTAAATTGTCCGTAGGACGAAGTATATTATTAGCTACAGATTGGTATGTATCTTGAGTTGTGGACCGTACTATTGTATCATAAGGACGCGTACCTACTGTTCCTGCAGCAGATACATCATCAAGTCACGATCAATCTTCAAATCCCTCTTGTTCGATTGTATAGTCACGCGTTAATTGAAAACATGATTGCGTTGAATCGCGCGTAGCGTTATCGTCCTTCGGATAATTATCCTCAGTTTCTTCATAAATCTCAGGTTCGTGGGTGTCTAAAGCTCAAGAAGATGGAGGAGTAACACATCATGAGTTTACAGAATGCACATCACAGTGTGCTGAAATATTCTGAACATTAGTTGGTCGTAACATTGTCCCTTCTCACAGACCCATACGAGTAACTACATCATCCTGAAGAGAAATTGTTGTCCCCGTAGGGGATGAACTGTGCGTAGCACTATCTTTCGTAGGGGACTTATGTCCTGGAAGGTTAACTAATTGTCCTTCGGATGATTCTCTTCAGGATTTATGGCTATTAGAAGTTACTACTCAAGATTGTTTTTGTACGGTAGGTACTCCCCCCGGTAATAATGATCAAGATAAACCATAAGTAGCTGTATCTGACATGTAATCACGTAAAGATGTTACACAAGAATGTAATTGTGTAGCCGTCATTAAGTCACAAGTCATTTTTAAATCTGAAGAACATACATTACGGCTAGTTGCGTCAGTAGAAAATAAATTAGTTTGCATTGAACTTGGCATAGGCACTAGTCCCCCGGATAAGGTTGTCATGCTATTATTTTTTTGATTCACAATGTTAAGGCTCATTCTACTTTTTATGCTCAGAGGTGAACGTCATCCCCTTCGGGGATAACTTCACCCCCGTAGGGTAAAGGTTAATGGCCATCCCCTATAGACTTCGTACATGTTATCCCCCTATGGGGGATGATGAGCATAAAAAATAAACAAATATATGTCTCTTATTTATTCTGAATGATGCGCTATTTTATTATTTATTGTAGTTTCTGTTTTACTTTCTTGTGTTGTCTTTGGACTTTCTTATGCATTTATTGCACGATCTCCTAACCTAGAAAAAAGCTCTGCTTACGAATGTGGATTTAACCCTTTCGAAGATGCACGAGTTAAATTTGATGTTCGTTTTTATGTGATTGGAATTCTATTTATCGTTTTTGATTTAGAAATTATCTTTCTTTGTCCATGGTCTGTTGTTTTGCGAAAAATTGACTCTGCCGGATTTTGAGGAATGATGCTTTTCTTAATTATTTTAACTGTAGGTTTTGTAGTTGAATGACGTAAAGGAGCTCTTGATTGATCATAACTCTATATATAGCCCAGTCCAAATTAGTTAGTCCTATGGGCGCCACATTAAACTTCTTCATCATTGGCAACTTGAGACTCCGTATAGGTTGCTCTCCAGCATAAGCTGATCGTCTTGATACTTAACTTGGGACTGCGTATATGTTAACAGATTATCTTCGAAGGAGATGACTTGCCTTCGGAAAGGTTGCTGTATATGTTGATATGTTGCCTTTGCAAATTGGCATAGTCATTCGTCCTACAGACAGCAACATGAAGTTGCCAATGATCTCCCATAGGGGAATTCAGGTTGCTGTGTGGTTTAAAAATTACTGTTTTCCGAAAGCACTAATCTAAAGTAAAGTTGATTTTTTTACGAAACGAAGACATACCAATGACCTGAAGTTATCCCCGAAGGGTATAATATATAACTTTAAAACTACTTTGTAATAGGTATTTATATAGTCGGGTATAGGTTCAGAGATTTGGTTGGCCGTTAGAATTATTTAAATTGTCTATCCCCGAAGGGGATGAAAATCAACTTGGGACTTCGTATATGCTGCTCTACGGATAATCCTAAACAGAATCGTCCGAAGGACAATTCAGGTTCATTGGTCTTCGTATATGTTATCCCCTTCGGGGATGATTTATCCTCTATGAGGATGATTTCCGAAGACAGTAGGGCAAAGTGGGATTTGAACCCACGGTAACTTGAGATTACTTTAGTTTTCAAAACTAACGCCTTAAACCGCTCAGCCATTTGCCCTCATCTCCTACCAGGAGATAACCTTTACGAAGTGCAACCTGAAGTTGCCAATGTTCAAGTTGATACTAAGTAAGCCTAGATGGATTTGAACCATCGACCTCTACATTATCAGTGTAGCGCTCTACCAATTGAGCTATAGGCTTATGCCTTCGTTTCGTAAAAAAATCAACTTCGTGTTGACATGTTAATCATCATCCTTGCTCATCTCCAAAGGAGATAGGGGATATTTTCTGGTCCCTTGGTATGCCTTATCCCCGAAGGGGATGAATCAACTTCAGATTGACATAGACTTAAATAGCGTGATTACTCAACAAAACGCATTTCATTGCTTTTGCTTTTCGTAGTTCTCGAACAGCAATGGGACCTGCTAAACGGGTTCCTAAAGGTGTTAAATCTTTTGCATCTGCAACGAGAACACAAGAGTTTTCATTAAAACTTAGTTTAAATCCATTGTCAGATTGCCGAGGTTGCTTAACTCGAACAATAACAGCAATTCGAATATCTTTTTTTTTTACACGTTTATGTGGTCTTGTTTTTTGAACAGCTACAGTAATAATATCACCTACACCCCCAGTTGTTGCCCGCGATTTTTTTAAAATCCGAATGCATAAGACTTGCCGAGCACCTGAGTTATCAGCAACTTTTAGTTTTGATTGAACTTGAATCATAGTCGTTTATTTCTTTATTTTAAGCTATTGTCTGTCCTTCTCGTGGGGCTAATGACCATGTCCATAAGTTTACCTAGAAGGTGACCTGTAATACCTTACCCGGGGTTTCGTAAAAGCTAGTGCCTATGCCAACATGCACGAAGTCTCAAATCATCCTCATCTCCTACCAGGAGATAAGAGAATAAGTTATAAAATTCATGCTCGGTTTGCTTCAGCAAGTTTATGGATTTGTTCTCGTTGAGCCATTGTTTTTCCTCGATTTGTTAAACACCCAAATAGTTCATCTGCAAGTTTGTGAGCCGTAGGCTTCATTCCTCCGGAATAACCTTTGGTACCTGTTTTTACTTGACTGTTTTGAACTAATCAACGAATTGCCATTGATTCTTGTTGGGCTGAGTTAAGCATTTCTGGAATCACAACTGATTTACCACCACGCTTATAAGTTTTTGTAGTAAGTCAAGGTTTTGAACGATGTAAAGCTGTTAAAAATAAATCTGATTTTGTGCGAGACGTTAATTCGTGCGGAGTATCTGTGTTAATTGCCTTCGGAATTTTATCAGACGTTTTCCGAAGGGAACTAGTTAACCCTCCCGACGTAGATTGTTTGGAGTTATTTGATGCCTTCGGAATAGTAGATACTGAATGAGTTTGAAGTAACTGACACTTTGCAGCAAGGATATCTAAACTCTCATCAAAAATTTTTGTAGCAATAGCTTTTTTTCCCCCAAAAGCTAATCTTTGAATAAAACGTGACCTTAATGTTTCAAAAAGAACAAGTTTACTATACCCTTCGGGGATGAGCAATTGGTTTGAATTTTTTTGGGACGATCCCTCTACGGGGAATTCACTCTTATCCCCATACGGGGATGATGTACTCTGAGTAATTGTGTGATTGTCGGTCGAAAGAGATTCCATAGAGATAATTTACTTAATTTTTATGCCCTTCGATGTAAGGCGCAATCATCCCCCTATGGTTCATCCCCGAAGGGGATAAGGCAAGGATCACCTGAAGTGAGTAACTAGATCATCCTGAAGAGAATAGCCTTTGGCATAAAAATGAACTCTTATTCTATTCCATTTTTCGAAAGCGTACTTGCTACGCCATTAGAACAATTTCAAATTCTTCCTTTATCAGCGCAGGTATACCCATCTGTTGCAACTCTTACAAGCCTTGAAGAAGCAAACTTATTTCCCCAGTTAGCTGAGGGAACATATGTGTACGCAACATCATCGTTTGCAGGATCTGCATTAACTTCATGAGGTCACCACGCATGATTCGATTTATATTCAGCTGTTCCTAGCTACCTTTTCTCTACAACAGCAGCTTCAACAAGCAACGCTGTAGCTTGAGGGGCTCTAGAAGCTGGATTTGCAAATCCTCAGTCTTTATCAATCCAATGATATGACTTTACATCTTTCTTAACTCTTCCTGTAGCTTATGTTATCTACATGGTAGCTTCAGCTGGTCTTTGAGCTTACTTCTATGCACTTTCTTCTTTAGGAGTGGTAACATCTTTACTTACAACAGTAGTTTGTTTACCATTTATTGCTATTGGTATGGCACTTAACTTTTTACCAGGACAAGGTGCAGGAGAGCTTGTAGAACCTTTAACGGTTATTGCTTCAACTTCATCAAATGCATTTGCATATGGTACAAGTCTATTTTTAACTCAATTTTCAGATTTTATTCAAGGCTTATTTGCAGGTCAAATTCTAGTAGGTCCTCTGTTTACAAACTTTATGCTTGTTACAGTATTAGGTCTTGTAGCCCTGAAACTTTTCTTATCTCTATCTCTTTATGAGACAAAGCTTGTTCCTACTCGATGACAAAGTATTTATGAGGTACTATATGGATTTATCTTACAAACTGTTTGTGAGGCAATCGGTGAAAAGCGAGGAGAAAAATTCTTCCCAGCTTTTTTAACTTTATTTTTCCTAGTATTATCTGCTAACGTTATTGCATTATTCCCATATACTTATAGTATTACGGCTCAATTAATTGTAACGTTTACAATTAGTTTCTTCGCATTTGCTGTTATTAACCTTATTGGTTTCTTACACAATGGTGTTTACTTATTTGGACAATGATTACCTAAAGGATGTCCTTTAGCAATTGTTCCTTTTATTATCGTAATTGAAACTATTTCTTATGTATTCCGACCAATTAGTCTTGCACTACGAATTTTCGCAAACATTCTTTCGGGACACTGTATGCTAAAAATTGTAACAATTTTCGTATGATTCGTATTCGCTGTAGGTGGTATTGGATTCTTAGTCCACGGTATCTCTCTAGGTCTTGTTGTTATGATTAACATTCTTGAAGTAGGTGTTGCTGCAATTCAAAGTTACGTATTTACAATTCTATGTTGTGTATATACAAATGATGCTTTAGAAGCTGGGCATTAAATTCCCCTAGGGGATCGTCCTATAGACAATTGCTTACCCCCATAGGGGGTGACCTAAAGTTGCCAATGAAGGGGATAAGAGCCTCAGTTGCCTTCGGACTTGATAATTTTATGAATGGTCATCCCCTATCCCCAAAGGGGATGAGGCAAGCTTACCCCCTACGGGGGTGATGCCTATGCCAACGAATATACTTTAAAAAGTAAAGGTTATCAAGTTGCCGGAGGCTAGTGCCTATGCCCCACCGAAACCGAAAGTGCTAGCGCTTTAACGTACAGGCTAATTAACTTAGATTTAATCTTGATATAGTAGATGTAGTATATTAATACAAATATATAGTTCAGATAGGTCACTGTACAGTAATCTTATCAATAAGCAACTTCAGGTTATACCCTACGGGGATGAAGGATTAACCAATCATTGGCAACTTCAGGTTGCTGTCCGAAGGACGGCTCTATAGATTCAGGATGGCGGGATTTGAACTCGCAACCTCCTCGACCCAAACGAGGTAATCTACCAATTGATATACATCCTGATATACACACACCGCATCATCCCCTTCGGGGATAATTACACCAAAGACGCTACCGTTTTAGCGTGACAGGATTATCCCCTTCGGGGATGATTATCACAGATAGTAATCTGTCATCCCTTCCGGGGATAATTTTAACTTCACTGTCAACTTTATGCCTTCGGAAATCAACTTCAGGTTGACAGGTTTCTCATTTTCTACGGAGATAACTTCAAGTTGTTCATGACCCTACGGGGATTCGAACCCCGATTTATGCGGAGAAAGCGCACTGTCCTACCTTTAGACGATAGGGCCTTCATCATCCCCTTCGGGGATAACTTGACGTACTGTTGTGGTTAATCATTGGTAACTTGGGACTATCCCCGAAGGGGATGAATCAACTTCAAGTTGACGATTTTGTTTAGGGTATTGCTTGCCTTCGGAATGACGATTTCGGTAAGTTACTATTCATATGGAGAAGGCACGATTCGAACGTGCGAACTCGAAGAGACCTGATTTAC
>Ga0209712_10002162_pt1 | contig 16404 bp, 16 predicted proteins | sample ArcOceMetagenome_FD_187443 | JGI IMG/M metagenome (GOLD analysis project Ga0209712, IMG submission 187443) | Marine eukaryotic phytoplankton communities from Arctic Ocean - Arctic Ocean - Greenland ARC118M Metagenome (SPAdes) (version 2) | ecosystem: Environmental > Aquatic > Marine > Oceanic...
AAAAGATCAATATGTGACTCGAATCGAAATAATGGGCTATTGGCTAACCCAAGTGCTTTTGGTAGTAAATAAAGAGCCAATGTAACGAACCGATTGATATCTTTTAAGTCAGATCTGCCATCGTTTAATATTGAACGAATACGTACACAAACGTCTGGTAGAGTAAATAACTGACTAGAGACTTTGGCGATATTTATAGGACGCATTAATGACATAGTTTATTTTTATTTAGAGCCGCATACAGGGGTTGTATAAAAGAACTTGATTTTTATTAATAAGGATATAGGGTGTTTTAACAAATACTTTACAACGTTGATGACATAACCGTGAAAGAGCTTTCAGGTCTTGATGCTTCTTTTTTATATCTTGAAATACCCAAAATACCTATACACATGGGCGGTGTGGCTATTGTAAGAGGAGTGTTTAAGTTTGATAACTTTCAACAATATGTAAGTGAGCGTATATGTAATTTTGAAAAATGTACCCAAAATTTGTTCGCAGTATCGCTTAATCTAGATAGGCCCAGTTGGATTGAAGAGCTTGGTATCAGTATGCACCGTAATGCTTTAACCCTGCTGGGTGGTTGGGAAAGGCTTTGTACCAGTTGGATTGAAGAGCTTGGTATCAGTATGCACCGTAATGCTTTAACCCTGCTGGGTGGTTGGGAAAGGCTTTGTAATTTAGTATCCAGATTGTTACCCCGTCAGCTAAAGCGGGATTTCCCTTTATGGGAATTTATATTTGTTGAAGGTTTAAACCCTTTCCTTCACATGCTTAAAGGGTTAGTGGCTTTAACCACCAAAGTGCATCATCCAGAATTTGATGGTAAGTCTGGAGCTGACTCAATGTCTATGTCAATTGACCCATCTTTGACACCAAGGTTACCAAACCTAGTGGTAGCCAAAGAGATGCAAGAGATGCTTGGGCCTGTTGAATTGATGGCAAAAAGTGCTTGGCATTTTATTACGCGAATTACTAAGCTGTTAGTCCTACTATGGAATATGGGCAAAGCCATCGTAAAAGCAGGTTATATAACCCAAGTACAAGGCATGAAAATGTCTACCACACCTTCCTATTCACCTAAGACAAGGTCTAACGAGGCCGTTGAAATTGAACTTGTGTTGAATTTGACTATTTTAGATATCTACCGAATTAATGCACTTAGAAAAGTAGTAGGCGGGGCACCTTTAAATAACGTGATATTAGCTATATCTACAGAAGTGCTTAAACGGTATTTCATGGAAAAAGGTGAATTATCCGATAAACCTCTTGTCGCCATGATGCCAGAATCAACTCGAACCGCAGAAGAAAAAAATGCAATGGGTAATCAAGTCTGTGCCATTTATGTGCAGCTGGCTAACGATGTTGAAGGCTCAATTAAGCAGCTTGATAAAATTCAAATTAATACTGCGTTAGATAAGCTTTACCAAGATGCCATCGATGTAAAAAACTTAATTAGATACGCTGAGCTAATTAAGTTTGGGTTAGCAGGTGTGGCAGCGAGGTTTTACTGCAGTGCGACCATAGCCAAATATTATAATAATTTATCCAATGTGCTTATTACCAATGTACTTGGGCCAAAAACCCCCCTTTATCTTACCGGTCATAAGGGCATTATTGATATGGGGATAGCCCCAATTTTTGATAGTTTGTGTTTGAATATATCTACTTGTAGTTATGACGGCACCCTATCTATAAGCCCCACAAGTTCAACCAATTTAATGCCTGATTTAGATACGTTTACACGTTATATTCGCGAAAGTGCTAATGAGTTAGAACGGGCAATACAGGAAAAGCTAGCTGGCCAAGCCGCCATAGATGTGCTTATGAAAAGTTAATAGTTACACTAGATGATAGGATTTGTTATGAAACATGTATTACCTAATATCCCAAGACCCTCTTTATTTCATTTGTTCAGCGAAGGCAGAGCATTAATTGAGCTCAGTGCGTTTGGTGCGGCACTACCTTTATTAAAAAGGGCTCCTTGCGGTGACGGTCACCCAGTGATGGTACTCCCTGGCTTTTTAGCCAGTGATTTTTCCACTAAACCCATACGCTCTTTTTTAAAAGGTAAAGGTTATGCAACATATGGCTGGGAACTTGGGCGAAATTTAGGCACACATATAGTCGGTGGTGAACAAGTATTAAGTGATAAGCTAATAAATAGGGTGATTAAATTATCGGTGATCCATAACGCGAAAGTGAGTTTGATAGGCTGGAGCTTAGGGGGTATTTTAGCCCGAGAGCTTGCTCGAATCATTCCCGATTGTGTTCGTCAAGTCATTACATTGGGTAGCCCATTTAATGGATCTCATGGGTCATCTCCGGCAGTTGAAGGATTGTTTGAATTGATCAATGGTAATGTTTCTCAATCTAATCCTGATGTGGTGAGACAAATGTTTACGCCGCCTCCAGTGCCTAATTCTGCATTTTACTCTAAAAGTGATGGTGTTGTTCATTGGCAAGCCTGTATCAATCAGCGAATTGAAGCTCATCATCAAGCAGAGAACATTCAGGTAAGGGGCAGTCATTCTGGTTTAGGGCACAATCCACAGGTTGTGTGGATTGTCGCAAATAGATTGTCACAACCAGAAACTAGTTGGCAGCCATATAAAAAAGATGAACTTGAAAAAAACCAGTTTTCAGGCAAGATAAAATACGTTTAATTTGCTGGGAGTTTTGACACCTTTGAAACCTTTGAATTTTATTACTCACCACCCCGAGCAGTTGGTTGCCGCTAACACTATTCATATTAATTACGATAGTTTTGGAGACAAAAGTCATCCAGCAATTGTATTGATCATGGGGCTGGCTACACAAATGATTTATTGGGACGAACAATTTTGTAAATTACTTGCGTCACAGGGTTACTGGGTCATCAGGTTTGATAATCGTGATAATGGCAAAAGTACTTGGTTGGACTCAACACCTCCTCCCACTAGTCTGGCTTTGCTGACAAATGCGGTGTTTAAGCGTCCGGTAGGAGCCACTTACTTATTGTTTGATATGATGAATGATACAGTGGGTTTATTGGATGCACTGCACCTTGAAAGTGCACATATAGTAGGCGCATCTATGGGAGGGATGATTGCTCAAGAAATCGCTATCCATCATCCACACAGAGTCAAAAGTCTCACCTCCATCATGTCTACCACCGGTGATAGAAAGTTACCTAAACCGTCTACGGCGTTTAGTTTTAAAATGCTTAAACCACCGCCTAAAGATGTTAATAAAGCGGTCAGCTTTGGTATGCACGTTTGGCGTTTGATACAGGGGAGCCACTATCCATTTGAGCAACAAAAAGTGCTTAGTTTGATAACGCGGGCTTTACAACGAGGCTTTAATCCTGCTGGCAATACCCGTCAACTAGCTGCTATTTTGGACTCACCCGATAGAACGCAACAGCTCAATACTTTAAAGATCCCCAGCTTAATTATACATGGTGAAGATGATCCCTTAGTACTTGTTGCATGTGGATATGCCACAGCTAAAGCGATACCCAATGCAAAAATAAAAACCTACCCAGGAATGGGTCACACTATCCCAAGCCAACTGTATGATGATATAAGCAAACAGATACTAGATCACATAAGACCCTTTGAATTTACTTAAAACGCGCAAATAATCCGTTTACGCCGCGCACCATCCACCTAGGATAGTGCGTGGCCAATTGCACTAATAATTTGTTGGCTATCTTGTCCAAAAATATTACGTCGCCTTTCATACTTGCCGTATATGCTTGTGCAGCCAGTTCCATCGGATCGGCTTTTAAAAACTTAGGAATAAATTTTTCGAAGCCATCAGCGTGACTGAGCATTTTGGTTTCTGTCATGCCCGGACATACACACGTGACCGTTACCCCAGTACCTCGCAGTTCTTCGGCGATACCTTCTGAAAAGGATAAGACAAAAGCTTTACTGGCACCGTATGCTGCAAAATTAGGTGTGGGCATAAAACTAGCAATAGAGCCTATGTTGACAATTTTTCCTTGCCCTCGTGCGAGCATGGGATTGACAAATTGTTGCGTCATATTGACCAAGCTCTGGATATTTAATTGTAGTAAATTATTTAGCTGCTGTGAGTCACTAAGGCTTAACGTTTCGACTTGCATCATGCCTGCATTATTCACTAATATATCGATGTCAATTTCTTTTAATGCAAGCGCTTCGAACAGTTTTTGAGGCGCATCAACAGGGATCAAATCGGCGGCGAATACATGCACATCTACTGCGTATTTTGCTTTTAGCTCGGTAGCAAAATCTATTAATTTAGCCGCATTACGAGCAACTAACACTAAGTCATGTCCATTTTTGGCATATATTTCTGCAAAACTACGGCCAATGCCTTCTGAAGAACCTGTGATGAGTGCTGTTGTAAGTTTTGACATGGTGAGCCTCGTTGTTAATTTATGTGAAGTGGGATGAGACCATCACATTATTTATTATATGGGGTGTTCTGGGTGAATGAGTCGTGTGTAAAACCAAGTTGCAGTGATGGATCGGATATACTTTTTTTATTTATACTGGCTGCTTTAGCCCTTTTTTTACGTGCTGCACAGGCTTTAATTATTTTACTTTGAATATCTTGTTCTAAACTTACCCAATGTACTCTTTCTTCTCTAGAACGAAAACAACCCACACAGAAACCTTTGGGCCCAGACTGGCAAACACCGATGCATGGACTGGTAATTTCAAAGATTTCTATCTGCTTCAATGATCGCCTCAAAAGCTTCATATAACGTTAAAAATTAATGATAACATGTAGCGTGAAATCTGAGCAGTCACTTTACATGCAGATACTAAATAGACGACAAACTAGCTGCCTTAAATATGCAGTTTACACTAGCAGATCTTTACTTTTTCTTCGTGTTCAAGAAACATTGCATCGCCTTCTTTGAGATCAAATGCTGGATAGAAATTATCTGCGTTTCAACTATACCGTCAACGGAGCACTCCCACATCAAATGCTGTTCGGTCTAAATTAGTCCACCAACGACGTAAGTTACTTGGGTCACCATATTTCGAACTCTGGTTATTAAATCCATGACCTATTTCGTGGCCAGTTATCGCAACGACTGCACCATATTTTACTGTGTCATCTATGCCCTCTACATTAAGGTCAAAGAAGGGCGATTGTAAAATTTCCGTAGGGAAAATAACTTTGTTTTTTATTAAAGAATAATAAGTATTAATGGCGTGCGGTGCCATGCCCCAATCTGCTTTTTCGACAAGTTTGCTGTTTACAACTACCAAGTCATTCTTTCATTTATATGGTGCTTTGTTGATGATATTTTTTCCCAAGGCCATGATTTACTAGCGGTGTCAGATCCAGATTTGTGATGAGCTTTAGCTAATACATCGGCCATATATTTTCAGTAGTAACGCAAAAGTTAACAAGTTTTTTTCCTTATTCAGAGTGTTAAAACGCTTTGATAAAGGTACATAGTCGCCATTTTAGGATCTTAAGCTTCAGTTGAATTATAAATATCAAATATGCCGCTTACCTTTAATAAATGAAATTCGCTAAATACTTTAGAAAACTGCAGTATATTTCTTTCGCTACTGTTGGTATCCACTAGTGATTATATCTAACAGTGATTGAAACAAAGCAGCATCTCTTTCATTGGCCAACTTGGCGCTCATACAACTGTTATATATGCCGTCTAATTTATTCATATTCGAATCCTTTCAGCTTGGGCATTCGCCGGATCTTAGATGATTTTTTAATTTTTTTGGGGTGTTATCATATAAAAATTTGAATAACCCATATCGAAATCTATCTGTTGGGATGACGTTTTGTGGCAACCATGCTCCGTTAACATGACTAAAAAACTGTCTTGAGCTCGCATGTCTTTATCAATGGCTGTTAAATTGGTACTCAAGGTCATAGGCTTTTTTTTGTCTAATGCCTGAGCAGGAGTTGTTGAAAACTTGTTGGTGGGATGACATGCACTTAAACTAAGCGTCAGACTAGTGCTCAATGCTAACCTATTGACTTCTCTTATTGACTTACCTTTGCGGGATAATATAGTTTTGCCATAATTTTACTTATATGGATGGAAGGAGCTTACTCGTCACACGGGTAAATTTTGGGAATGTGTGACAAGAATGCAGTGGTTTTAGAACAGGTAATAAAAAAGGGCCAGCGGCCCTTTTTTAAATCATCACAGCATTTTATTTTTTCTTTGCCTTAGGGTTAGGCAAATCAGTAATACTACCTTCGTACATTTCTGCCGCTAAGCCAATGGATTCGTTTAAGGTTGGGTGAGCATGAATAGTCAATGCGATATCTTCTGCATCCGCGCCCATTTCGATGGCTAAACCAATCTCACCTAACATTTCACCTGCATTAATACCCACAATAGCGCCACCAATAATACGGTGTGATTCTTTGTCAAAAATTAACTTGGTTAAACCTTCAGTGCGCGCTGATGCTATAGCACGACCAGATGCGGCCCAAGGAAAAGTCGCGGCTTCGTATTTTATACCTTGTTCTTTTGCTTCCTTTTCAGTGACGCCTACCCATGCAACTTCTGGATCAGTATAGGCAACAGAAGGAATACATTTAGGATCGAAGTAGTGTTTCATACCTGAAATAACTTCCGCAGCTACATGGCCTTCATGAGCTGCTTTGTGTGCAAGCATGGGTTGACCTATTACGTCACCTAAAGCAAAAATGTTAGACACGTTGGTACGAAGCTGTTTATCAACATTGATGAAACCACGCTCGTCTACTTTTACACCGGCTTTTTCTGCGTTTACCATGCTGCCATTTGGACGACGACCTACAGCGACTAATACTTTATCGTATTTAACTGGCTCTGCTGGCGCTTGTTTGCCTTCAAACGTTACATACAGGCCATCTTCTTTGGCTTCTACACCTGTGACTTTTGTTTCTAACATAACGTTAAATTTATTTTTAACGTATTTGTGATAGGCTTTCATTACGTCTTTGTCAGCTGCGGGTACTAGCTGGTCAAGAAACTCCACCACATCAATTTTTGAACCCAGCGCCCGGTAAACTGTGCCCATTTCTAAACCAATGATGCCGCCACCTAGGACTAACATTTTTTCAGGGATATTAACAAGCTCAAGTGCGCCGGTTGAATCGATTACACGAGGATCACCTTGTGGAATAAACGGCAAATTAACAGGCTCGGAGCCTGCTGCAATAACAGCATTATCAAAGGTGATAGTGGTTTTTCCGTCTTTACCTTCCACCTCAAGAGTATTGCTACTGGTAAACTTACCATAACCTTGCACGTGTTTTACTTTACGCATTTTAGCCATACCAGATAAACCTTTGGTTAACTGGTCAACAACGCTGTCTTTCCAACCACGCACTTTGTCTAAATCGATTTTGGGCTCACCAAAAGACACACCGTGACTGGCCATATCTTTGGCATCATCAATAACCTTGGCTACGTGAAGTAGTGCCTTTGAAGGTATACAACCCACATTTAAACATACACCACCCAATGTTTCACGAGCGTCAACTATAACCGTTTCCACACCTAAATCAGCAGCACGAAAAGCGGCTGCATAGCCTCCTGGGCCTGCACCTAATACAACTAGTTGAGTCTTGATCTCGCTCATATGTTCCTCAAATTATTTTTTGAACGACATGTTTTACTAATACTACAGTTTACATGTCGTAAATAAATTCCGCCATTTGGCTTTAGAAGAAAGGGTAACAGTTTACTGTTACCCTTTCTTCAGTAAAGTAATCTTTACTAAAGTATTATTCTACGTAAATCAGTTAAGTTTGCAGCAACTTCAGTAGAGAAGCGTGCACCTACTGCACCGTCGATAACCCGGTGGTCGTAAGACAAACTTAATGGCACCATTAGGCGTGGTTTAAACTCTGTTCCATTCCATTTAGGTTTCATTTCTGATTTAGACACACCCAATATAGCAACTTCAGGAGCATTAACAATAGGTGTAAACGCTGTTCCACCAATTCCACCCAAGCTTGATATAGTGAATGTCCCCCCTTGCATATCCGTTGCTTTTAACTTGCCTTCACGCGCCTTACCAGAGATTTCGATTAACTCTGTAGAAAGTTGTTCGATACCTTTTTTGTTGACATCTTTAATAACGGGAACCACTAAACCGTTTGGTGTTTCAACTGCGATGCCGATATTAATAAACTTTTTGAGGATCAAACTTTCGCCATCGTCCGATAAAGAAGAGTTGAAGGCTGGAAATTTTTCCAATGCCTTAGCGACTGCTTTCATCACAAAAACTAGAGGTGTAATTTTCAAGCCAGACTTGATTTTAGCATGGTAAGCGTTTTGCTCTTTACGAAACGTCTCGACATCGGTGATATCTGCTTCATCAAACTGGGTAATGTGGGGGATAGTTGCCCAGTTACGGTGTAAGAAGGGGCCAGATATTTTTTGAATACGAGTCAAAGCTAACACTTCAACTTCACCAAACTTGGTATGGTCGACAGGTTTGACTGTCGCAATGCGTAACACATTATCACCGCCAACCGCGTTGCCGCCAACCGCGTTGCCGCTGGATGATCGAGGTTTAGCGAGCTCTGATTTCACATAAGACTGTACGTCTTCTTTTAGAACACGTTTTTTAGGGCCGGTACCTGACACTTGGCTTAAATCGACACCAAATTCTCTAGCTACTCTGCGTACTGAGGGCGAAGCGTGTGCTTTTCCGCCAGTAGCAGAGGTAGGTTCAACTGCAACTGGCGCGGGTTTCGCTGATGCTACTGCAGGAACTGCTTTTTCAGAAGCTACCACTGGCGCCGGTGTTTCTGCCACTGCTTTTACAGGAGCCACTACTGGCGCTGGTATCTCTGCGACTACAGTTTCAACAGCTGTGCCACCGGTGGTCTCAAGTTTAATAACAAGTGTGCCTTGCTTTACTTTATCGCCAGTGGATATATAGACTTCTTTGACCGTTCCAGAATGTGTTGATGGCACATCCATGGTGGCTTTATCTGTTTCTAATGTAATTAAGCCGTCTTCTTGTTCAATAACATCACCCACAGATACCAGTACATCAATAACGTCAACTTCGCCGTCTTCGCCGATATCAGGTACTGCCACATCAATCACCTCAGTAGCTGATGTGGTCGTAGCCAGTGGGGCTGTGGATGGTTCGGGCTGAATAGCTTCAGCTGCCGGGGCAGGTGTTTCAGCTGGGGGAGCTACTGGTGTTTCTTCAGCAGGAGCGGTCGCTCCTACTGTTTTGATTTCACCAATTACATCACCTTCTTTAATCTTGTCACCCACTTTTACCGATAAACTGACTAGCTCACCTGCACAAGGCGCCGGTATATCCATCGATGCTTTATCAGTTTCAACCGTTATAATACCTTCATCGGCTTCAAGTGAGTCGCCAATAGCGAAACAAATTTCAATGATTTCAACTTCTTCGCCACCTACATCAGGGACTAGAATTTTTTGAATATTAGACATATGTAAAATTCCTTATCTAGCCACTATTAAGCGTAAAGTGGATTAAGTTTATCTGTGTTTATCTCAAAGCGTTCAATTGCCTCAGTTACAACACTCTTCTCAACTTCGCCACGATTAGACAACTCGTACAAAGCCGCCACTACGACATAAGCAGCATTCACTTCAAAGTGAGTACGTAGATTCGCACGACTATCACTGCGACCGAAACCATCAGTACCTAAACAGCGGTAGTCAGTGTCGATGTAGGCACGAACTTGCTCTGAATAACCTTTAATATAGTCAGTGGCAGCAATTGCTGGACCTGCATCTTTAGTAATGACTTGACCAATGTGCGCGATTAGAGGCGTTGCTTCTGGGTTTAACATGTTCCAGCGAACGACGTCTTGACCTTCACGGGCTAATTCATTGAACGAAGTAACAGAATAAACGTCAGAAGACACATTGTAATCTTGACTCAATATTTGAGCCGCTTTACGCACTTCATTTAAGATAGTACCCGAGCCCATTAACTGAACATTAGCTTTAGCCTTAACTTCAGCTTCAATTCGTTCTAATTTATAAATACCTTTGATGATTTGTTCGGCAACATCTTGGCTTTCTGGCATAGCAGGGTGTTGATAGTTTTCATTCATCAATGTGAGGTAATAAAAAACATTTTCGTTTTCAGTGTACATCCGGCGCAAACCGTCTTGCACAATTACCGCTATTTCATATCCGTAAGTTGGGTCATAGGTAACACAATTAGGGATCAAATTAGCTTGAACATGTGAATGTCCATCTTGGTGTTGTAAACCTTCACCGTTAAGAGTAGTACGACCTGCAGTTGCACCTAACAAAAATCCGCGAGCTTGGCTGTCGCCGGCAGCCCAAGCTAAATCACCTACACGCTGGAAACCAAACATAGAATAGTAGATATAAAATGGAATCGTAGTGGCATGGCACGTTGAGTAGGACGTACCTGCTGCAACCCAAGAAGCCATAGCACCTAATTCGTTGATACCTTCCTGTAAAACCTGTCCTTTTTGATCTTCACGATAAAAAGCCACTTGGTCAGCATCTTGAGGAATGTATTTTTGTCCTTCGTTGGCATAAATGCCCACTTGACGAAATAAGCCTTCCATCCCAAAAGTACGAGCTTCATCAGGAATAATAGGTACCACACGCTTACCCATTTTCTTATCTTTCAATAAGACATTTAGTACGCGGACAAAGGTCATAGTAGAAGATACTTCGCGGTCTCCTGAACCCTTTAAAATAGCATCAAAGGCTTTTAACTCAGGCATCTCAAGCTGTTCTTCTGCTTGCACACGGCGCTGTGGCAATGAACCCCCTAATGCTTCTCGACGGGCTTTCATATACTTATATTCTTCACTGTCTTCAGCGAATTTAAAGTAAGGTAAATCAGCAATGGCTTCGTCTGCAACAGGGATATTAAAACGGTCACGGAATTTCTTAAGAGAATCCACGTCCATTTTCTTCACGTTGTGCGCGATGTTTAGCGCTTCACCTGATGCACCTAGACCAAAACCTTTGATAGTTTTAGCTAAAATAACGGTTGGACGACCTTTGGTATCCATTGCTTTTTGGTATGCTGCAAATACTTTAACTGGGTCATGTCCACCGCGGTTTAGACGAAAAATATCTTCGTCAGACATATTCGCCACTAAAGCCGCTGTTTCTGGATATTTGTTGAAGTAGTTTTCACGGGTGTACTTGCCGCCTTTGGCTTTACAGTTTTGGTATTCACCGTCAACTGTTTCGTTCATCAATTGTAATAATTTACCTGACTTATCACGAGCAAGAAGCGCATCCCAATAACTACCCCAAATGACCTTGACTACTTCCCAGCCTGCGCCACGAAAAGTACCTTCAAGCTCTTGGATTATTTTGCCATTACCACGTACTGGTCCATCCAGACGTTGTAAGTTGCAGTTGATCACAAAGGTTAAGTTGTCTAAACCTTCACGTGACGCCAAACCGATAGCCCCCAATGATTCTGGCTCATCACACTCGCCGTCACCTAAGTAGCAATATACTCTTTGCTCCGAACAATCTTTGATGCCGCGGTTAGTTAAGTACTTTAAAAAACGCGCAGTGTAGATAGCCTGTAAAGGACCTAAGCCCATTGATACAGTAGGAAACTGCCAATAATCTTTCATCAAGTGAGGATGTGGGTAAGAAGGAATGCCCTGACCATCACATTCCTGACGGAAGTTATTTAATTGAGTTTCTGATAAATTGCCTTCAAGGAAAGAACGAGCATAGATACCTGGAGAAATATGGCCCTGATAAAATATAAAGTCGCCACTATTTTTATCATTAGGGGCCTTAAAGAAATGGTTAAAACCTACATCATACAACATGGCAGATGAAGCAAAGCTACCTATATGGCCACCGAGATCTAAGTCTTTTTTAGAGGCACGCAACACGATCATTAAAGCATTCCAGCGAATTGCAGCCCGAATGCGAGTTTCAATTGTTTGGTCGCCGGGCATTGTTGGCTCTTGCGCAACCGGGATCGTATTGATGTACGCAGTGGTCGCGTCATAAGGTAAATGTGCTCCACTGCGACGAGCTTTATCAATTAGTGCTTCTAAAAGAAAATGCGCGCGTTCTGCGCCTTCTTCTTCAAAAACTGTTTCTAGAGAGTCTAACCATTCTTGCGTTTCTTGTGGATCCACATCCGGATGCATCATATCAGCCATGGTGCTTTCCTTTTTATAGTTTGTTAATATAGGAACTTATAATTAATAGATAAAACAAGTGTACGACACTCGCTTTGCCAATTATTTCAATAAGTTGTTATTCACTTCATTCTTGAATGTGCAGTAACACATCCAATGAAATAGTTAATTTACTTTACTCTAATTCACTTCTATTCGACGTAATGCACGCTGCATACGCATATCTTGTCGATTAATGTTCAGTAAAGTATCTTCAATGTAAGCCAAGTGCTCATTACTAGCCTTTCGAGCCTGTTCAGGATCACCTGCTAAAATAGCTTTGACTATATTGCGCCTTTGTCGGTTTATATTTTGAGCCGCATCAGCATGTTTACCCACTACTTCTAAATTGCGCTGGATATTGTCTTGCAGCATAGACTGAAGACTGCGCATCACATGTTGTAAAACCATGTTGTGAGCAGCATTGGCCATGGTAAGATAAAAGTTAACCAATGCGATAGCTTGTTGACTTTTATCGGTTGAGTCATCTGGTAGCGCATCCAAAGCATTTTCTAACGCTTGGTAATCTTCTGGTTGACCTCGCAGGGCTGCATAATAAGCAGCCATCCCTTCAAGTGCATGGCGAAACTCAAGTAAATCGAATTGCATTTCTGGTTTGTCAGATAAAAGTTGTAACAGAGGCTCGGTTATCAACTCGTTTAGACGGGGCTTAACAAAAGTCCCTCCGCCTTGTTTGCGTTCTACCAATTTTTTGTTTTCAAGCTTTTGGATCGCTTCTCTTACTGAAGGTCTGGAGACTGCAAACTGTTCTGCAAGCGTGCGTTCTGATAAAAGCTTTTGTCCAGGCAGCAGTCTACCGTCTAATATCATGGATTCTAATTGCTCCATAATATCATCAGATAACTTCCTAGATTGCACTCGGCGCATTCAATAATTCCACGGTACGTAATGATAAAAATTTGTCATTTGGTAAATTGGTAAGACCATAAATCCTCAATAGCTTATTAGACATTGGCCTTTGGGTAAATATTAATTTTACAAATGCCGAATAAGACAGATAGCGAAATAAATAAAGTTGATTAAAAACAATTTGATAGGACGAAAATCATCTGGTCAGACCTTTTAATTGATCCAACCAGTTAAGGTGAGTAGTGCAATAATCACTAACAAAAACATGACATTTCTTTTAGCCAAACGAACTAAAGTGCAAGGTTCTTCGGTACAGTCATTTTCATCTGGTTCAATTTCTTCAGCTTTTTTTGATACATCCAACAACAATGTTTTCGCCTGAACTGCTGGGTCGGGTAGGTAGCCTAACCAAGTAGGGAAAGCACGAGAGAAATGTCCAACTAATAAAAATCCTAATGCCGTTATACGCACTGGTACCCAGTCAACCAGGTTAAGTAATCGCTTTATTTGATTACCAACTTGTTCATTGTCATTTGATAATTTTGAGTCTATTTCTCTGATTATTACATACAAGATAGCTCCTGCGGCACCAAAGGCTGCAAACCATAAAATAACGGCTGTGTAGTGGCGGTAGTTTTGCCACACTAGATTCAACCCAAACGATATAGTCTCTTTATTATCGCCATTTATCTGATCTTCGTACATACTACATGCCTGAAAATCCCCTCTTTTTGCCGCTTGCAAAAAACATTTGTAGGTAGCCCTGATGCTGGGGCAACCCACACAAATCATTAATATGGCCGTGCTAATAACTAACTCTAGTAACCCACCAGCAAATTTTTGTACGACTAAGTAGACAATAGTTACAGGTACAAAAATAACGAGCGCCAAGACCCAAGATTTTGATAACGAGTTAAACCAATTCCGAGACTGAATAATTTGTAAGTAATTATCAATATAAAACTCGGCTTGCCAATATCTAGATTTAGTGGTGACGCGTTCGACTAGTAGTACCAGCAACAAGCTGATTAATGTCATGATTTTATCTCTTATGATGTCTTAGTTAAATTACACGAATTAATTATATCATTTGTCGATATTGTGGCCAGTTAAAAGCGATACCTGGGTCAGTTTTTCTGTCTGGTGCAATATCACTGTGGCCAACAATGCGCCCTAAGGTGATCGCAGGATAGTCCCGCATCAATTCTTTGGTTAATGCACTCAGGCTTTTATACTGGGTTGGGGTATAAGCAATATGATCCGCACCCTCAAGCTCAATTCCAATCGAATAATCGTTACAGCGATCCACACCTTGAAAACTTGATAGGCCTGCGTGCCATGCTCTTTTATCAAAAGGCACAAATTGTAAAATATGCCCATCTCGTTTAATTAAACAATGGGCGGACACACGCATTTGGTAAATGCTGGCAAAATAGGGGTGCAATTGAGGATCTAAACAGCCGGTAAAAAAGTATTTTATATAGTCACCACCAAACTGATTCGGTGGCAATGAAATATTGTGAATCACTAATAGTGAGATGTTAGTTTGTTTAGGGCGTTCGTCCCAGTGGGATGTAGGGCAATATTCAGCTTGTGTTAAAATAGATTTCTTGATCAAGGTATTAGCGGTTTTAGTGGCCTGATATTGTTATCATAGCAAAGTGGATCACCGAACGCTGACAAATTTTATGGAGAGTGAACTAATCAATGCAACAAAGTAAAATGGGTAAAGGTATGTTAATTGTTGCTTGGATCATTGGTCTGGGCTTGTTAACTTTGCTGTTCGATGATCAACTTGCTAAGCAGTTTAATCCTAATGCTGAGCCTATTTCCTCATCTAGGCAAGGTGTGCAAGAAGTGAGACTCAAACAAAACCGAGCAGGACACTACGTCAGTGGAGGCGCTATTAATGGCCAACCGGTGGTATTTTTATTAGACACTGGTGCCACTCATGTATCAGTACCCATGCATTTGGCCGAGCAACTTAACTTGCAAAAGGGGAGGTCGTCTTGGGTACAAACTGCCAATGGACAGATTCAGGTGGCACAAACTAGTATTCAACGATTGTCTATTGGAGACATTCAATTAGATAATGTAAGAGCTAACTTAAATCCAGGTTTTAAAGAGAATGAAATATTGTTGGGGATGAGCGCATTGAAACAATTAGAATTCACCCAAAAAGGTGAATGGTTGATTTTAAGAAATCTATAGACCCTGCTCCATTGTTATAAGAGAAACTATGCAAAATATTGATATTAAAGCAGCTGTTGAAATTGCGTTAGCAGAAGATTTAAATGGACAACATGTCGACCACGGCGACATTACCGCTAATCTTATCCCAGCCACACATAGTATTATTGCTGATATTATTACCCGTGAAGATTGTGTAATAGCCGGTGTTGCTTGGGTGACAGAAACTTTTGCACATCTCGATAAAGATATTCAGTTGAACTGGTATGTCAAAGACGGTGATGAGCTCAAAGCTAATCAGACGATAGTCAGAGTGTCGGGTAATGCTAGACGAATCTTAACAGGTGAGCGCACCGCGTTAAACTTTCTACAAACATTATCTGGCACAGCCACTGTCGTTGCAAAATGTGTGAAAGAATTAGCCGGGACTAATACACAATTATTAGACACCCGAAAAACGCTGCCTGGTATGCGTTTAGCACAGAAATATGCGGTAACTTGTGGTGGTGGTAAAAATCATCGCATTGGCCTATTTGACGCTTTTCTTATAAAGGAAAATCATATTCTAGCCTGTGGTTCGATACAGGCCGCAGTCATCAAAGCAAGGGAACATCATGCTAATTTACCTGTGGAAGTCGAGGTAGAAAATATTCAAGAATTGCAGCAAGCAATTGAAGCTAAAGCCGATATCATAATGCTAGACAACTTCAGTTTGGATATGCTTAAGCAGGCGGTGATTGTCAACAACGCACAATGCAAACTGGAAGTATCGGGTAATATTACTATTGAAAGTTTAAAGGCTCTATCTGCTGTAGGTGTAGACTTTATCTCCTCAGGGGCGCTGACAAAAAATATTCAAGCAATAGACTTGTCTTTAAGGGTGATACAGGCCAGTTCTTCGAAGAACTGATAAAAGAGTTTATCAAAAAAAGCGGATAAAAATTTTTTGAATGCAGAATCTAATGTTAAGACATAAGTATGAATTCGTATACTTGTCAGATGCTTAACTCGATCTATACTAATTAGGAGCTCAAAAACAACGCCCTAACCTGCAAAAATTTTTAAATGTTAAATACTACACAATATGTGTTGGAGATAAACCATGAACATGACTCAAATAAATAATGTAAAAAAACAAAGCGGCTTCACTTTAATCGAATTGATGATTGTTGTGGCTATTAT
>Ga0209712_10002163_pt1 | contig 16396 bp, 8 predicted proteins | sample ArcOceMetagenome_FD_187443 | JGI IMG/M metagenome (GOLD analysis project Ga0209712, IMG submission 187443) | Marine eukaryotic phytoplankton communities from Arctic Ocean - Arctic Ocean - Greenland ARC118M Metagenome (SPAdes) (version 2) | ecosystem: Environmental > Aquatic > Marine > Oceanic...
ATGAATCTAGCATCGCAACCATTACAGATAACGATGTTACCATTGTAGATGATTCTGACAATAACTCTATTACCATAGACCCTACAAACCTTGGTATTGGAGACTATGAATATGCATTAATTGATCAAGACGGGCAGCTAAGTTCGTTTCAACAAGATCCAGTGTTTGAGAATTTAGTAGGTGGCTTCTATACCATCGTAGTACAAGATAAAAATGGCTGTAGACTCAATGCTGAATTGCTAGTCTCAGTTATTGAATTTCCAAAGTTCTTTACTCCTAATAACGATGGCATAAACGATACTTGGGCTATTAAAGGTGCCAATGCTATCTTCTTCCCTAGCGCGCAGATAAATTTCTTTAATAGATTCGGGAAAGTAGTAGCCCAAATTGATGTGGATACTTTAGGATGGGATGGATCTTATGCCGGAAAAATACTCCCCTCTGATGACTATTGGTTCTCTATAATACTTGTCGATAGAAATGGAATCACTAGAGAAAGAAAAGGAAACTTCTCGTTACTCAGAAGGTAGAGAAATAATCTTCTCATCCTATTTTATTGTTTTAATGGACTTTAAAAAACTAAAAAACAAATATTTTTTTAATAAAAAACTAATATTACATTAATATATATAAAAATATATTTATATTGCATGAAAAATTAGCTGAACAATTATATCACCCTAGAGTAAATCAAAACAAATTATAATTAATGAATTTTATAAAGCTAAGGTTTTAGTTTTATAGGTTGCTTGATACCTCCTTATTATTACCATTTTTCCCTTACCTCTTTTTAGTCAACCTATTATTGACATTTTCATCTCCCTTTACCTCCTTGTTTAATCCCTCTTGTAATTTAAAAAAAAAAATTATGATTGATTATGCACACAGAATTCATCTTTTATGCTTGACTTTATTTTTTACTCTATTCTTATGTTTAACAAGCGCAAGTGCCCAATTATTGAAAGAAAAGGATAAGCAAGTACATTTCTATGCTGGTACTGTTTTTGGAGGTCTTGCCTACGGGTATATATTCGAGAAAACTGGTTCTAAACCAAAAGCTTTTTTAGGAGCTATTACCGCTGCATGTATTGTAGGTGTTTTAAAGGAAACAAGAGACAGTAGACAATACGGTAATAGGTTTGATAAGAGAGATCTTCTTGCCACATCATATGGAGGTCTTTCAATTGGAATTACGTTAGATGTTTTTTTACCTAAAGGTAAGAATGATAAGCGGTTAATTCAATTTTAGTGGTAATTAATATCACTTTAGTTACAGAAAAGTTATTTGGTTAAATTCTCACTTAAAGTTTTCTTAGGCGTAAGAGTGATAAGTTCTGTCATATATAAACGAGTGAGATAATAGATTATTATTGGTTACCTTCAATAATAGTTTTTAGAAATTAAAAGCTTGTTGAAAGAAAATGAAATTTAATTTTTAAAAATTAAAAAATATGCCATTAGTAACACCTTTATCATCAGAGCACGACAAAGAAACTCAAGAACTTTCAGAATTCTTCAATGAAACTCTTGGGTTTTGTCCAAATTCTGTTTTAACCATGCAACGAAGACCAGCTATTTCTAAAGCATTTATTAATTTAAATAAAGCGGTCATGACAAATGAAGGTACTGTAACATCCTCTCTAAAAAGAATGATAGCATGGGTTTCTAGTAATGCTACAGGATGCAGATATTGCCAAGCACACGCAATTAGAGCCGCAGAACGTTACGGAGCAGATCAAGAGCAATTAGATAATATTTGGGAGTATAAAACTCACCCTGCATTTTCTGATGCAGAAAGAGTCGCTTTAGATTTCTCATTGGCTGCAAGTCAAATACCTAATAAGGTAGATGTAGAAATAAAAAAAAGGTTATACCAGTATTGGAATGAAGGAGAAATAGTAGAAATGTTAGGTGTTATCTCTCTTTTTGGTTATTTAAATCGTTGGAATGATTCTATGGGAACTTCAATAGAAAATGGAGCTGTAGATTCTGGAAATCAATATTTAGGGAAGTATGGTTGGGAAAAAGGGAAACATGTATAACTCATTAGAAAACCTAAAAATATTCCAAGTGTAATCGTATGCAATAAAAACATAAATAAAAGGTAGTTATTATACCAAAATTATAGGTAGAATTAACTCTTACTTTTATTTTAAAATATAATTTTTACTCACCATTTTTTAAACTATTTTTTTCATATTCGTTGTGTATTAGTATGATAATTAGTCCGTATACAACAGCCGAAACAATTAAAATATTACTGATCAAACCAGTGGTGCTAAAAGACATTCTAATCAAGATAGTAGACACCACAAATCCTGAATTTCTGATGATTTTATGAAATTTGTCAGTGTAGAAAAATGAAATTAGCAATAAGATTACATCAACTAAAATTAAGATTGTAAAAAATTGATCAAAAAAGAGGTTGTTAATTGTGTCAAATGAAGGGACCATATTTGAATCAATAGAAAATCCATTTAACCAGTTTATCAATGTATAGAATGCCATGATAAAAAATAATGGAACCAAAATAACTGCAATCATTTTCTTTTTTTCAACAAAGTTTGCGATGTTTAAATTAATTGATTGTTGTTTTTGAAATTTTAGTTTCCCTTGTTTTTGAAATTGAAAAATTAGATAAAAGAGCAGTAATGAGGCTAAAAGATCGTAGGTAAACTGAACATCACCTCCAATATTAAACCAATCTGTAGATAATTCTAAAGAAGCTAAATCTTTAAATAATTTTCTAATTATTATTAGTGTAATGATTTCGTACTGCTTGGTGATGTAGGTGGTAAATGATCTAGGTAAATAATAGATTAATAAATACACCTCATAAATTAATATAAAAGAAAAAGGAGTATAAATTGCGGAAATAGGGTTTTCAAACAATTCAGAATCCTGTAAAAAGACACTCCCATTCAATTTGGTAACATATATAATCAATAAATGAATTAAAAAACTAGCAATAGCAACATAAAGTATTAACTTTTCTACTTTTTGCTGTGTAGTTTCTGAGAGTAGTTTGTCAAATATAGATGGCAAGATGTTTTTTGTTCCTATCATTTAATTATGTCTTATGATTTTGAAAAAAGTATCGGTTTTCGCTGCTTTTTTTAGTTATTATTTTAATATCTAGTATATTATAAAAATCTAAAGATAAAGGATTCTTGTATTATTTTTTCCTGTACTCAAACTTTTTTCTTCTAGCTGACTATTAATACTAGAAAAAACATAAGAATTTTTTTATTAGATTTGTTTACTCCCTTTAAACCAAAAAACGAATAGTTTGTTGGTGCCTGTTTTTCAACAGACTATATTTTTTTTTTCATAAAAACAATCAATATCATGAAACTAATACATAAATTTATTTTTTGCTGTATTTCCTTATTTCTATTTACCGTACTTCTTTCTGCTCAAACACCACCTGCTGTTCAGCAAGATCTTATGAACTTTGAACCAGGAGAGCTAATTGTAAAACTAAAAGACAATGTAGATGCGGGGATTACCTATGCTGAAAACGGAAAGGCTGTGTCAAGTTTTAATATTGGCGAACTACTAAGTATTGAAGACAAAGTAGCCTCTTCAAAAGTGATGTTCCATCAAAAAGGTATTGAGGCCAGTATTGCAAATAGCGAAAAGATGAAAGCGGTATACATGGCTAAAGGGATGACTAATCCAAAAGATCCACTTACCATGAAAAACATCTTTGTTTTAAAAACCAGTGATGAGCAAGAAAACATTTTACAATTAATCCAGCAGATTAAGGATGACCCTAATGTAGAATACGCAGAACCAAATTACATCTATGGGATTGATGATTTTGAAGTAGGTGAAATAATCACAGCAGAAGAGGCTAGTAAAATGAGTACATCCAACAGCATGATTGATGTTAATGACCCACTCTACTCTTCACAGAACAATATAGTACAAACTAACATCGATGATGTATGGGAGCAGTACACTACTGGTGATGGATCACAGATAATAGCAATTCTGGATACCGGCGTAGATTATACACATCCAGATTTAGCAGCTAATACATGGATAAATGAAGCCGAACTTAATGGAGTAGAGGGCTATGATGATGATGGTAATGGATACATCGATGACATTAGAGGTTGGGATTTTATAAACTTAGATAACGCACCCCTAGATGATAATATGCACGGGACACACGTTGCAGGGATAGCAGGTGCTGTTGGGAACAATGGTATGGGCATAGCAGGTGCTGCATGGAATGTAAAGCTGATGCCGATAAAAGTGTTTCAATCAACAGGACAAGGAAATGCTGCGACTATAGCAGATGGAGTTGAATATGCCTCAAGCAATGGAGCAACTATCATCAATATGAGTTTTGGATCCTATGCAGAGTCATCAACTCTAAAATTAGCACTTGAAAATGCCTATGCAACAGCTATATTGGTAGCTGCTGCGGGAAATGACGGAATATGTATTGGTCCAGAAGGTGCTTGTAAAGCATTTTTTCCTGCGGCATACAATTATATTTTAGGAATTGAAGATAGGTTTCCAAGTTATTCAAATTGGGATAACGATGGTCCAATATTTAGTTTATACACTGATTTATGGAACTACGAGTTAAATTCACCTGGAACTCAAATATTAAGTACAATACCCAATGGAGGTTATGGTGTTTTAACCGGAACATCAATGTCAGCTCCTCTTGTTTCAGGAGCATTGGCTCTATATGCTGAAGTTAAACCAGATGACAGTAAAGAACTCATGTTTGGAAATTTAATTAATACTACAGGAGAGGTATATGTAGATTTTTTAGAAGCCATTGAAGTCGTTCCGACTCCTAAGTTAACTGTTTTATCAATAATGAAAAGAGACACCATCAATAATCAAAATGGTAATACTTTTATTGAACCAGGAGAGACCATTGAGATATTACCGCTTATCAAAAATTATTGGGGACCAACAGATGATGTAAGAGTTGGGATTGAGTTTGCAGAGTTTGAAGATCAAACAAAAGCAACCATCGTTCAAAATGAGATTCAAATTGGATCAATCTCTGCTTATGCTTCTCTTCAAGATTTAGAGGAAACGTTAAAAATTACAATTTCAGAAGGAGTTGCTAATAATGTAGATATTAAATTTAATTTAACAGCTTGGTCAGGTCCTGATCAAGAATATATGTCAGATCCAACGGAAATAGTTATTAATGTTAAAAATGCAATTCTCTTGTTTGGTGTTTACTCAGAAGATATGACTTTGACAGCAGATAAAGAATACCTAGTCACAAATAATTTAATTTTTTTGGGCAATTCTGTTTTAACAATTAAGCCAGGTGTTACATTAAAATTCAGTGATCAAACTTCACTAAATATGCAGCAGAATTCAAAAATGATCGCTAATGGAACTAAAGACTCAATTATAACATTAACTTCAGAAACAGATCGATGGGCAGGTATTAAATTCCCAAGTCAAGTTAGATCAGAGCTAAGTTTTGCAAAAGTAAAATACATTTCTCTTGATGGTGGTTCAAATGGGGTTTTGTTTGATTCAGCGGCTGATAATATAGATGTAGAAAATGTTATCTTTAAAAATAATACACTATATAAATTTGCATCTGGAGGTCCATCTTATACCGGACAACCAAAGTCTGGTTTCAATAAAATTAATGTTGATGAAAACTTTTTTACACAATTTGTTTTCTGGTTTAGAACTGCTCCTTCTTGGTATACAACTAGATTTGATGACATAAATATATCAAACATCACCACTAATGGGATCAATGAATCAGCAATATGGTTTACTAACACTGACTTTGCAACCGTTTCTGATATGAAAATTAACGTTTTTAGTTTTTCAAATCCAGACACTCGTTATCGAGGTTACTTATTTAAAACAGATGGTAATGAAATTGTCAAAAATGTATATGCTTACCCAGGTTCTGCTAAAATTGATATAATTAATCCAAATATTTGGGATGCCTATAATAATCCAGCAACATCTTCAGTCATAGATAGAACTTTTTTTAGTTTAGTTCCATATGAAGGAGCACATGGAGTTGTTTGGAAGATTGAGGTAAATGGTTTTGATGCTCAAGACGAATACGCTCTTTTAGATCCTCTTGGCGTGGGTACTCACGAATTTAAGGTTTATTTTAATCGTGAGATGGATACCTCTGTCGATCCACAAGTCTCCTATGGAGTAACTATCCCATATAATCAAAAAATTATTACTGAAACAGGTTCTTGGTCTTCCGATGGTAAGATATATACGGTTACTCATGAAGTAAATATTGGAGCGGCAGATGGTATCAACCGCATTCGTGTGCAAGATGCACAGGATTTAGATTATTTTAAAATTCCTGTTGAGGATTCACGTTTTAATTTCCTATTACAATCTGCAGGTTCCGCCTCCACAGGCTTCTTTGCAGCAGGCGGTCTTGGTAAAATTGATTTGGAATGGATGGCACCAAGCACCGATGAGATAGACGATGCCCTTGGTTATAACATGTACCGCTACGAGGTAGACGCAGATGGAGTGGAGAGTGAGCCCATACAACTCAACGAATCCCTTATTATAGAAGATACCGATGAAACCACCACTGGAGTATATTTTACAGACTTTGATGTTTTAGAAGGTGAGACCTACTTTTATAAATATAAAATATTACGAACCAACTTTGAAGAGACGGATTATTCCAATGCTGTATCTACAGCGCCCCTTACCTCCACCCTGGGAGATAGTAATGGAGATTTTGCTGTAGATGTACTTGATCTTGTTCATGATGTAGATTATATTTTGGGTAACAATCCAACCCCATTCATCTTTGTTGCAGGAGATGTGAATGCTGATCTTGCTATTAATGTCTTAGACATTGTGGGTACGGTAGATATTATATTAAATCCCTCTAGTACTTCAGATAGTACTGTTGGATCTAACGGGATTCAATTTTACCCTAGCGAAGCTATTGGAAATGCAAATTTCACTTGGGAAGGAAATGATTTATATGTAGAGTCTAACTTTAAAATTGGCGGAATACAATTGGCTTTCAATACTGATTTTGAGTATGTATTATCAGAAGATTTGCCAACCATAGAACATCTAGACTATACGCAAGAAGATTCAAAAATACTAATGTTGTATAGCTTTAACAATACAATGATAGCCAGTTCTAAAACAAAAATTTTAACCAGGCTAGACGCTTCACAAGAATTTGATATAGAACAAGCAGTTGTTGGAACCACAACAGGTTCAAAATTAACGGCAGTTCTTAACAATGGTGTATTAAGTACCATCGATGCACCATTTCAGAATAAGAATCTTCAGTTTTTAAACCTATTTCCAAATCCTACTGAAGGAGTTGTAAACTTAGAATACTATCTACCTGAACAAATGGATGGAGTGGTTGCTAAAGTTTATGACATGCTAGGAAGATTGGTGCATATACAAGTATTAGAGAATAGAGAGGGAATCTCTAAAACACCAATGGAATTGAGTAGACTAAAAACCGGAAATTATATCGTTCTTATCACAGCTAATAAGGGAGGTTCCATAAAAAATATTGCTAATAAAAAACTGATTGTTAAGTAATTGATTTATAATTGAGATTTATTTGACAAACCTATTATCTATTATTAAAAAACTAGACTATGAAAAACATAATACTATTTTTCCTATTTACTAATATTTTACTCGCTCAAACACCACCTGCTGTTCAGCAAGATCTGATGAATTTTGAGCCCGGAGAGATCATCGTAAAACTAAAAGACAATGTAGATGCGGGGATTACGTATGCTAAAAACGGAAAAGCCACAAGTAGCTTTAACATTGGACAACTTCTTGGAATTTCAGATAAAGTGAAATCATCCACTATGATGTTCCATCAAAAATCGATTGAAGCAAGTATTGTAAATAAACAGAAGATGAAGGCGGTATATGCAGCTAAAGCAGTGGCTAACCCTAATAATGGCTATCAACCAAAGGAGCCGCTGACCATGAAAAACGTGTTTGTTTTAAAAACAAATAACACCCAAGAAAACATTTTACAATTAATCCAGCAGATCAAGGATAATCCAAATGTAGAATATGTAGAACCCAACTATATTTATTCGATTGATAATTTTGAAGTGGGTGAAACTATTACGGCAGAGGAGGTAAGTAAGATGACCACCTCAAATAGCAGTAGTACAATAGAAGTGAATGACCCACTCTACTCATCCCAATCTAATATCACAGCAACTAATATTGATGATGTATGGGATCAATACACCACAGGGGATGGTTCACAAGTAATTGCGATTTTAGATACTGGCGTAGATTATACCCACCCCGATTTAGAAGCTAATATATGGATTAATGAAGCAGAGTTAAACGGCGTAGCAGGATACGACGATGATGAAAATGGATACATCGATGACATTAGAGGATGGGATTTTATCAACATCGACAATGCACCCTTAGATGATAACATGCACGGGACCCATGTAGCAGGTATTGCAGGGGCAGTTGGAAATAATGGAATTGGTATTGCAGGCGCGGCTTGGAATGTAAAGCTAATGCCGATAAAAGTATTTCAGTCTACTGGGCAAGGTAGCTCGATTACCATTGCAGAAGGAGTTGAATATGCATCCAATAATGGAGCAACCATCATCAATATGAGTTTTGCTTCAGCAGCTGAATCAATTACATTAAGATTGGCTTTAGAGAATGCATTTGCGACTGCAATACTTGTAGCAGCGTCAGGGAATAACGGAATTAAAATTGGAAAATGCAGTAACTGTCAAGAATTTTATCCTGCAGCATACAGCTTTGTTATTGGAGTTGAAGCTGAGAATGCAGGTTTTTCAAACACTGATGCATTTTTTGATGGTCCTATTCAAACTAATTGGGGGCCAAATCGATTATATAATTATGAAGTAGCTGCACCAGGTATTGATATTATTAGCACTGTGCCTAATGGTGGTTATGCCACTCTTTCAGGAACTTCAATGGCAGCTCCACTTGTCGCTGGTGGATTGGCTCTTTATAAAGAGATAAATCCTGATGATAGTAGGGAATTAATATTAGGAAATTTAATTAATACAGGTGAAGAATATGGTCTTGGGACTAATTATGATTTATTAGCTGCAATTGAAGTAGTTCCATTGCCAATGCTCACAATTATCTCAACTGAAGAAAGGGATGAAATTGATGACCAAAATGCAAATGGTTTTTGGGAACCTGGAGAAACTATTGAAATTTTACCTTTGGTTAAAAATTATTGGGGCCCAACAGAGGATGTTAGAATTGGAATCGAATTTGCTGAGTTTGAGGATCAATCAAAGGCTACCATTATTCATGATGAGATACAAGTTGGTTCAATGACAGCATATTCAACATTGCAAGACTTAAATGAAACTTTGAAAATTACAATTGCTAATGGGGTTTCTAACAATGTAGATATTGGTTTTGAGTTGAGAGTTTGGTCAGGGCCTGATCAGCAGTACATAAGTGAGCCTATTTCATTTGTTTTGAAAGTAACAAATGCAGTTATTTTTACAGATTATATAACTGAAGATATGACAATCACCAACGACAGAGAATGGATTTTTCAAAATTCAATGGTTGTAGCAAATGGAGCACATTTAATTATTGAAGCAGGCACAACAATTAAAATGGCTAACAATACAAGAATAATTGTTGATGAAGATTCGTCAATTATTTCAAACGGAACGTCAGAAAATCCAGTGGTTATAACCTCATGGGGCGATGGAATTCCACTGTGGAGAGGTGTTTCTATTGAGAGTAATGTTGGTGGTTTAACTTCTAGTGGTACAACACTCCGGGCAGGGGATAATAGTTTCACCTATACTTCAATTGATCAACTGAATGAAATTGGCAATGAACCATATTTTAGCAGAGCTAAGTTTTACAATACTTATTTTAAAAATTTTGGTTTGGATAATTCTTTGTACATAGCATTTTTTGAAGGACCTTCTTATTATGAAAATTGTGAATTTAGAGAATTTAACTATGGACTCGGAGGTGTTTACGGGGCTTACCATGGTTTAATTGCAGATGGTGTATTTCTTAACAAATGTAATATCTATGAGGGTATTGAAGTCCAAAATGCATTAGGCTATTTTGTAAACAGCAATGTATATGGGGGATTTAATTTTACTATGAATGTTAACATTTCAAACATAGATTATGTCAGTCCTAATTTTGACAATGCATCAATTACCAAATCAATTATAGACCTAGATGAGTTTGCTGATAATGGTTATTTAGGACCATTTTATAATGGTAATATAGGACTTAATATATATAATTTTAATAATTTTTGGAATGCTCATATTGCAACTGAAATTCAAAGCCTCAATATGGGAAAAGCACCTATTGAACCAGGTATAGTTCAATATCCTCCTCAATTATGGTTAGGATCTGAAAAGGAAGAAGTTGTTAAGAAAAAGTTTTACGATTACTCAACATCTTTATATTTTGCAGGACTAATTGATTACACTAATATTCCTCAAACCCCTTTTGAAGGTAATCATGGTATAGTTTGGAAGGTAGATGTTAACGGGTATAATTCTCAAGATGAGTATGCTTTACTAGATCCAATTGGTGTTGGACCACACGAATTTAAGGTTTATTTTAATAGGGCCATGGATACTTCTGTGGATCCACAAGTTTCTTATGGTGTTACCATTCCATACAACCAAAAGATCATTACTGAAACAGGCACTTGGTCTTCCGATGGCAAAATATATACCGTTTCTCATGAAGTAAATATTGGTGCTGCCGATGGGATCAATCGCATTCGTGTGCAAGATGCACAGGATTTAGATTATTTTAAAATTCCTGTTGAGGATACTCGTTTTAATTTCCTATTGCAATCCGCAGGATCTGCTTCTACTGGCTTTTTAGCACAGGGTGGTTTAGGTAAAGTTGATTTGGAATGGATGGCACCAAGCACCGATGAGATAGACGATGCCCTTGGTTATAACATGTACCGCTATCAGATTGATGCCGACGGAGTGGAGAGTGAGCCTATACAACTCAACGAATCCCTTATTATAGAAGATACCGATGAAAACACTACGGGTATTTATTACTCTGACTTTGATGTTTTAGAAGGTGAAACCTACTTTTACAAATATAAAATACTTAGAACCAGTTTTGAAGAGACGGACTTTTCACAAACCGTATCCTCAGCGCCCCTTACCTCCACACTTGGAGATAGTAATGGAGATTTTGCTGTGGATGTAATGGATCTAGTGCATGATGTAGATTATATTTTAGGAAACAACCCTACACCTTTTATATTTTTAGCTGGAGATGTGAATGCCGATCTTGCTATTAATGTATTAGACATTGTGGGTACGGTAGATATTATATTAAATCCCTCTAGTACTTCAGATAGTACTGTTGGATCTAACGAGATTCAATTTTACCCTAGCCAAGCTATTGGAACTGCGAACTTTACTTGGGAAGGCAATGATTTATATGTAGAGTCTAACTTTAAAATTGGCGGAATACAATTGGCTTTCAATACTGATTTTGAGTATGTATTATCAGAAGATTTGCCAACCATAGAACATCTAGACTATACGCAAGAAGATTCAAAAATACTAATGTTGTATAGCTTTAACAATACAATGATAGCCAGTTCTAAAACAAAAATTTTAACCAGGCTAGACGCTTCACAAGAATTTGATATAGAACAAGCAGTTGTTGGAACCACAACAGGTTCAAAATTAACGGCAGTTCTTAACAATGGTGTATTAAGTACCATCGATGCACCATTTCAGAATAAGAATCTTCAGTTTTTAAACCTATTTCCAAATCCTACTGAAGGAGTTGTAAACTTAGAATACTATCTACCTGAACAAATGGATGGAGTGGTTGCTAAAGTTTATGACATGCTAGGAAGATTGGTGCATATACAAGTATTAGAGAATAGAGAGGGAATCTCTAAAACACCAATGGAATTGAGTAGACTAAAAACCGGAAATTATATCGTTCTTATCACAGCTAATAAAGGCGGTTCTATAAAAAACATTGCTAATAAAAAACTGATTGTTAAATAATTGATATTCATGAAAAAGATCCTTAAATTATTAATTTTATTAATCAGCTTTTCAGCTGCCGCGCAAAATACTTTTAGTATTTCTTCAGAATCTGAAGAGGTAGGCAATAATTTTACCCTAGATATAAGCCTTACTAATTCAACTGATATTACTGCGTTTCAGTTAGACCTTAGCCATAATGAAAATGCGTATCAGTTATCATCTTATAGCGCTCTAAATACCAGAGCAGAAAACCACAGCCTAACTGTAAGTACTGTAGATAATAATACAATTCGAGTATTGGTTTATTCAGCCTCTAATGAGGTAATTAGTGCTGGAAGTGGAACGGTTTTAAGCCTAACTTTTAGTAGTGAGAATGAACCTGGAACTTACAATTTGTTGATGTCTGATATTGTTCTTTCAGACCAAAATGGGGAATCTATAAGTGCTAGTGCTACAAGTGGTAGCGTTACCCTTCTTGGTCCTAGATATAATCTAACAACAACTGGAGTGAATTTTGGAGAAATACCGATTAATTCTTCTCCTACGCAAAGCGTTACTATTGCCAATGCAGGAAATGAAAACTTGGTGATTACATCATACGCTATCGATGCACCCTTTTCTATTGCACAAACTTTACCTGTAACCATAACTCCTGGTAATAGTTCTTCATTTACAGTTGAAGTGGACACTTCTTCCAAACAAGAAGTTACAAGTGAACTTTCCTTTTCAACGAATGATCAAGATCCTTTGAGGGCTATTCAAAGCACAACAATTCAGGCTGATATTTTTGCTGTAAATGAAATTTACATTGGCTCTGGACAAGGTGAATCTAATTCTGAAATTACAATACCTGTGTCGATCTCTAATATGGAATCTTTCAGCGGATTTCAGTTTGATATAACACTCCCCAATGATGTAAGTTATGTTGAAAATTCCACTATTTTTTCATCAAGATCAGAGGATCATACTATAGCCGCTAGTATGATTGATAGTAATACGCTTCGTTTTGTTTCATTTTCTAGCTCAAACACAAACTTCACAGGAAATGATGGAGAGGTCTTTAGCTTTAAAATTATTCCAAATATAAACTCAGGAACCTATACACTCCCTATTACCAATCCAATTATTTCTAATGTAGAACTAGGCGATATCACATCTGATGTTTACAACGGTAGTTTTACCATCAATGCGCCCTTCCTATCAACAAGCGTTCAAGTTGTAGATTATGGAAATATACCAATTACAGAAGTGCAAACAACCAATATTACTCTAACTAATACAGGGGCTGCTTCTTTAATCATTGATGAACTTGTTTTCAACACAGGTGAATTAACCTTTCCTCTAGAAGTCCCAACAACGTTGGAAGTGAATGAAAGTGTTACTGTAGTACTTGAGTATGCACCCATACAGATTGGTAGTCTAAATGAAAATATTTCTATCAGAAATAACTCCCCAGAAGAACAGCTAATTATAAATGTATTGGCGGATGTTTTTTCACCGAACTATTTATCTATTTCAGACACCAATGTATTTAAAGGGAATTCTTATGAGATACCTTTAAACTTGGTTAACAATGAAAATATAAGAGCCATTCAATACGACTTAAATATTCCAGAAGGATTCATTTTTGACCTAGACAATGTTGTTGAAACTTCTATTTTAAATAATTTCACAACTTCAATATCTTCATTAGGAAACAATAACTATAGATTTATAATCTACACAGTCAGTAATGACTTTATCATCTCTGGTGATGAAACTATTTTAACACTTCCAATCTTCGTTGAAAATACTATAGATTTAGGTCAGTATACATTCGAGATCTCTAATATAGTTTTATCAAGCGAATCAAATAATCAGAATATTTCTAGCGAAGCTCTAAGGGTTGGTTATATTGATGTTATTGAAGACACCACCATCCCCTTAATCACATTGTTAGGAGACGCAGCAGTTACAACAGAGGTTGGAGGCACCTACACAGATGCTGGCGCAACAGCTTCAGATAATTACGATGGAGACATTACCTCAAGTATTGAACAGGTATCCACTGTTGACACAGCTATAGTAGACACCTACACAGTAACTTATAATGTGTCAGATGCTAATGGAAATGCAGCAGTAGAGGTAACACGGACTATAAACGTAGTAGACACCACCATCCCCTTAATCATATTGTTAGGAGACGCAGCAGTTACAATAGAGGTTGGAGGCACCTTTACAGATGCTGGCGCAACAGCTTCAGATAATTACGATGGAGACATTACCTCAAGTATTGAACAGGTATCCACTATTGACACAGCTATAGTAGACACCTACACAGTAACTTATAATGTGTCAGATGCTAATGGAAATGCAGCAGTAGAGGTAACACGGACTATAAACGTAGTAGACACCACCATCCCCTTAATCACATTGTTAGGAGACGCAGCAGTTACAATAGAGGTTGGAGGCACCTACACAGATGCTGGCGCAACAGCTTCAGATAATTACGATGGAGACATTACCTTAAGTATTGAACAGGTATCCACTGTTGACACAGCTATAGTAGACACCTACACAGTAACTTATAATGTGTCAGATGCTAATGGAAATGCAGCAGTAGAGGTAACACGGACTGTTGATGTGGAGAGTAGTTTATCTATTTCAGAATTTGAAAAAATTAAAGTTAATATATTTCCAAACCCAAGTAGTGGAAATTTTACTGTACAGTATTACTTACCAGAACAAGAAGGAGATTTATTAGTAAAGGTATATGATATCTTAGGTCGATTGGTTTGGAATGAAGGTTTTGAAAAATTAGAAGGTCTTTCAGAAATTCAACTTAACTTAAGTTCACTAAAAAAAGGGAATTATATTCTGATGATAGGTGCCAGAAAAGATTATGGAAAACGATTTGAAACGATGAAACGATTAATTATCAAATAACTATTTTTTCCCAGCAACTACAATAACAATCTCTCCTTTTGGTGGTTTGTTTGTATAATAAGCATGTACTTCAGTAGCAGTGCCCCGTTGTGTTTCTTCAAATAGTTTGGTGAGTTCTCTAGACACAGAAACTAGACGGTTATCACCAAAATATTCAGCAAAATGTGCTAAGGTTTTTAGTAATTTGTGAGGAGATTCATAAAAAATCATGGTACGTGTTTCTTCTGCCAATTCTAACAAACGCGTTTGCCTACCTTTTTTAACCGGTAAAAAACCTTCAAAAACAAAACGGTCATTTGGAAATCCAGAATTTACTAGGGCAGGCACAAAAGCTGTTGCGCCGGGTAGGCAGTCTACTTCAATATTGTTTTGTATACAGGCACGAGTTAATAAAAACCCAGGGTCTGAAATAGCCGGTGTTCCAGCATCAGAAATTAAGGCACAGGTTTCTCCGTTTTGTATGCGTTGTACCACACCGTTTACAGATTTATGTTCATTGTGCATATGATGGCTGTGCATTTGGGTAGCAATCTCATAGTGTTTTAGTAATTTCCCGCTGGTTCTAGTGTCTTCAGCTAAAATAAAATCAACTTCCTTCAAGACTGTAATAGCCCTAAAAGTCATGTCTTCTAAATTTCCTATGGGTGTGGGCACTAAATATAATTTACTCATGCAATATTTTTAGTAGTCAATTATTTATCAATAATTTAAATCTCTTCATAGGTTTCTAACGTAATATCTGCCAGTACATCGCCTGTATGTTTTGTGCTTAATGGCTCAAATAACAACAAGTGAGTTTCTTCTTTTGCAATGGGTTTATGAAGAACTCCTTTAGGAACTATAAAAAATTCACCTTTATTTAAAATTACCGTTCTATCTTCAAGCACCAACTCTAATTGTCCTTTCATGACAAGAAATAGCTCATCTTCATCATCGTGTTTATGAAAAACAAATTCGCCCTTAATTTTTGCCAATAAAATTTGCTGATCGTTTAGTTTTCCAATTCTTTTAGGAGACCATAAGTCTATAAAAAGTTTAAATTTTTCTTGAATGTTTATTACCTTATTCATTAGGCAAATTTACGAAAAGTTAATTGAGCTGGTACGTTAAGGATTGCAACGACATCCTTTTTAATTGCTGACGGTTTCCAGCAATTAAAAAGATACAGTGAAAAGCCTGCCATTTCTTATAAATAACCCACATTACTTGTTTGTTCTGAAGAAAAAAATGACCCGCTTAGATGCTTATTTAAGAGCAAAAAGAAATGGAACGCCCAAACATTGTTATTGATAGTATTTGATTAAATTTGTAGTCAATAACTATTTGTGGTTTCTAAGAAGGCAGAAATTGTTGTTTTTGTGTATTCCTATTGTAATGGAAATGGCAGTATCAATTATTAATAAGAAACAATGTATAGAACACATTCTTGCGGGGCTTTAACA
>Ga0209712_10002167_pt1 | contig 16386 bp, 11 predicted proteins | sample ArcOceMetagenome_FD_187443 | JGI IMG/M metagenome (GOLD analysis project Ga0209712, IMG submission 187443) | Marine eukaryotic phytoplankton communities from Arctic Ocean - Arctic Ocean - Greenland ARC118M Metagenome (SPAdes) (version 2) | ecosystem: Environmental > Aquatic > Marine > Oceanic...
CATAAAACCCCTCTATAAGACTTCATAACTTCAGAATTCAGAGTGCACATCAAAAGAGAGCTTCGCAAAAAAATTAAGCAACAGCAGAACCTTCAACGAACCCTTGAACGAATCAACGAAGAACATGAAAGAAGAATCACCCTTGTTCTTTGGAGAGGAGTGTGAACTATCCTCTGAATGTTCAGTTGATACCTTGTACTGGAGTTTGTTAGGAGATGACTACTGCCACAATTATTATCCATTCAATACAAAGGCATGCTGCTGGGATGGAGGAGACTGCGACCCAAAAATCCTGTTTTTTGGAGATTGTAAAGTACTAGTAATATCGTCCTCTGAATCGTGCCCAGCGACGACCTTGAAAAAGTTAGGCGATGGCTACTGTAACGATTATATCCCTATAATACAAAGGCATGCTGCTGGGATGGGAGAGACTGTTTAGAAGGGGGTTTGACAGTGGTAAAAACTTCCCGATATGGGGTGCTGGTATGATGTTGATCGTGGCAGGTTTCGTCTTCTATGCAAAATACAAGAGGAGAAACAATGGTACATCACCAACTGCACAGCCTGCAACAGCAGCAGCAGAGGCATCGTCTATCATCTCAGAAGAAAGGAGAAGGCAACGCAGGGAACTCATTCTGAACAGCATTATTCAAAAGGTGAATCATAAATATCTTGAAAAGCTGAAATTACATCTTCCCATACCGGTACATGCCTTTCTCATATTATTCACATCGAAATCTTTTCTCTGAGCAGAAAGTCAAGTCGAAGAGTAATGTATCTGGCGAACAAGATATCGGCATCGACTTAGAACAAGCACATCCACCGCAACAAGCAGAGGAACAAGACATGGATCTATCTCACGAAGAAATCCTAGTAACACAAGAACGATCTTTCAACAGCATTCCTGATTTATCAATTGACATAGCCGCTGAACAGGAGCTCACTAACAATTCAACTGGCAGTTACGATAATGGCGATATTGTCAATGATGATGATGACGGCGCTGGCATTATCATCTGCACATTCGTAGACCTAAACAGGACTACAGGTGCAAATAAACAGCTCAATGTCAATGTCAATGCAAATAGTAGCAATGAGAATGACCAGATTCACAATGATGATGATGGCGACGGCGCTAGCATTATCTACGCATCCGCTGACCTAGTAAACAGGAAAGTAGGCGCAAACAGTATCAGCACTTCCGGTTTCTTCACCAATAAAAATGATATTATGATTGAGACACTGCGATCCATCAGGTCGTCGCTGAACACCGCAATCATTGATGAAAGCTCCTTGTATTGTCCAAAGTCTTGCTCAATGTGTTATGATAACTACGCTAAAGGGGATGATATAGCATGGTCGAAGAATGAGCAATGCTGTCATGCATTTCATACAGATTGTATAATGCAGTGGCTGATGAACCACGATGATTGTCCGATGTAGAGGGAACGGGGGCTGCATGATTGTGCGATACTTTTAAAATGGTTTCGACATGTGTATCTTGACGTAATGAAGGTATTCTTGGTACAAAAGTATTGTGTGCTGGTTTACATTGCTGCCTCCTGAATGTTAATACTTATGGGATACGGAATGATATCAACAATGCTTCACACACGAGCTTCAACTCCCGATCCAAGATTTTTCGTTTCTTTGTTTCGCAACGGCAAGAAAGCAGAACTAAGTGCAATGATAGTAATAATGACTCCAAGATAAATAGTTATAGTCGTCGTTTCCACTTCTACGCTCGTTAGTATCTACATCTTTGCAATTCAGCAGGCAATTCACATCTATCACGCCAAAAGAATCGTCACGTCCGTGTTCCCCACTATCTTCCCCACTCTTGCTACACGTACTCTTACTGTTACTCTTTAGTAGCATCGCTAGCTTTCAACTTCACTGGCATCACTATCACTATCTTTCCCACTCTTGCTACTCTTACTGCTCTGACTTTTACTAATTTTAGTAACCGTCAATTTCCTGCGATCATCCTTATCCTTATCAAGAGATGGGAAAGCTTCCAAATCAATCACGTTTAACCCCCCACTCTTGAGCTTGCTGCTCTTAGTGCTCTTGTGCTCTTACTGTTAATGCCTTTAGAAACATCTTCCCCCAATCTCCTCTTCGGACTCTTAACAGTTCGAAGACGTCCTCCTTGTCCGACATCAGACCCATTCCCATCAGAGGAGGTTACCTGGCTGCGTGTAGTAGTCTCGGAGCCATCGGTATTGACAGCAAAGGCAAGAAGCAATGTTACAACTACCAAGAAAACCAGGGAAGAAGAGAACATGCATTTCTTGTTCATTGTTGTCATCTGTAGAAATAGAATCTGCATTTGAAAGAAGAAGAGGATTCGTAATACGATAAGATGAAAGGTACATGTTAGTAGAGCGCATTTTCGTGACAACTATGAACTGTGAAGGGCTTTCATTGCGTCTTGCACTTATCTTTTTTCTCACCTTATTATTTACCAGTTATTAATATTATTCGTACTAATGTTGTGTACTAAAACTACAATTCATATTTTGTGTGCAGAGATGTTAAGGATCTCATAAATCCGTTGGCAGATCAGTATTGCCAAAGCCCGTTGGCGCAGTCGTCTGAAATCGTCATATTTCATTCAGGCAGACATTTTAAAAACTGCTGCTCGTGTATCTATTTGTTAATCGTTCTTCTATCAGCAGTTTCTGTTTTTGTGATGATCATTTTAGCCGATTGAGAACGTACCATCGACGTCCCACATACCCTCTGGGCTACATTTCATAACCCCTTCTCTCCAGATTTTGTAAACCCCACTGCAAAAATATTGGCAAAATAATCGCAAATCTGGAGAGAGACCCATGGGTTGTCCCATCGTCTAAAAAGAGACTTGAGAAAATTGCATATCCAATGGCTTCATCGGGCGGAGGAGACTTATTTGCTTCACAAGTCGACAGCAGCGCACTACTATGCATTCTGTGAATGGGGGTGTTGATTTGGTGCATTATTGTGAAGTTCGAGGTTGTCCACGTTCCAGCCTTTTCCTGCGCTGAGTTGGATTGTGCATTAGGAATCCAGCCACGCGTTATGTACCATCATACGTGTGTAGGTGCAATCTTTTCAATAAATGAGAATGTCGCCCACTGCTACTACTGCCAGGAAGTGGAGAACGCTTTTATGCCCCATTACAAGCGGTGGTATCCGTGTCTTTCTGGAATGAAGGTGGTGTTGGTGCATAATCAATGTGGGTTGAGATGCATCATGCCTGGAGTAGTGCACGCTGATGAAGGCTTTTGGCGCCGAGGAGAATGAATTGAACCCCCCTTCGAAGCATACTTAATGCTATGAATTACACAATAGTGTACTTCATTTGTGACTATGTAAAACACTGTAAATTTGTAAACTCGGAGTAAATGCCTTGACGACCCAAGAATGTAGAATGAGTAATTGCATGTTTTGTATTAGGTATGCACATTTTGAACATTGAACATGCCCCACAGGAATAAAACCGTCAAAAACTAATAGGAAATGAAGAAGGCAAACACTTTATAAAGATATTAATAATAAAGGAACATCAAAAGAACTGAAACTTGGATAGTACATTAATTATAGTGATCACAACAACAACATACTTAGGGTTTTCTCAATATTAGTACCACCTCAGGAACTCCTGCTCATGCATTGGAGAAGATGCCAATTTGAGCCGCACATTTGGTTGACACAAGCTTTACAGTAGCTGCATCAAATACAGATTTTTTCAGTAAACACTTATAGCTATTGCAAGCAGGATATATGCCCGCCACGACTGCTGATGTCGATGTGTTCCATGTTTTTCAAATGGAATTGTGTTCATTTTGGAAACGGGAAATAATTAGGCCAAATTAGCTAAACATTGGAACAGAGAAACAGAGAAACAGAAGAGAAACCACGCACTACTGAGCACTGAGGAATACCTAATTGAAATATGTGTTTATGTAAAGAGGTTATAAGCTTACTCTTCCCTCCAGTTGTCACACGTCAGACCGTGAAGAAAATCACGGTGAGCCTACGGTACGGATCGATGATCCATCCACACAATCATCCACCGAACATCCACCGAACATCCTCGAACTTGATCATTTCACTTCTACTGATTAGAACAGCAGTATCATCTCTGTCATCTTTTAGACCTTTCAGAAATAATAACAGCAATGGTTCAATTCAAAACAGCTGCAGTTGGAGTGCTCGTGGCTCTATTTGCTTCCCTCGGAGAGGCATTCTCACCCTCTTATGCCAAACCCACCAATCCTTCCAATCCTGCTGCCAGAAAGGTAGAGCTCGCTCGTGCTAAGGTTGAGAATATCTTTGGAAATGAATACACTAGTATGGTAGACAGCATGAAGATGGTTTCTGGAGGTGCTCAGGCTGAGGAATATTATGAGGGTGAGTGGAGTTTGCTTTTTACATTCAATATATTCAGTATTCAATACATACAGTGCCGAATGACACAAAGTTCTACTACAAAAAGACGTGTGTTGCAAAGGAATCAAGATCCATGTAGAATGGGACAATTAGACAATTCTATATAATAGCAATGCCAAGGCTAGAAGAACAATCTTCTCACCAATTCTTTTCCCTTTCTAAAACCAAACAGGAGTGCGCATCGGACCTCCTCCGGATCTTCCATCCCTCCTTCTCCATAACCGCATCGTATACATCGGAATGCCTCTCGTACCCGCAGTCACTGAGCTCATCATCGCAGAGCTTCTCTACCTCAACTACGAATCCACCTCAGATCCAATCACAATGTACATCAACTCCTCTGGAACAACCACCGCACAGGGACAACAGGTCGGATTTGAAACTGAGGCATTCGCCATAGCAGATGTTATGAAATACGTTAGACCTCCCGTACACACTGTAGCAATCGGACAAGCATTTGGAGCTGCTGCCATGCTTCTCTCCCAGGGAAAAAGAGGTAAGAGATCTTCACTCCCTAATGCGACAATTATGTTGAATCAGCCAAAGAGTCAGAGCCAGGGACAGGCTTCTGATATTGCCATCAAGGCGAGGGAGGTTGTGAATAACAGGAAGACCATGTGCCAGCTCATTGCAAGTGGATGCCAGAAGCCTTTGGATGTTGTTACCAAGGATTGTCAGAGAGTTAAGTATTTGCAGCCGCATGAGGCTGTGGAGTATGGACTTATTGATAGGGTTTTGCAGAGTGATTCTTCTCTTCCTGTCAAGCCTTCTTTTATTGAGCAATTGAATTAATTTTTGCTAAGGGCACATTGCTGTACTGAGACTATGGGTGCATACCAGTGTACATTTCTGATGAATCGTTGATGAGGTTGTGATTTATGGTGGAACATGTGTTTTTATGGAACATTTCTGGATTGGTTGACGGGTGGAATTAGCATGGGTGGGTGAAAAATAAGCCATCTTGATCTCCTGTTTGGTTCCACGAATGAGCCTTGAAAGAATCGAACATCACAGTAGACGTAATTACAATGGAGTCACAATTGAAATGAATGAGTTCTAACAGTATACGTAAAGCTAGATCAAAGATTAATTGTACTTGGGATTATATTTATGGATTTTACTTTTATATTGTACTGTTCGCTGATCTAGATCCTCTCGATGATGCAACAGAAGGAGCACGAGATGTTTCACTTCCAGCGAAGCTTTCGTGTTCTATATCCCTCGATTTCAAGATTGATCTCGGAATTTCTAGCGATTCATTTGTTTCATCTAGCACCCCTTGACTTCCATGGCATGAACTTGAATCAGATGGACCCGGATTCCCGAAAAAAAGCAATTCTTCTCCAATCGCTAGTGAAAAGTGATGAAGAAGATAGAGTGCATAAGATATCGCTTTCGTGAAATAAAGAGATAAATATGGGAATTTCCCTCTCAGAAACTTACCAATTCGTGTTTGCTTGTAGGCACCAGTTGAGAAATAATTATCCTGACAACAGAGTCTCATCCATTTCGGGGTCTTGCTTCGTATAGCAGATAGAATGACGGGATGAAGAGCCTTGGTAATCTTTATGAAAGATAGTTGGAGCTCTCTTTGAATTGCCATGGCCTTGTCCGTACGATCCATTGTACTCGTCCTGCTTGCGCCACCGTCAAGTGTGCCGTAATCGTCAAAAGTTCTATTGTAACCCTCATTGAAAAAGGAGAGTCCTGGGCTAGGTGGAATTCCAAAATGGACGCCTCCTCTACCAGAGATGGAGCCAGTCGAGGAAGCGTCACGCCTTTTACGAGATTCGTTTACACCCAAAAGAATATCACGATTGCGCCCAATGAGAACATGAAGAAGTTCCATAAAAATTACTATCGCCTTGGCCAATTTGACTCGGTTGAGTGTCGCTTCGTCCTCAGATAGTTTTTCGTATAGAGACATGGCTGCATTCTCTGGTGTCTTGAGAGCGAGCATGGCCAGTCCAATCTCCTTGACTCTACTTCGGTGTATGCATTCTGAAATCACACGCAATGCTGCAGTTCCAATGCCCTGATCTGCCCGATCGCCGATTACGGCTAGTCCATTGGTAGCAACAGCCGTTCGAAATAGAACTGCGCACCAACTACAAACAGCCTCAACGCCAGCTTCAAGGGGGCTTTGGTTGAACACAGAGCGATTCTCAACCGCAACAGGTTGCCGAGAGACACAGTTTGGCATACTTTCAGATACCAGTAATTCTGTTACTCTGAGACTTTTTTCTGAAACGTCTCCACTAGAAGCCTTTAGCAAATCACGGGAGCCTCGTAGTCGATCTCGAGGCTGAGTGAATGAAAATTTGCATACGCCAATTTCCTCACCCCCTACTGCTGCTGAACTTCTACGGTTTAAGCTGCGAATTGTTTTGTGAGTCGCAGTCGGTCTACCGAAGCTGTGCATATTTGATGCCATTGAAGAGAATGGACGGAATCTTTTATTACCGACACCATTTCGGTCATTGCGGACATTTCCTACTCTCATCGATTCCACAGAATGTTCCGCTGGGACAGTGACATCTTCTAGTTCTGTTTGTTGGTAAAACCATTCAGCACTTCCTCTTGGGCACTGAACCAAACTAAGGAGCGGTTTCAGTGGCGTAACTTTGATGGTCATCGATTCTCTTTGAACTGCTCCTAACTGCCTTCTTGTATTCTTCTTTTTGCTTGATTCTTGCGTTCTCCCGTCATCTAACACAAGTTCTATATCTGTCTTTTCATGAAGTATTGACCTCAGAACCTGTTTAATGTTTCTACAAAATTCCTCCAGCTTCACCTTAACTGGAGCTCTATAAACAAATTCCTTGCCCATCAATTCATGAGCAGCACCTCCATGGAAGTAAACTCTGTAGAATCTTCCTAAGGGAGACGACAGTTCAAGTTGGTTGCTGGTGTCGATCGTGGGCACCTGAGATGCGACTACATTCGCGAGTTGCCGATAGCAATACGCCAACCTGGCGTAGTTGAACATATTTGAGTAAAATTGTGTAGCTAAGCCCCAACAATACCGACTACTTTCGACGATACCAGCTGTTAAGTAGAGCTGACCAGCATGTTCAGCCTCCTCCACCATCTCAGTTTCAATCTCACGCAAAGCTATCCATGATGCCACAGTCGTGTACTCCGACGCGAAGGTAACTCCATAGAAAAGAGTCTTAGTCCCGCCGACATCCCAATCGCCTGTCCGCATTCTAACACTGTTTGCAACTCTGTAGAATATGCGCCGGAATGACTCGTTTGCCTCTCCGTGCATACTGGTATCGAGCTTAGAGCCTTCGAAGTCTCGTTCAGCATTCAATAAATCGTCATCAATTCCTGTCATGCCGTCATCGCTGAGATTAACTCCATCTGAAGCATCGCTTGCCCACGGCCAAAATGGTTTGCTGTTCCAGAGACTTTCGTACAAATCAGCAGCACGTTTCAGTGTCTTGTGTATCTGTAACCGACACGCCGCCTCTTCGGCATTTCGTCCTCTGGAAGAGTGAAAATCTGCAAGTTTACGTAACCATGCAACTCGGTGCAACGGGAGCTCAGTAGCCGCAAATACATTCGCAGCGGCGAGAAAGGCATCCTCTACTACTTCATTATGGGTAACCATATGTTTGCCTTCAGCTGAAAATTGGCTATATCCAAGAATCTTTTTACTAAACTCGGCAGACTCCATAACGACACGAGTGGTTTCAAACGTACTCTCGTCTGCGCTGCATTCTCTCGGAGATGGATTTTCGTTATTTCTATTTACGATAGCTAGTGCATGTGCTGCAATGTAGGACTTGTAAAGAGTCTTCATCTTGTTTGCTAAAAGCTGAAGGGCGCTTTTGAATGCTGCATTATTGCTTGCGGAACCATCGTGCAAACGTGTAAGAGTCCTCCATAACGGAGTGAGGGAAGCCTCGGCTTTTACATTGGAAAGGTATTGAATGTTGATTTTCTCCTGTTTCTGTTTTCTGTAGTAACGGGCTGCTGCAGTTGCAACAAGGCGCTGCATGACCTCAGTCATTGTAGCTATTGATATCATGGTGGTTAGGATTCTGAAGAAAAGATAACTAGAGGAAAACAGCATTACATGACACTTACCAAGGAGAGGGATCCGAACTCTGGTGAAACTTCCAAAACAATCCCACTGTAGTCGCAATATAAGCGCGAGAAAATCCAATGCTTCGACTCTCACTTTTGCTCTTCTTGCACCACAATGAAAAAGGATGACTCTCATCCAATGCTGGAGCGTTTCTCCGAGGGAAGTAAGGAAAAGTTCAATTCCAAAGACCTTAACAATTTCAGTAGATGCAATCAGTGTCTTAATCAAGACAACATCACTTTGGCGGAGGGACAAACAATTGAGGTAGACAGAAGATATAGCTCGCAAAAATACAACCTTATCTTCGTACGAAAATCGTATTGAATCCTTGATGCCCTTTTTACTAGGCAATTTCTTTCTCCCCCTGGTTGAAGAAACCGGAGATTCAGAAAAAGAAGCAATTGGACCATTCGTATTTCGGTTGGACTTTTGCTTTGAAGACACTTGCAGCATACTCACATACTCACGAACGATGTTTCGACACGTAGAAATGATAACTGTTGCAGCGTCGTGAGAGTGCCACTTTCTACTACTCGTCGAAGAATATGTTGCGTTGGGTTTTTGTTTCGCATATCTCGGTGATTTGTGTTTATCATTTTCTGGCGATAAGAGATATTCAGAGTGCCATTGAGTCAAAAGATCGCGTGCAGAAGCATTGATATTAGTTTCACTTCCTTCATATTCAAAAGTAGATAGCGAGAGATTTAGCAGGCCGCACAGTTCTAGAATACACGGAGCGTGGGCACTATCATCGGGACTTCCTTCAGAGGAATCACAATAGCCATTCTTCTTTTCATTGTCTTTGCTCGACGTATCTCCTCCGGATACATTATTGATACCTCCATAGTGCCCACTCGCAGCTTTCCCTTCCATACTTTTGCACAGATTTCGCCATAATGCTCGCAACAGGCCAAATGGGGCACCTTGTAACACAAACACGAAACATGGTAGCATATCTTTTCGCAGTTGACTCTTGGGGTGAAGACTTGAGATATACGTCACATGTCCCAAAAGCTTTGGGATGAATGACAAGTACAGACTAGCAACAACAGTTGAGGATCCTCGCACTTTTCCATAGACACTTGACGTCCAAAAAAGCTCGTAAAGTAATGCAGCGGCCCGGTTCTGGATATTTTGTTCCAGGTGACCAGTCGCTGACAAGCAGATGTCTGTTACTAATTCAACTAGCCAGTGAGACTTCCATTCTGGAATTACCACCATTTCTTTACGGGCGGGATCTATATCTGCAAAAGATGACATTCCAAGTGATTGCAATTCTTCGATGGCATCAGAGAAAAGGTGCCTATTGGTGCGAGTAGGCGGTCGCAAGCTCCAATCTCCCCATGTGTCCATCAAAGGTTTGTTGATTTTCACAAAATCCAAGAAACGCACGAACGTAGTTACAGCGGTTAATCTCAACTTTGAGACTTCCCACGAACACCGAAGACCAATTTTGGAATGTTTATCCTGCCAGTGCTTTCCTTCTTTTGATACGAAACGAGAAAAGTACACCAAAATCAAACGGTGCACGACATTCGCATCCAAGTAGGCAAATAAATCCCTGAGAAACCTTGCAATAGAATCGTTTACAGAAATGGATGTATTTCTGAATGACCAAGAGTCGAAATTCCTACTGTCCATGCATGCATCTGTTGTCATTCTTATCAGCCACTCTAGCGCAGAAATAATGGAATCGTCCAGAGTAACAAGGGGCGGGCAAAATATTTCTTCTCTCTTCTCCTCTTGCCGCCTTCTAAACACAGTATCAATTCTGAAACCCAGACTCTGCTTAATGATCGCGAAAAGTATAGGAGCACAACTGATTGATAAGCCACGAGATTTATGCGCTGCTTCAGCCAGACTCTGAGAAATTGCTGGAGATGTTTTATCTGTTCCTGTACTCCTTGACTTCTTCCTCTGTTCTCCGAGAAGAGCACGCCACTGGAATATAATCACTTCATATGTATACGGAAACCATCTACCCTGGACTTGTTCGTCTGCTTGACAAGTCAGGCGCTCAAGGAATGATGGCAATAGGAAAATTGCTTTGTCTTTTTTATTGGCTTTGTCTTCTTTATTGCTATCATTCTGGGTTGGGGTGTCATGATCTTTTGATCCGTTTGTAGAAGCTTTGTTCGTGGTTTTATCCCCGACTTGTGATGACGTAGTTTCGTCACAGATGAAGGATTCGAAACTTGCGCTACCTCTATTCAAAATTTCCATTTGTTGGTGGCTCTCGATGACATGATCTGTTGGAGGTAATGTCCAGTCAATACTACACAGCCTACTTTTTGTTTTTCGATGATGAGAAACACCAACTCTTCTCTCTTCGCCCCCCAATTGCCTTGAGTCACTATGTGTTGAATCCATTGTAAGCCATCAAAGTCAAATAAAAGCCTTGCAAGGAGCACGGGAACTTACCCATAATAAACCTTGTCTATGCTATCAAGAAATGCAGAGCCGGCAGTCTCAATTTCATCCATACTTGGGACAGTCATTGATGATTGGCTGTCGCTATCATTACCAATACTATTGACTTCTTCAATCACTTCCACCTTTTCGATATTATGTATTTTGTCGGAAATGGATTTAGCTTGCTGTTGAAATTTGGGAACGCGCATTTGTTTTACCTTGGACTTCTTTACACTGTTTAATACGATCTCAGTATCAATACCATCTAAGGTGTTTTCGTCACTTGGTCGCTCGATTTTTGGCGGCATAGTGGCTTCATTGTCCATTTTATCATTGTCTTCGGAAATAGTTGCAAGGGACACAGTCCCAGTTAACCATTTTCTTCTTGAAGCGGCGGGGCCTGCAACACTCGTCCCGCCAAACGGGCTCAAAATGACTCCACTTGAAGGCGAAGCTCCAGCCGAAAGTGCAAATTGGAAATCGGACTTTGTATCAACTTTTATTTGATTTTTATCCGGTGCGGAGGAAGACCTCACTTTGAGAGCTGCAGGTTTCCCTGAAGCTCCTTTCAGGAGAATATCATCTTGTGAGGACGTCGGTGATATTGTGGGTGGGCTCGGAGATCGCCCTTGATCCTTTGCGATGAATGCAGCACTCGAACTAACATAATTCGGGGATATATATGACGGTGCGCGATCATTTAATTCTTGTAGAAGCCGAGGCGTTGGCAAGACTGTGTCAAAATTAAATGCCTTTTGTCTATCCGTAGACATGACCCATCCTTTGATGTCACCCGTAGTAGATACACTTACTGTTGGTGTATCGTTTTCTACAACCACAACCTGTTCCTCAGGTTCTACCGATGTTGAGGTTTCATCGTCTGCACTTTCTTCGTTTCCAACTTGCAGCAAATTTCTACATTCTTCTAGAGGCTGGCCCTTGGAGTCGAGAAAGAGCGCCTCCTCGTCAAACAATAAAGACACAAGTTGAGTCATAGTCCCTAGACTCCACTTTTGAGTCCCATTTGTTTCTTTGGCTTCACTCTTGGCTAGATAGTTGGATATTGAGTTGAACAAATACAGCATTGTTGAAAATGAGTGTACTCTCAATGGCAGGGTCGAGGCAGGGTCTGCAAATGCAATGCACGGTGTACCATCTCCAGCAACAACAGTTCTCCACAGCTGGAAAGAAATCCTGATAAAGTGAGCTGCGAGGTGACTGTGTGGGCAGACGGTACTCTTTGAAATTTCAATTGTGTTTTGGATTAGATGAGCATCATTGGACATGGAATTAGGTTCGTAGGAAGAAATGATACCTTCCAATTCAGAATTCATATCATCTGGACTCATTTTCCAGACTCCACGAAAATCATCCATATTCAGACGTCGAGGAACCTTTGGCATCTTGTCGAAAAACTTGGCTATAACTTCATTTTGAGGATGAACAGAAGAGATAGCAACTGTCCGAACATTGAGAACCAAGTTTAGATTGGCCAATAGTTTGGTCTTTTGATCTTTCTGCTTCCTGGCTCGAGGTGCCAAACTTTCAGAGGTTATAGACTCTGTCTTTTCAGTTATCGATGACATTGAAGACTGAGCGGATAACATATCTGAGCCCTTTTTCTGAGGAGATGGATGGAAGTTTGAGGCATTTTTTTGTAGAAAATCATCAAAGTTCCATGTTTTCCCATCTTTTTGTTTGTCATCAGATCCACTGCCAAGTTCTTCTAGCACTATGGTACCGTCAGGTAAGTTGCTTTGCTCCGCATGTATGTGCTCATGCAGAGGTCTCGCTCTATATTTTAGACGGATAGGATATATCGAGTCCTCGATAAGACAGCTCGTTTCCTCACTTTCAGAGAGAGGCAAGAAACCACACGCAATTTGTTCCAATGCCGAAGATCCCTCGTTTGGACTAGTGCTCTTGAGGGGCCATTTTTTCTTGCCTCTGACAGTAACGTGGTAAGCCGTGAACATTGCTACAAGAATTCCACGTCCCTGACTGTTGAGGTTAGAAAGCGGGAGCTTGACTTTCAATTCATCCATAAATTGTGGATCTATCTTGTGATAAGCGCACGCGGTGAAGGCTTCTTTGACTAGGTATGGACCACGTCGAGAATTATGAATACAGGGAGACACTGGAATAGCAACTAAGCAACGGAGATCGTCACGCATTACAAGCCTGGCAACTTCAAGCTTGACTGTGACATTTCTTTTGCTGCAGCTCTCGATATTGAGAGGGTATAAGAATAGCTCATTGCATATGGTAGTGTGAAATCCGGGCCTCAATTTCAAATGCTTTGTTAAGCGGGGATTTGGTTGAGCAATGTAAAGGGGTACAGATGCCACCTCTTGCGCATAAAGACTGGAGTTATCAAGCTTTGGGCACAAACGGCCACCATTTACAGTAGGCTCAGAAACAATATCAGAATGCCAATCCCTCGCGACATTAATCAGTCCGTGCTCATCATCTGGGAGGCTCAAGATATCGTTGTCACTCTTACGTCGAACTTGAACCTCGCCGGTGAAATCAACGAGGCGATCGCGAGCGAGCTTGCTGGTAGAGCTCACAACAGAGTGTATACCGAGGTAGCCAAAGTTACGCATGACCAGCATCGCCGTCCCGCCATTCGTGATGTCTGCGGCCTGGATGCTTTCATCATGGTGGCTCCTATCAAAGATAATAATTGAATCTTGTGTCAGACTAAAGAGCAATAAATGACACCAACAATAATCCAACAGACAAACATTCTCACCTGGGACAAACCATTGCCATAATGTGACTAACAATTGGGTTCTCCCCTTCTCCAGGAGAAAATTTGAAAAGCGGAATTTGAGCTGCCTTACTTGCAGTGACACCTGGTGAATCTGAACCCAATACTTGCCCCAATGGAGCTACTCCAAAGGCGAAAGTAGTTAGGATTTGTCCTGTGCGTTCGGCAGCTTTTCCTGCTTTCATTCGATGTCTCTCCAATTCTGTCTTTGCATGGTCGTTTTCACTGTTCCAATATACGTCCAAATCTGCGTCGTCTGCTAAAACTTTCTTCACAATTATCACTGCGTGAAGATTTTTCATCTCATAATAAGAAGGCACCGGAAATACCCCGCACCGAGTAGTTTGCGGAATCGGCCCTTGCGGACCACCATCAGAAAACGGCGACGAAGAAGTAGGACAGAGTGCTGCAGTGCATCTCTCCTCGACATCTGGTTCACTAACAACGTCAAAGCATAGAGATTCAGTGATACGGCCACACATTTGCTTCTCATTGTTATTAATGCCCGGTTCCACGTGCCAAATTGCCATAGAACAGAAGAAAGGTTCCACTTCCCCAATAGAAGGAAATCCAACCACTGTTGTATCAATTTGAATATATCTTGTACTAGGGTGACGGTCTGAAAGTAATGGTATCTGTGCAATTGTATCTACGGCCGGGTTTAGCTCAGATAGCGATTTGTTCTGACGCAAAATATCATCCCGTAAAGGGCTTACACGCGCTCCATAATCTGTAGGGCGCAGTTTGTCTCGGAGGGGCGGCATTTGCAATTCGATACCTTCTCCCTGAGCCGACTCGTTGTAGTCGTCATTTGTTTTCTTTGATTCCGAGTCATCTATATTCCACCATCCAATCGGACCAAATTCATGAAGATTTTGATTTTCGTAATCTATAGCGTGAGAAATATCGCTTGTCATTTTCTTGTGCATACGAGAAGGATCAGAATTTCGCGATAACGCCCCCTTTATTGGAGGTGGCTGAAGTGGCGATGGTATTGTAAACTTGTTGGAGCTTGGCTTGGAATCTGGGAGAGAATCGAGTGATTTGTGTGAACGATGAGTATGGATCTTGGCTTCATTGGTCAAAAACTCCAAATCAGCGAAACTTCGTCCGCGACGTCGTGTGAACCAGCTTTGATTATCATCTGGTCCTGTACAATTGCTTGGGCAGACAAGAGGGCCAAATATATTTGGAAGAGCCTGCGAAGATATTATTTCTTCAGACTCATCCTGTTTATAACTTCGAATTTGATCTTCATTTGTCTCTGGAATGAACAAATCAATTAAGTTTGGAAGCGGTTCATCATCACAACCATACAAAGGCACTCTACCTCCTGTCATTTCTAAGTTGGACAGTGACCGTCCGCCCTTTGCTGTGGTTGACATATTGCTAATAGCTTCTGCAGCGGCTACTCCCGCTTCAACCATTCCAAATGAAACAGAAGAGGACCCAGTTGCACTACCCCCATTAGTAACAGAAAGCGATTCCAAAGCCCTACTCAAGTTATCATTGAGGCCGATGTGTCTTTTTAATTCGCTTGCTTCAAAAGTTCCATTAGGATTCGCTGTGTTTCTCAAAGTATCTGTTTCTGGGACAGAGACCAATGTTCCCTTCGCCCCAACAAATGTGCCTCCTAATCCATGTGAATTTCCACGTGCATACTGCAAAAAGAGATTCTCACTTAAATCCGATGATTGCAGAGCTTCTTTACCTCGACTTGGAGGAGATCCATTAAGTACTTTTCTTTCATGCGTGAGTTCTGGGGATGAATCATTTTCGGAGTCTGTACCAAGCTGATCAGTGTTGTCGGACGACACAGTAGCGACATCGCCATCTGATACAGGGTCCGAAGAGCACACATTTATCTCGTCTTTGTCATCTTTTCCTTCGCCATCATCTAAATACACCTGAATCCTCTCCTCTCTTCTCAACCGTGCGTCATCGCCCCAAACAGGCTCGTAAAGACTAATGTGCGATTTCATGCGCATAGCTTCTTTGCCAAGATTTTCATGCCCAAGTGAAAAATGACCGAAAGCTTCCACAGCTCCTTGGATATTTTTGAATCCGTTGGAATCGTCACAATCATCATCACCATCATTACTGGTATTCAGCATGTGCTCATGAGAATCGTCATCATTCCAACCATGTGTGTAATCCTCTGCATGGATTTGTTCTTTACCCTTCGCAAGAACATATTGCACTCTCTCTGGTATTACAGTACCAAAGAATAACGGCCTTTGTACCATGACCTTTTCACTATATATTTGATCTCGAACCGGTTTTCTTTGCGTTGCTTGGAATGAAGGATACGGGGGAAGAACTGCCTTATTGCTGTGCGGTAGGTCCTTTGTTTCCTTCTCTTCACTAACTTCGCTTTCAAACATGGCTAAAGCAGCATTCAAGTTCTTGTTGTCTTCGAGTTCAACTTTTCCACTATCCGCAACAAAAGTCCCAGCACCAGATCCAGCCTTTGCTTTAGAAACTTTCTCTTTGGAAGACTTATTAAAGACCATAGATCCCGCCGCATTAGTCTCAGGAATATCATACTTGCCCTTGAGAATGGGGTTATCATCTGACGATCTTGCCATTGCCGCAAACATATTCATGTCATTCTTTCTACGCTCCTCTTCCTGAGCTAGCAGCTCAGACGATATTTCATCGTTGTCAC
>Ga0209712_10002169_pt1 | contig 16382 bp, 15 predicted proteins | sample ArcOceMetagenome_FD_187443 | JGI IMG/M metagenome (GOLD analysis project Ga0209712, IMG submission 187443) | Marine eukaryotic phytoplankton communities from Arctic Ocean - Arctic Ocean - Greenland ARC118M Metagenome (SPAdes) (version 2) | ecosystem: Environmental > Aquatic > Marine > Oceanic...
TACCAAGCCAGATATGCTTAACAACGGCCACATTGGCGACTATGATTTCCTTTGACAACCATAAGCCGTACTTTGTAAATGCTAGAGACAAGCCCATAGACTGCGACTCGTGGTCCACTACATCCATCCGATGAGCAATAAAGATAACCACAGCGATAGAAAGCACACCTAAGAAAAGCATCAGATTACTGTAATGCCCAGAGTTCAGCAGCCAAAATAATGCTAGCAGAATGGAAAGGTTTATTTTATGACGCATAGTTACTACTCGCCCCGTCGTTCAGTAAACAAGCCATTAAATAGGCATCTCATAAAATGAAACGACCCATCACATATTTGAGGTTAAATAAACTCACTTCGATGATCGCTTGTCGGTTTATTAGCGACAGGCCATTTCAGCCCTTGCCGCTTCAAAAAACTAGCCGACTCATCGTTCAAATTGATTATAACTCCATCATTAACTTCAGAATTATACAGGTAATTTTGAAAACTTAGAATGCTATCGGCCAACTAACCCAACATCAGATAACGTAATCTGAGATAGCTTATCTATTCGACATGCTAAAGTTAGTGAGGCCATTACGGAGCTCTGGTGTGATTAGGAAATGGGTGGAATTACCAAGCCATTTTTCTAGCCATTCAATGGTTTTCTAAAACGCGCAAGACAACTGTAAAGTCTATGTAAGTTTTATTGAACGCTAACACTGTTGCTGATAGCTTAGGCAATGAGAGAAGTTTGAAAGAATGCTCGGCTTCGCCCTCTAAGTTTTCTAAAACTTGGTTGGTCTTTTTATCTCATATCCCTTTGCTAACATTGGAGTTCTTATGATTACTACGATAGCTTGTGTCGCTGGATTCTTTATTGGGTTTACGACTCACCTTATGCTGACTCAATGGGCTAAACGCAGGCAGCTTGATCTAATACGTGTCAGCCCTAAATGGAAGTCATAGTAAGAATTAACAAGACCCCAGACATGCTGCCTAGGGCTCTCAACTCTGTGACTAATAACCGAATCACCGGTACAGCCCAACTACTGGCTCTAATTTGACCTCGAGGTTTCCCCAAACTTCGCTGGTCAACCTTTCTCTCAACAAGCTGGATATTCAGTCTTTGAGCAATGGTTAGAAATTGTCTCTGGAGTGGATATACCCGCGGGATTATTGCTAAACGTAATCCCAATGAGTAGCTAGACCAAGAAAAGCCCTTCATTTTTATGGCCCAGGCAAATCACGGTTTGAAACTGAGCAGGCAATGAGCATTGGTTTCTAAGGTTTTTGCCCCCTTCCATCCCAAGAAATCACAGATTTAGATGAATCAATCTAAATAGCCTAAAGACTCGCATTTATCATCAAGACAATAACGCCAATATTTTTGGATAAGCTGCTCTAATTAATGCTGAATGTAAATAAAAATTCCTGTAAGGGGTGAAATAAGGTTTAATTAAAAGCCCGCTGGCACAATGATGTTGATTGCCGGGCGAGGTGGATCGATGGCACTGGCCGACAAGTCATGCTAACAAAGTCACTAGATTAGCCTAGTTCTACCCTATACTAGATAATGCCCTTAGCGGGTTTGAGTAAGCATAGCTGTGTGCACGTAAATAACAATGGAAAAGTCAAATGGCTACAAAATTAAGTTTTGATTTATTGAAAAAACAGATAAACAATGGGGAAGTTGATACCGTGCTCGTATGCTTGGTGGATATGCAGGGTCGACTCATGGGCAAACGCCTTGAAGCCCATTACTTCGCCGATAGCGCCTACCAAGAAACGCACTGCTGCAATTACTTACTTGCCACCGACTTAGAAATGGCTACACCTGAAGGCTACGCTTCTACAGGCTGGGATGCAGGGTATGGCGACTACGTAATGAAACCTGACCTTGAAACCTTACGCCCAGTGCCGTGGCTGGAAGGTACTGTGATGGTTCTTTGTGATGTATTGGATCATGATACCCATTTACCTGTGCCACATTCACCCAGGGCTATTTTGAAAGCTCAAATTGAGCGCCTCGCAGCCCTAGGTTACGATGCCATTATGGCCACAGAGCTTGAGTTTTTTATATTTGAAAAGAGCTTTGATGAAATCACCAAAGGCGGCTTTTGCGACCTAACGCCTATAAGCAGTTACAACGAAGACTACCATATTTTTCAAACCACCAAAGAAGAGCATGTAATGCGGCCCATCCGCAATCATCTTTATGCTGCAGGCATTCCCGTTGAGGGCACCAAGGGTGAAGCAGAGGCAGGTCAGGAAGAGTTGAATATCAAATATGATGCACCGCTCAACTGTGCCGATCATCACTCTATTGCCAAGCATGCCGTTAAAGAAATCTCATGGCAACAAGGTCATGCGGTTACTTTTTTACCTAAGTGGCACAAAGACCGTGTGGGCTCTTCTAGCCATATCCATCAATCCCTTTGGAAAGATGGCAAGTCGGCCTTTTATGATAAACATGCAGCCCATGGCATGTCGCAAGTGTTATGCCAATACATGGCTGGCCTTATCAAGTATGCACCAGATGTTACTTACCTTCTTGCACCTTATGTAAACAGTTACAAGCGCTTCCAAAAGGGCACCTTTGCGCCCACAGGAACCGTATGGTCAATCGATAATCGAACTGCTGGCTTTAGGCTGTGTGGCGAGGGCAGCACGGCCATCCGCGTGGAATGCCGCATTGGTGGCTCAGACCTAAATCCCTATTTGGCCATGGCCGCGCAGTTAGCTGCTGGCCTTGCGGGTATTGAAGAGCAGTTGGAACTGCCGGCACCCTTGCAGGGTGATGCATATGCCGCAACCAACGCCGAGCAACTACCAAGCAACCTGCGTGAAGCAATGTTAATATTTAATAAATCGAGCATGATGCGCAGCGCCCTTGGCGACGCGGTGGTTGACCATTACTATCGCTGCGCACAGTGGGAGCAAGAAGAATTCGATAAGGTGGTCACAGATTATGAAATTGCCCGAGGCTTTGAAAGGGCCTGATGTGTTATTTGTCCAAAGGGAAGTTGATTTAGCAAGGGGATAGATGGAACCAGAAACTGTGCTTGGCGGGTAACCACCGGCCCATAATTACAGACACAACACACTCAATGTGGCGCATACCTATGCTCATTGGTTTTGATCAAGTAATTCACCCCGATCAGCAAGACAAAATGCTCCCATCGAGACTCAAGCAAGAAGGCAGCGGTATTTTAAACTGGCTTCTGTCAGGACTACGCGACTATAGTCGAGATGGGTTACAGATCCCCAAGAGCGTGGAGGCAGCAGTGGCCAGCTACCAAACCGAGTCGGACACTCTTGGCATTTTTATTGAAGACAGTTACACGCTAGACTCTAATAGCAAGATTGACAAAGCATCATGTTATCGACTTTACCAAGACTGGGCCTTTAGTAATGGACATTGCCGCCTATCATCAAGCGCTCTGACCAAAAGACTAGCGGAGCGAGGGCACGTTTTAGACGGTAGTAGAAGGAAAATCATTGGATTGGCCCGTATAGAGCTTTCGTTCAGCCGAATGGTAACCCACTGACGTTCTAACTGACCAAAAAGCGCACTTAAGCCCCAGAAGCGCACTAATACAGCTTTGTGTCAAAAACCTTACTTCTTATATCTTATTTCTCATATAAATAGTTTTACATAAAAACATGAATAAGTGCGCTTTTAGGGCTTAAGTGCGCTTTTTTTGAAAAGTGTCATCACTGATCTGTCTCTGGTCACCTTCCTATTGGCTGATAATTGGCTAAAACCGCTGTTATCATAGGGTTCCGTCAGTCAGAGTCAGTCTTTAGCTTTTAATACGCTGATAAAAGCCATTGCAGCTGCTGTCATTGTTTTATTGGCTGCATCAAGATTGCGCTGAAGGCTTTCGACTTTACCGGTACCTAGCAGCACCGATGTTGAGGATGGGTGATGCAAAGCGAATTGCAATGCGGCTTCAGCAAGGGATAGACCAGCTTGATTTGCTTTCACTTCAACTTTACGTACTGCATCTAAGATGTGCTCAGGCGCGGGGCCATAATCGTAAGTCGCGCCAGATTTTGCCCCTGTTGCTAAAATTCCAGAATTGAAAATACCCCCCAAAACCAAACTTGTGCCGACTTCTCTGCACATTCCTGTTAATTCAGAATCAGCAGACCGATCGAGCAAACTTAACCGTCCAGCGATCAATATCACATCTAGTAAAACATGCTTCATAACATCAATACATATTTTCGTTTCATTAACCCCAAGTCCAAACGCTGCGATTTTACCATCTGCCTTTAGCCGTTTCAGCTCATCCACTCCCGTCGCTAAAAAATTGGCAGTGTGCGCCTCATTTTCCTTTTCTCCATGGGTATAAACGCCAAGGTCATGCACATAGAGGATATCTATATAGTCTGTATGGAGCCGCTCACAGCTCGCCTCAAAACTTTCGCGGATACCTTTACCAGAATAGTCATAACGAGCATTATTAGGCCATGGATTCATATATCCATCGACCTCTGCTCTGTGCTCACCCGGCGATAATACGCGCCCAACCTTAGTTGAAATCACGTAGTCATTCCGGGGTTTGTGGCGCAGAAAACTCCCTAATCTCTGTTCTGAAAGGCCACGTCCATAATGCGGCGCCGTGTCAAAATAATTAATTCCCACAGACCATGCATGGCTTAGAACTGCTAGAGCCTCTTCATCAGAAATAGCCTTTCCAAGGTTTCCAATACTTGCACAACCAAATGAAATCTGAGTAACCTCTAGCCCAGTAGTACCCAGTTTTTTTTTCAACATTTGCTTCATTTAGTTTCACCCAGCTGGTAAAAATTAATTGCATTTTCACCCAAAATCAAACTGATATCAGTTGGGCTCATCTCTTTTTTAAGTACGTAGATAAGCGCATTTAAGGCTTCAGTATATTGTCCCGCCAAGAGGCAAACAGGCCAATCGCTGCCGAACATCAACCGCTCTACGCCAAATACATCAATCGTGTGCTTAATATAAGGCTCCAAGTCTTGTGGCCCCCATTGATCATGTACGACCTCTGTGATAATCCCCGATAATTTGCAATACACAGATGGCAGTTCCGCAATTTCCGCCAACTCAAACGCCCATGCCTCATACCCATCACCGCCGATTGCAGGTTTTGAGATATGATTCACTACAGCGCGAATATTGGATACGTTACGTAATGCATCAGTTACATGGGCCAGCTGAGCAGGCTTCGTTAATATGTCTAAGGAAATATCATGCTTTTGTAGAATCTGGAGATTTTCTAATACCTTGGGGCGCAGGATATAGGCATCGTCACCTATATCTTGCAGCATCACACGAATACCGCAAAATTTTTCATGCTCGTTGAAGTTTAAAAGCTTTGTTTCAAAATCAACATCCTCCATATCCACCCATCCTACTACACCTGCCACAAAGTCATACTTGGTGGCAATCTCCAATAAGAATTCAGTTTCTGCTTCCGTGGGAGTAGCCTGCACTACGACTGTTTGATCGACACCAGCAAGCCTTAATATAGGCGCTATATCTTCAGGCAAATAGTCTCGATAAAGAGGCAGTCCTAAATCAGGCGATATCCATGCATAATCGCCCCGTGCTAATAACCAAAAGTGCTGATGCGCATCAATTATCAATGACTGCCCCACGATTAATCCTGCCCCAAAAAATTAAACTCTTTCAATGTCTGTGGCTTCATTTCTATAGAAAATCCTACATTATCCGGCGCCATATACGACCCGTTTTTTACAACGCAAGGGTCAATGAAGTGCTCGTGAAGATGATCAACAAACTCAACTCGCTTATCATCTTTTTCTCCCGTAATCGCGACATAATCAATCATCGCAAGATGCTGAACATATTCACAAAGACCTACACCACCTGCATGGGGCCAAACAGGGAGCCCGAACTTAGCGGCCATCAATTGAACAGCAATCACCTCATTCAAGCCTCCCAAACGACAACTATCAATTTGTACAAAATCAAGTGCGTCATTAGCAATAAACTGCTTGAACATAACGCGATTTTGACACATTTCACCAGTCGCAACTCTGATTGGGGCAATAGCTTGGCGAATTTTCTTGTGGCCAAAAATGTCATCTGGGCTTGTCGGCTCTTCAATGAACAGAGGCCGTGCAAACGCAAGGGCTTTAACCCACCTAATCGCCTCATCAACTTCCCAAACTTGGTTGGCATCAATCATAATATTCATTGCTTCACCAAGCTCCTCACGAGCAATAGTTAAGCGGCGAATGTCTTCATCTAGGTCACGTCCAACTTTAAACTTGACGTGCGTAAATCCTGATTCTCTGGCTTCTCGGCAAAGACTGCGCAATTTGTCATCGGAATAACCTAGCCAGCCAGCAGAGGTGGTGTAGCAAGGATAACCTTCCTTTTTTAACTTGGAGATGCGTTCTGCTTTGCCTGTTTCAGCTTTTTGCAAAATATCCAGTGCTTCAGCTGGAGTAAGTACGTCCGTCATATAACGAAAATCAACAAGCTTGACAATTTCTTCGGGCGACATTTCTCCCACAAGTAGCCAAACAGGTTTACCAGCTTCTTTGGCCAACAGGTCCCAAACTGCATTTACAACAGCTCCCGTAGCCAAGTGGATAGCCCCTTTGTCAGGGCCAATCCATCTCAATTGACTATCGCCCGTAATGTGACGCCAAAACCGCCCCATATCTAAACGAATCCAATCTAAATCTAGACCAACCAACAAATGTGACAGTGCTTTAATCGCTGAGATACAAATTTCATTGCCACGCCCAATGGTAAAGGTTAATCCATGACCTTCATGTTCACCATCTGTTTCCAGAACAACATAAGCAGCTGAATAATCCGGGGCAGGGTTCATGGCGTCTGAACCATCGAGCGAATCCGACGTTGGGAAACGTAAATCATGCGTTGTAATATTCGTAATAGTAACCATTATCCAGCCACCACTTCTTGTTTTTGCACGCCCAAACCTTGAATCGACAACTCCATTTTATCACCCGCTTTAAGATACTTTTCTGGTTTCAAGCCAAGGCCAACGCCCGGTGGTGTGCCTGTCGATATTATATCTCCAGGATGCAAGCTCATGAATTGAGATAGGTGCGAAATACAAGTTGCGACATCAAAGTGCATCGTTTTGCTTGAGCCATTTTGATAGCGGTGTCCATTAACCTCAAGATACATATCCAGATTTTGGGGGTCGGGAATATCATCGCGCGTCACTAGCCAAGGTCCGATTGGACCAAAGGTGTCGCATGATTTCCCCTTCACCCATTGACCCGAGCGATGCATTTGGAAATCTCGCTCAGAAATATCATTCACTACACAGTAGCCCGCAACATGATCTAGTGCATCTTGAGGTGAAACATATTTTGTATACTTTCCAATCACAACGCCAAGCTCCACTTCCCAATCGGTTTTCACCGACGTACGTGGAATTTCAACATCATCATTAGGCCCTGAAATTGCAGAAGTCGCCTTGAAAAAAACTACCGGCTCTTCCGGCAATTCCAAACCACTTTCTGCTGCGTGGTCTGCATAATTCAAACCGATGCATATGAACTTGCCAACACTGCCAACGCAGGCGCCAATGCGCGGACTGCCGTTAACGACCTGCAAACTTTCAATGTCAACGCTACGAATTTTTTCAAGCGATTCATCACTCAAAAAATCGCCTGCTATATCACCCACCACTGATGACAACTCGCGTATATCCCCGTTGGCATCCAAAATCCCTGGTTTTTCAGCTCCTAATGAACCAAAACGTAAAAGTTTCATGTGTAGATTCCTTGAATATTAGATTGACCAACCGCCATCAATGGCATGAGTTTGACCTGTGGTAAACGAGCTATCATCACTAGCCAGATACAATGCAAGCATTGCTATTTCATAGGCTCGACCTACGCGTCCCATTGGTTGCCGCGCAATAAAGTCAGTGAGTGCTTTATCGTAGTCACCTGTATCACGTAAGCGATCGTGAAGGGATGGACTATCAACGGTTCCTGGACAAATCGCATTACAACGAATGCCTTTGGTGACAAAATCGGCCGCGACAGCTTTAGTCATACCTATAACTGCAGCCTTTGATGCACAATAAACGAACCTATTCGGAACACCTTTTAAGGAGGACGCTACCGATGACATATTTATAATCGACCCGCCACCATTTTCAAGCATCGATGGTAAGGTAAGTTTGATCAGGCGATACATGGCCTTCACATTAAGATCAAAACTAAAGTCCCAGTCCTTTTCATCGCATTCGAGAATGGAGCCGCTAGCAACGTAACCCGCACAGTTAAACAACACATCTAGTGTTCCTAGTTTGGCGACTACCGTCTCAACTGCTTTGGCATTAGTGACATCAAGATGAAAAGCACTGACCCCTTCGATCATGTTGAGCTCATTGATTGCGGTATCGTTGATGTCGCAAGCATGTACGTTCGCACCTTCCCGCGCAAAAACTTCCACCGTAGCCCGGCCAATCCCTTGCCCTGCTGCAGTAATAAGTACTGTTTTACCTGCTAGTTTTCCTAGTTTTACATTCATTTTTTGTCACTCCATAAAAAATACTTGTTGCATTGTCGACCATTGTTCACCTTCGTTTCGGCTGGTGTGCGGTTCTTGACAGGGGTCGGTTAAGCGCCACCATTCTTGTGTTTTTGGATCGTCAGACAGTTTACTAATGTCAGCGTTAAAATCATTCCCGTGATATTCCATATACCCAAAGAGTAGATTTTCTGGCTCGCGCAGAAAAATAGAATAATTCTTGATATGTGTTTGTTTTAATCGTTCCAAAACCTCAGGCCAAACCTCCGCGTGCAAACGTTTATATTCATCTATTTTTTCAGGCCTTATGCCGATAACCATTCCAAGACGTTGCACGGACTAATCCCCCGTAATCGTTATTAAAACCAACATTTCCTTTTTGAGGCGTTCTTCATCCCAGTCAATGCCAATCCCTGAATGTTGAGGCGCAAAGGCAACTCCGTTGTGTATTTTGATTTTACTTTGCGTCACATCGTCGAGTTGCGGAATATATTCAAGCCATTTGGCATTGGGGACCGCACAAACCAACGACAAGTGCAGCTCCATCAAAAAGTGAGGGCTAACCATTACATTGAACGCCTCAGCCATATGCGCAACCTTCAACCAAGGCGTAATGCCGCCGATGCGTGCGACATCAACTTGAACAATCGAGGCTGCACCCATTTGTAAATAATCTTTGAATTGACTTAGTGAATAAAGACTCTCTCCAACAGCAATAGGAACGGAGCTATGGCGTGATAGTTCGACATGAGCAGTGAGATCGTCAGCTGGCATAGGCTCCTCAAACCAACTAACACCATGACTTTCAAGCATCCGAGTACGACGTATAGCTTCGGAAAGGGTAAATCCCTGATTGCCATCCGTCATGATTTCGTAACCATCACCTACGGCCGCACGCACAGCTCCTAAGCGTGCGTCGTCCTGGCTAATATGTTCTTTACCTATCTTGATTTTAGAACCCTTAAATCCTTTTTCCTGCATAGCCTGTGCGTCATCGACCAAGGCACTGGTTTCTAGATGCAACCAGCCACCTTCTGTCGTATAAAGAGGAATACGGTCTTTGAATCCGCCGGCTAATTTCCACAAAGGCAAGTCCATTTTTTTACAACGCAAATCCCAAAGTGCTATATCAATAGCTGCTATAGCAAGCGATGTAATAGCTCCCACCGAAGTTGCATGAGTGGAAAAAAGTAAATCACGCCAAATTTGTTCTATACAATCTGGGTCTCGTCCAATAAGCATAGGCGCTAGTGAACGTTCCAATAACGTAATAATTGAGTGTCCACCCGTTCCAATGGTATACGAGTACCCCTTACCAATTACCCCATCGCTGTCATAGATTGTTACTATCGGCGTTTCTTGAGCAATAAAGGATTGAATAGCGTCTTTTCTTTCAACTTTAGGCTTTAGTTCAATCATTGAAATATCGACACGCGTAATATGTGCCATATTAGCTCCTAATCGCTTCAGTTGTTTCACTGTCAAATAAGTGGCATTTATCCAGTTGGAGCTCGAATTTCAATACCTCTCCGGAAACTACAGGACGGGGGTTAAGCATTTTAGCCTGCACTTCTTGACCTGCAATTTCCGTATAAAGGATGCTCTCGGCTCCAAGCGGCTCGCTCAAATTGATGGGGAGTTCAAATTCACCGGTAGGGCCTTCCTCGGAAATAGCATGGCCTTTGGGCATGAGGTGATCAGCACGAAACCCAAGTAGAACTTTCTGACCATCTTCCACCCGATTTTTTGCAGACGACGGTATTGGCAAATGACTACCATCCTCTAACACAATGGCGTTTTCGCCTTGAACAACTGCATTAACCAAATTCATCGGCGGAGAACCAATAAACGTTGCGACAAATGTATTGACCGGCTGATTAAACAGATCTAAAGGCGTTCCAACCTGAACAATATAGCCGTCTTTCATCAATACAATCCGATCAGCAAGCGTCATCGCTTCGACTTGGTCGTGGGTCACGTAAATAATTGTATTGCCTACATGCTGGTGCAGTTTTTTTATTTCAACGCGCATTTGTGTACGTAATTTTGCATCCAAGTTTGACAATGGTTCATCAAACAGGAACACATCAGGTTCACGTACAATGGCTCTCCCCATTGCGACACGCTGCCTTTGTCCTCCAGAAAGCTCTGCAGGCCTACGATCCATTAATTCATCTAGCCCCAAAATTTCCGCAGCATGGTTCACCGCTTCGGCTATTTTTTGCTCTTCAAGTTTGGCAATTTTCAGCGAGAAACCCAAATTTTCACGCACAGTCATATGTGGGTAGAGTGCATAGTTCTGAAACACCATTGAGATATTTCGTTCACGTGGAGGTAAATCATTAACCCGTCGACCACCAATGCTTATGTCTCCTTCAGTAACTGACTCAAGCCCTGCAATCATTCGCAATGTCGTTGACTTTCCACAACCAGACGGGCCCACAAGCACCGCAAACTCTCCATCTTTAATTTCAAGGTTAATACCCTGTACGGCTTGATTTTCGCCATAACGTTTAATCACATTTTTAATAACGACTTCTGTCATTGGTTTATCCTTTTACGCCGCCAAATGTAAGGCCAGCAATAAGATGTTTTTGTACCAGAAAGGTTAGGACAAGCGCGGGAATTATCATCAATACAGCCAACGCGCACATGCCTCCCCAATTAATTGTAAATTCCGCGGTAAAGTCCAACAGGCCAACAGGCATAGTTTTTGAATCGACGGAGCGCGTCAATTGTGAAGCCAACGCGAACTCATTCCATGAAGTTAAAAAAGCGAAAATTGCAGCAGAGGCGACACCAGACCGAGCCACAGGGAACTCTACCTGCCAAAAAGCCTGCCAACGGGTGCAGCCATCAATTTCGGCAGCCTCATGCAATTCCTTGGGGATTTGTCGGAAAAAACCATCAGTGAGCCAAATCGTGAATGGGACATTCATAGCAACATAAACAAAAATTAAACCGATATGAGTATCAATCATGCCTACACGAGACAGCACAATAAACAAAGGTAATGATAACGCAACGCCTGGTACGGCCCGAAATAGCATCAAGCCAACAAAGTACCCTGTTTTACCCTTGAAGCGATAACGAGCAAATGCATAACCGCCAGACATGCCGATAAGAACAGCAATCACCGTTGATACAACAGACACTATTATTGAGTTACGGAAGTAGCTCAAAACAGGCACGCCTCCTTCACCAGCACCGCCAAACAACGCTCGGTAGTGATCGAGTGTAAAGCTAGGAGTCCAAATAGGCGGCTTGGCCATAATTTCTACCGCCGGCCTAAATGAGTTTAGGACGATCCAAAGCCCGGGAATACAGATTATCGACATCACTACAAACAATGCAAAGAGATACGCGCCTTTTAAAACGTAGGAACGATTACGATGAGAATTATTGTGATCCACGTTAATTACCTGCCATGCCAAGTTGAGCGCGTGACGCACTGAGTTTACGGAAAAAATAGATCGTGAATATGATGGACAAAAATATCGATACATATCCCATAGCGTTGGCAAGTCCCATTCGTGCATCTACATAACCTGTGCGGCTCATCAAGGTCCAGAGCAGCTCGGTACGATTGGCTGGGCCACCGCCTGTCATTATTTGTACAATGTCATAAGCGCGCGCTACATCAAGCGATCTTATGGTCATTGCGATCCAAATGAATGGCATCAAAAATGGTAGAGTGATGTGTTTGAAGCTCTGGAAAGGTGTGCAACCATCCACGGCTGCAGCTTCCAATGGATCGCGAGGGATTGCAAATAGTCCCGCTAGAATCAGTATCGCGAACACTGATGTACTCATCCATATTTCGGCAACCATAATTGAGAACATCGCCAATTTAGCATCAACAAGCCACGGTAGAGCTGCATCCGATATCCCCGTTGATTGTAAAACATTATTCACAAGTCCAATATTGTCGTTAAACATAAATTTGAACTGAAAGCCCACCAAAATAGGTGAAAACATCATTGGAAACATTAAGAGCGTTCTCAACCCTCTTTGCCCCCACGTGACTTTATTAACCAAAAGTGCGATACCTAAACCAAGAAGTAACTCTAAATTAAGCACGATTGTGATGAAGAAAATCGTCCGAGCAAAGGCCGTCCAGAATTTGGTGTCTGTTAATATTTTTTCGTAGTTCAGAGTCCCTATCCACTGCCAAAGCGTATCAGGTCTGGTTAATTTATAAGCCGTGAAGCTTGAATATAGAGAAAAGATCAGGGGTATCAATACAACTGCCGCAATCACAAGAATCGCTGGCAGCAGTAACAATAACCAACTAGGTAATCTATTTGCCACATTACACCTATTTGAAAAATAGAAGGGCTGGTGCATTCAACTTGCCCAGCCCTGTAGATAATTAATCCAACAATTCACTTAGCTCTTCAAAAAAATAGACTTATTTTTTTGAAGGCAACTATTGCTGGGCCGACAATCAACGTCGACTTAGTAGTAACCTGACTCTTGCATTAGCTCATCAACTTCCTCTGCAGCAGAATCCAGCGCTTCCTTAACAGTTTTATCACCTAATATAGCTGCCTGAAGTTCAGGAAAAACAATATTAGTCGTTTCTATCCACTCTGGTATGGACGGAACTGCAAATGAATGTTTTGCGCCTTCAGCAAAGGCAGCTAGAGACTCCAAGCGGAATGCATCATCACCATTTTTAGCAGCAGCAAGGTTGGCCTCCCAAACAGCTGTGCGAGTAGGCAAAGAACCTCCTGCACTTTCTGCTAACTGACTTTCTTCACTGGTTAAGAACGAGATTAAGGATACAGCAGCATCTTTATTCACACAGTCGTTGGTGACGGAAAATCCATGGTGCCCAGACCAACCTGTTCTTTTAACGGATCCCATTGGTTGAACCGCGACGCCTACATTGCCAGCTGCTTTTGATGCTGCAGGATCATTAAAGAATCCGGCCCAGCCAGGCCAATCTAGGTTTAATGCAACTGTCCCTGACGCAAAACCCTGTCCTAGGTCGTCCCAAACATAGCTCGTAGTACCAGCGGGTACCGCTTTAGCTTTATAGAGATCAACAAACCATTGTAACGCTCGCTGTCCAGCTTCTGAGTTAAATGTAGGCTCGTTGTTCTTACCAAGGTATTGGCCACCCTCAGCGACAAGCATTTCATAAAAGCGCCCGACAATAGCTTCATCTTTACCCGCATATTGAGTACCGTAAAAATTAGGTGGATCAGCAAAAAAGATTGCTTGATCTTTCATCTGGACCCAAGTTTCTGGAACCGCTAGGTCATAACCATACTGCTTTTTAAATTCGGCGGATTTTGCTGAATCCGTGTAGTTTGACTTAAGATAGTAAAGTACTGATACATCAAATTGTGCACGAGGCAACATCAATAACTCACCACCGACCTCAGAAGATGCCATCACTCCGGGCACATATTCTGCGAGGGTAGGAGCAGGAACCAAGTCATTTAAATTTGCATACAGCCCTTCGTATTGAGGTGCAAAAGATGAATGGTTAGAACCCACGCACCATTTTGTAGTGCCCGCCGCCATATCGGACTTAATCTCTTTGTCTATTTCAAAGTGACTCTTTTTTGAAATAATTTTCACTTTAGCACCGGTTGCTTCTTCCCATTTAGCAATACGCGCATAGAGCCCTTCGTACTGTTGCCCACCAATTAATTTGGCTTCGACTGTTAAGTTATTATAGCTACCCCAATTGGCTGCAAACGCCGTTTCAGTAGCGCCAAGCATTAACGTGCTGACCAAAATGGTCTTTATGAACTGTGTGTTTTTCACCTTCTTCCCCTTATTATTAGATTGTTTACTAAACTGCCTAAAACTGTTATCTATATATGTATATATTATTCATGAGTAAATCACACTCACAAAAGGAAGTCAATTTTTACTTGTTGTCAGTTTTTTGGAGTGGTAGAGTTTTAACATTTGGGAAGTCATGCTTGAAGATAACGATAAATATCGCGCTCCCGCACTTGATAAAGGGTTGGATATTATGGAACTGCTCTCATCACATGGTGAAGGCCTGTCCCAGAAAGAAGTAGCTATAGCACTTAGTCGTTCACAAGGCGAGATATACCGAATGCTTTCGACGTTGGTACGACGCGACTATGTAACATATTCCACAAGTGCTGACCGTTACACACTGAGCCTCAAAATGTTTTCGGTTAGCCAAAAACACCCGCCCATTAACCGTCTCATAGGGATTGCCTTACCGATGATGCGCAGGGCATCAAGAACCACGTGGCAATCTTGTCACATTGGAATGGAAAGTAATGGTGATATCGTAATAGTCGCTTCCGTAGAGTCCCCTGGAAACTGGAGTGTCGCGTTAAAAACCGGCTCTGTCGTGGGCCTTTGGAATACAGGCACTGGACGAGTTCTTTCTACCTACCGCCCTGAAACAGAGCGAGAAGACCTCATTAACCACCATAGACAAGTGACTGGCGAACCTAAATTGATTCGCAGTGAATTTGATGCTCATATAAAGCGCATCAAAAGAGTGGGCTTTGAGCATATGCCTTCAGCGACTGCCGTTGGTGTAACTAATATAGCTTTTCCTATTTTTAACCCTGCTGGAATCGCATTTGCTGTATTAAGTTGCCCATTCGTTGAGCGCCTAGATGACGTAGAAGTTCCATCGCAGGATACTACGATAAAAATATTTTCTCACCTAGCAAAAGAGCTTACTACGTTTTACTGTGGGGGATGAAATGCCTTACGAATTAAGGATCGTATAAATGATTGATATATGTCGGGCTTATTAGCGACTAGCTATAAAGAGTATCTTTGCCCTAACACCTCTAATTATTGCGCACAGCCATCATCTCAATGATGTACGCATGTAGTCAGTAAACCAGATACAGCATAACAAGAACGTTCATACCATTACTACATAGGTACCCTTACCTAAAAAGGGGGGTCTTCCCCGATTTATTTTCATAGATTAGGTATCTTGGTTTTCAAGGTTTGGAACCTTGTTTTAAGGGAGAATGGGGTGTAATTTCGTCTGCGCAGTAGTCTGTGTCTGCATCTTAAGGGCGCTAACGCGCCCCTCGTCGCTTCCGCGCCTAGCGAGTCTGCAGACAGGCCAAAGCATAGGTTAATAAAGGAGATCGAGGGTGTTTGCACTGAAAGTTTCACGGCAAGCCGATCAACTTTAAGCGCAGGCTTTAAAAGGAGCTAGCTGATCAGCCCAAGGGCCAATTGTTGAAGCCTAGCTGCACCTAGTAACTGTATTAACGAATCATCACTCATGGCACGAACGGCATCAGAGGTGTATCCCACACTGTTTACCACTTTGGTAACGTGCGTTAGGCCATGTAGTTTCATTTGGCCGTCCACAGCAGTGAGGAACTCTCCAGCGGTCATAGCCATGCGCTTGGCTGTCTCATGGTCTGCGTGACAACTCTCTAAAGTGTACGCTGCTTTTTTGTCTAGCTGGAGCCGGTGCTGAGTCATCCACTCCTGCATCTTTGGGTGATGCATCAGCTTGTGGGCTGATTGCCGCGCGCCCCGCACTGAGCCAGCAGCTGATCTATAGGCTTCTGCGGCATTGCTAGGGTCTTTGATAAGCTCTACGCAGAAAGCCATCTGAAGAGGTGTGATCTTTAAAATAGGCTCTGCCATTTGGGCGTACCATCCAAGAAATAGTAGAGACAATTATATCATTAATTGCCTTATTAAGCCTTGCTCAATAAGCGACAGATCAGCGACTATAACAGATACCCTCTCATGAGCTCATAGGAGTAAGTTTATAGGCATTTGATTTTATTGACTTAAATGGCGCGCCAGGAGGGAGTCGAACCCCCGACCAACAGGATCGGAACCTGCTACTCTATCCAGCTGAGCTACTGGCGCA
>Ga0209712_10002172_pt1 | contig 16370 bp, 14 predicted proteins | sample ArcOceMetagenome_FD_187443 | JGI IMG/M metagenome (GOLD analysis project Ga0209712, IMG submission 187443) | Marine eukaryotic phytoplankton communities from Arctic Ocean - Arctic Ocean - Greenland ARC118M Metagenome (SPAdes) (version 2) | ecosystem: Environmental > Aquatic > Marine > Oceanic...
TACTGCAATTCTTGCAGGTGGTTACTATGCAAATCGCATATATAAGTTAATCCTTATTTGTTCGCTTACTATTGCAGCCTTTCAGTTCATAAATCTGGGATTTATTCTCCCAGCTGCTAACAAAGTAAAAAGAGCTGAGTTTGAAAAAAGTCGTAAGAATGAAAGTAAGTATTTAGCTCGAAGTAACTTTGGTGGAACTGGTATGCTTTGGTATAAGTCGGATAAGTACTTTGCTTCTTTTAGTGTATACGACCGTATTAATAAAAAACTAAATGATGTTACATTCTACTTTTACAGTGATGCGGGAAAAACAACGAGTATATATAAAGCTAAAAGTGCAAAGTTCATGAAGGACTTTAAATGGGAATTTTCTGATTTAAACATTTTACAATTCTTAGACAATGATGGTTTTCCAAAAGTCCAAAAGGTTAAAAAACTCCTTGTAACTCTTGAAGAAGAGCCTTCAGACTTTGGACAGTTTGAGTCTGATATTACTACATTAAATTTCTTTGACCTTTTCAGGTTTATATCGAGACTTAAAAACACAGGGATTAACTCATCAGAGTATGAAATTATGCTCTACGAGAAGCTCTCTTTGTCTGTAATTTGTATCGTATTTTCATTATTCCCACTTTCAGGAGTCTTTTCACCAAATAGACGCGGTAGCTCATTTGGTAAAAGTGTTGTTTTAACATTAATTTTCACTATAGCTTTTTGGCTTATATATTCATTTGTTATTGCAATGGGTAATAATGGGACTCTTCCACCAATTGTGGCAACGATGATTATTCCATTTATATTTATAGTTTACATTGTATTCACCCTAAAAAAGAACAAATCTCTGGCCTAGTGCCTCTTCGCATTAAATGAATACTGTGCTATAAAAAGCTCATGGAAAAAATACTAGAAAACTACAAACTTGAAGGTGAATTACTTAATATTCACACTTATCCAGATTCAGTCCTTACAGCGCTAGCAAAAGAATTAGAACCTGAAGAATTCAATGATGATCTTAAAGTTCTTTGCAAAAACATGCTTTACACAATGTATCATTGTCCAGGAATTGGTCTTGCTGCTCCTCAAGTAGGAATAGGTAAAAGAGTTTTCGTTCTTGATGTTAATTATAATCGTGAAGAAACAAGTGAAGATAGTGATGAATATACTTTGAGTGACTTTGAGCCAATGATTTTAGTTAATCCTATTATTAAAGAACAATCTGGTGAAACAGTTTATCAAGAAGGGTGTTTAAGTCTTCCTGGAATTTTTGAAGATGTAAAAAGGTTTGAAGAAATCACTGTTGAGTACCAAGATACAGATGGTAAGAAGCATGAACTAGAGGCAAATGAGCTATTATCTATTTGCATCCAACATGAAAACGATCATCTAGATGGAAAAGTTTTTATTGATAGGCTAAGTATGCTTAAAAGAAATTTCTTCAGAAAAAAACTAATAAAAGCCAAAAAAGATTTAGCTCATAATTTATGAAAAAATTAAATATAGTATATTTTGGAACTCCAGAGTTTTCAGTCCCAGCACTGGATATGCTTAAGAATCATTCTAGTGTGAACATTAGTTATGTTGTTTCAATGCCGGATAGACCTGCTGGACGTGGCCAAAATCTTAAATCACCAGAAGCTATCGATTATGCAAAAGCAAATAAGATTCCTTATATCCAAACAGAAAATATAAACAAAGATGTAGAAGCTTTAAAAAAAATTAATAGCGAACAAGTAGATGTATTTATTGTTTTAGCTTTTGCTCAATTTCTATCTCAATCAGTACTAGATATACCTAGTCTTGGCTGTTTTAACATCCATACTTCCTTACTTCCCAAATATCGTGGAGCTGCTCCTATTCAATATGCTATTTTAAACGGTGATACTATGACTGGAGTATCAATTCAAAAAATGGTTAAAAAAATGGATGCTGGTAATTTAGTCTTTTCACATGCTGTTGATATTCATCCAGAAGAAACTGGTGGTCAGTTGTATACTAAGCTTAAGTTTCAAGCTGCGCTATCTTTAAATGATTTTGTAAATAATATTATAGAAGATAATATTACATACGCTCCACAAGATGAAGCAAATGTATCATTTGCTCCAACTCTAAAAAAGGAAGATGGATTTTTAGAATTTAAAACTCAAAAATATTCAGATATTAAGAATAGAATACGAGCTTTATACCCGTGGCCTGGAACCTATTGTTACCTTGGAAAGAAAAGACTCAAAGTTTTTAATATACAAGCTTCACAAGTTAAACTGGCCCCAGGAATGGTCCAGAGTTCTTCAAAAGAGCTCTTTATTGGATGTTTAGACAAAACTATCCGTGTTACATCTTTACAGTTAGAAGGTAAAAAACGTGGTAGTGACACAGATCTTTTAAATGGATTAAAAGATGAAGTAACTATTAATCCTTAAGGAAAAATATGACAACAATATCCCCTAGTATTTTATCATGTGATTTTTTAAATTTTGAAACAGATATTAAAAGATTAGATACAGCTTCTGATCTTTGGCTTCATTTAGATATTATGGATGGGCACTATGTCCCAAATTTAACTTTTGGAAAAACGATTTTAAAAAATTTACACAAAGTCACTTCTCACACATTAGATGCACATTTTATGGTTTCAAATCCAGAGGATTATGTAAAAGAATATTCAGATATAGGTATTCATAATTTTTCGTTCCACTGGGAAGCAGTTACACACCATGATAGAATGATTAGTTTTGTAAAAGATCACTATAAGAGTGTAGGAATTGCTCTTAACCCAGGAACTCCTGTTGAATCGATACCTACATACTTAATTGAAAAAATTGATTTGATTTTAATTATGTCTGTTAACCCAGGATTTGGTGGTCAGTCATTTATTGAATCTAGTATTGAAAAAGTAAAATATTTTAAAAAATTAAAAGATTCTCTAAACCCCAACTTAGTAATTCAAGTTGATGGCGGTGTTAAAGAGAAGAATGCAAAAGAATTAATCGAAGCTGGAGCAACAAACCTTGTTGCAGGTTCTTATATTTTTAATGAACCAAATAAAAACTACATTCAACAAATCAAAAGTCTTAGATAACTAACAAAGGTTAATATGAAAACAGATTTCAGCAGTGCTAAAAAGTTCCAACTAGACGGTAAAAGTTTAACTATTGAACAAATTTATGAAATTTCTAGTTCTAAACCAGGTGAGTCTTTCGTTGAGCTTACTAAAGAATCATTATCTCTTATGAAAAAATCAAGAGATTATGTTAATAAGATTGTTGAAGATGGGAAGCCTGTTTATGGTATTAATACTGGCTTCGGCGCCCTTTCGAGTAAGCATATTCCAAAAGAAGACCTATCAACTCTTCAGTATAATTTAATTAGATCACATTGTACTGGAGTTGGAGAACCCTTTCCAACTCTTACAACAAGAGCAATTATGGTTCTTAGGGCAAATTGCTTAGCTTCTGGTTTCTCAGGTGTAAGTATTGAATGTGTTCAGCTATTATTAGATTTTCTCAATCACGGTATTACTCCTGTTGTTCCAGAGAAAGGTTCTGTAGGGGCATCAGGTGATTTAGCCCCACTATCACACATAGCTTTAGCACTTATTGGTGAAGGTGATGTGGAATTTCAGGGAAAAGTAATCAGGTCTGATTTTGCTATTGATTATATTAAAAAGAAGCCAGCTCACTTAATTGCAAAAGATGGATTAGCACTAATTAATGGAACAGCTGTTATGGCAGCACTTGGATCATTAGCCCTTTATGAGGCACAAAGGATTGTTAAGATTGCAGATATTGCAACGGCACTGACATTAGAGGCCGTTCGTGGAACTAAAAGAGCATATGATCCAGATGTATCATTCTTAAAACCACAACCAGGGCAAGTATTAGTTTCAGATAACTTAACTAATCTTCTAGCTGAAGAATCTGAAATTGCTAGATCTCATGAAGACTGTGGAAAGGTTCAAGATCCATACTCTTTAAGATGTGTACCTCAAGTTCACGGTGCAATAAGACAAACCCTAACTCACGCTGAAGATGTTTTAAATATTGAAATAAATTCAGTTACAGATAATCCTTTAATTTTTGTTGATAAAGATAAGGTTGTTTCTGGTGGTAACTTTCATGGTGAAGCTCTAGCTCTTTGCATGGATTACTTAGCAATGGGAATAAGTGAAATTGCTAGTATCTCCGAGAGACGTGTAGAAAAAATGATGAATCCAACTTTCTCAGACCTTCCAGCATTCTTAGTTCAAGAGTCAGGTTTAAACTCAGGACTTATGATAGCTCATGTAACAATGGCGGCATTGGCTTCAGAAAATAAGTACCTTTGTCATCCAGCAAGTGTAGATTCAATCCCAACATCAACAGATAAAGAAGATCATGTTTCTATGGGCGTAACTAGTGGTCGAAAACTTCATGAAGTTATTAGAAATGTAAAAACATGTTTGGGGATTGAATTCTTATGTAACACTCAAGGTATTGAGTTGCTTAGACCTTTAAAAACTAATTCTGCTCTTGAAGAAGTTTATTCTCTTGTTAGAAAGCATGTTAAACCAATTTTAAAAGATAGAGCTTTTTATAAAGATATTGAAGCTGTTACTAATTTAGTGAGTAATTTTGAAATTCTTGATGTCGTAGAAAAAAAACTAGGAAAACTAAAGTAGTCTCCCCTAGTATATATTATTCACATTTTTTAATTACTGCGTAATCAACTTCCATACTTGTAGAATAATCTGAAAGATAAAAGATTTTTGCTACTACAATTGACGAAGATGATTGAGCAAAAGCTATACTATCTACTAGAGCATGACCACCGGATGTATAATAAGAATTTGTATTACCAGCTAAAGCTTCTAGTATTTCTTCAATATCTTTATTGCTGCCAGTAAAACATGAATTATTAACTGATAAATCCATATCTAGAATTGAAGAATCAGTATTTAATGATTTTATTTGATTACCTTCAAGATCACTGTATTCTACATAACCGATTTCAGAATCGCCCACAAACAAGCAAGTTTTAGAGTTACATGTCTGTTTTTCATACTGGTGATAGCCGTCATCTTGAGCATAAACGGCAGTAGTTGATATGATTAATATAGATACGAGTTGTAGAATTTTTTTCATTTTACCTTCCTAAATAAGTTTCATAGTTCGTAGCATACTCATAAATAATATGTGATTAAATCAAGAGTTCTTGTAAATATTTCAAATTCGATTAAAATATAACACATGAACAAGCTTAATAATATTAGTCACTTATTTAATAAAGACCTAAATCAATATTCCACAATTGGAGATATACCTTGGGCCTTTTCAAATCCCGAGGAGTCAAAACAATCTTGGGTCGATAAAGTTCATTCATATTTTTTATCAGAAAAAAATGAACTTAGTTATCTTCAAAATAAACTCTCAACGAATTCCATTACTGGATCAAAAAAGATTAGAATTCAACAGTTTGTTTCAGATAAGAATTCTCATCTTAAACATATGGATAAATTATTAAGCGAATTTAAAACAAACATTGAATCACCAACAATTATAGACAAACAAAACATCCTCTCATATCAAGACTTGATTTTCAGAGATTGGGTTTGGGGTAAAGAAGAAATAAAAGAATATAATGATTATATTATTAAAGGTTTATCTGGATCAGAAAAAAACATTCTTGTTCTTGGAGCTGGGTCTTGTGGCCTAAGTTATGAGCTAGCAAAGAATTCTGAGGCTAACATTGTTGCTACTGACATTAATCCCTACCTATTCTTAACTGCTAAAAAAATAACATCCAAGAAGCATATTAAGCTTTTCGAATTTGTTCCACACCCAGAAGATATTAAAAATGTTTCTATTAAGCATGAGATAAGTCCAGTACAAGAGTTGCCAAATCACCATATGGTTTTTTGTGATTTTAAGGATATGCCCTTCAAAGAATCTTCATTTGATTTAATTATAGGGTGTTGGTTTTTTGATATTGTTGATACTAAGATAGAAGATTCAATAGCTCATATTAATCGTTATTTAAATGAAGATGGAAGTACAATTTATATTGGACCAAGTAATTTTCATAAGAGTCAAACTGTAGATCAATTAACTTCTAATGAGATATTAGAGTCTTTTACAAATAATTATTACTCGTGTTCATTTGAATTAAAAAAAATTTCTTATCTGAATAATCCTAGTAGTTCTTATAAACGAATTGAAGATATCTTATTTGTTAAAGCGATAAACCCTAAAAATGTAACAACAATAAAATCTACTAACGAGATAGGCTTTGAATACACTGCTGACTTGCATGCATACAAGCAGAAACTTTCTATATTTTCTAAGATTTTAAATAACGTGGATCAATCGATGTCTTTTGATGAACTTGCTATAAAACTTGAATCTGAATTTGACTTCAATAGTGAAGAAGCCAAATTCTATGCTCGAAGTTTTATGACAAAGCTATTTTTAGAGATTTAATTATTAACTTCTAATACTTGAAAGCTGAATGAGAACTTATCTATTCCTATACCCTGATCTTTTAAAGATAATAAGTAATAAGGCGAGATAGAACTCATATTAGGAGTTGCTGTAGTATCAACGATTGTAAAGGCTGAGTTTTGAGGGTTATAATAACCATTAATTAAAGTCTTTATATTCCTAACTCTAACATTCAATGTTGGAGATAATATTTCGGCATCCCATATTTGATAACTAAATTCATCAAATTCTTTTATTTTAGCTCTAAATACCACTTGGTCGTTAACGCCAAGAATTCCAGATAAATCGTACTCTAAATATCCAGTTCCGGACTCAAGTATACCAACACCGCCTTCTGCTACAACCACAGCAACTGTAGCTGACTCTGAAGTTTTCAAGGCATCTGTATTTTGATTATTATTTTCACCATTTGGATCTGGCACCAATGTATCTTGCATTAAAACGTTCCACTGGTCTATTGCAGACTTCATCTCATTAGCATCGCTTGCACAATTATTAGACCAGCAATTGTGTTCATCTGTAGATAGCCTTTGAACTATTCTGGAGTTGAGTGTATTTATAAAATCAACTTTGGCTCCATTCACAAGATCGTTATGGGCAATCATTTTATTAGGGTTCGCTTGTTTGGGAAATGTATTTATATGACAAGTAGTACACCTAACACTTGTGATTGGATAAACAGTTTGATCAAAGGCTGCTTGTGAGGATAATCCGGGTACAATAATAAACCCACCTGTCTCACTAACTGTATCGCTACCTGTATCATTTATAGATTGGTTATCAATTTCTTCTTCAATTGAGTCGACTGCGTCGGCCCAGTCCTGGATTGCTAGCTGCATCTCCATTGCATTCTCAGTACAGTCTGACCAACAGTTATGTGCTTCGTCTCTTAGTTTTAAAACTAGTCTTGAACTAGCGACATTTGAAAAATTCACTTTAAATTGGTTCACGACAATATCATGGGCCTGTTGCACATCACTACTTGCATGAACAGGATTTTGAGAATCATGACAACTTACACATCTTGCTCTTGTTACTTGATAAACAGAATTTTCAAATGCAGTTACAGAATCAGCTGTTGTTAGGGATCCGCCTTGTTGTTCACCCTCAGCAAACGTTAATTCCGTAGGCATTGGTCTATAAGGATTACCACATTGGTTAAACATGACAAATGTTAGCACCGCTATAATAACTAATTTTATTTGAATAATTCTTTTACCCATTATTTTCTCTCAGTTTTGTTTTTTTGTTAAAAAATTAAATAATCATTTAAGTTAGATCCAAATGGATTATCACCTAAGACCTCTTCAATATTACCTTCATCACCATGTAATGCCATATAGTTTGCAACAACTGCTTTCGCTAGATTTGTTACATTATTACTTATTACATTTGCAGACATTTCTACATTTGAGTCAGACTTCACATGACCAACTTGTCGCTTAGTAGTATTTCCACCACTGGCCCCATGTCTTAATGTTGGTCTTCCACCATTATGCTTATATGCAAGCATAAAAGTTGCTCCACGTTGTCCATCATCATTTGTAAATTTGTATTTTCCACCAGCATTTGGATCAACGATCTGTGTATTTGATGAGATTCCGCCATCAGTAAATACATAAACCATTACGTCAGTCTGTTTTGCTGCGGCAAGAGCCAAAATTCTTCCAATTGCTTCGCCGGCCTGTCTGTCTTTATTCTCTTGCTCTACTCTTGTGTCTCTACCATGATAATCAAAACCACCCATCTCTATTGTTCCTGTTCCTAGATATCCATCTAAAACAAGTTTTGCTATTGAGGCCTGTTTTCTTTGCTCATTATCATTTAAATTTGTATAAATTGAAGTTACATCAGAATCTTCTCTTGGGTCAATTGCAGCTGCAGTGTATCTTGCAGCATCGTTGTGGACTCTTTGATCAATATTATTTTTTGCAAATCCACATGCTGCAACTTCCTTTATTTGATCTGGTAAACTCCTTTGTGAAAAAGAATTTAGTTTTGATTCGCTCATATTTTCTATTGTTTGAAGAACACGTTTTGCTTTAACATCATCAAAAAGATTATGAACTCTTCCGAGAGAAATTAATTCAATACAGTCTTCTGGTCTGTTAATTGCGACTGGTGCAATTGTTGGATCATAACTAAGACTTGGAATTTTTGATCTGCCACCACTTTTTCCATTTCTTGTTCCTGCTGTTTGAACAATATCCCCAATTGATCCCGCTTTATTCAGCCAATAAACAGGATTGTGGGGATTGTTTGAAGTATCATCTGAAGAAACTGCACAAAATACAGCTCCCTCACATTTTTGTTTTATAGTGTTTGATGCGAAGTTCTCTATACCATCAAGCATCGCAGAGTTTCCATGAAACTTTAATCCCATTTGGTTATTTACCATTCCTGTATTTGATGGATGCATACTTGGAGGTAAACCTAGTCTTCCATAGTCACCGATATAACTATGCTGACCCATTTGATCACCGACAATTATATTACTTCCTGCAATGTTTCCACCACCAGAGAGGTCAATCATAATAATAGGAGTTTTTCTTTGAGACATATCAACAGCATTAAAGCAATTCTCTGCTCCGTATGCTTGATTAATATTTAATGCACCTAAAAGAGTAGGGGCCATTACATAACCCATTCCACCAATCAAACCATGAGATAAGAAATCTCTTCTAGTTACAAGATTGTGATCTTTGGGAACTGCCTCTACCGCCAGTTGAAATTTTGATTTTTGATCTTTCTTTTTCATAAAGTCACCATTAAAGCATTGTAACAGGAGCGCTTGATAATAAAGAAGTACAAACTCCCTTAGCTACAGTTCTCGTTGTTGTTGTTGAATTATTCAGTCCTACTAAAAGGTCATCTATTAATATATTTAATTCTGTTTTTGCATTTTCTTCAACGTTTATAGGTTGTACATTTGATCCCCAAAAACGATTAATCATATCTTGAATCATCATCATTTTTCCGTTGTTTGAAAAAGCATTATTAGATGTTTGGCCTATATTAAAATTATTGAAGAAAATATTATAATATACAGATTTATTAAAAGTACTATGACAAAACTCTGATGCAAGTTTAATAATTGCTATCTGGTTTGCGGTGCCAAAGTTTTTAATACTGTTATCAAATGGAAGTTGTGAAACTATATCTGAGTATACATTTCTTAGAGTACCTTCATTCGAGATGTTTACTCCCGTTAGGATTTGAAATGTTACATATATTTCTTCAAAGTCTTTAACACCCACATCAGTAATAAGTCTGGCAACTTCAGTAGACCCAGTTTCCTCGAATTCCCCACTTCCACCAGGAAGAGTTTCTCCGTTTGTAATAGGATCACTATGGTAAGGATCAACTTCTGTATCACTATTTATTTTTGTTACTACAGAGTCATACTGTTGAACGACACATTGATTAAAAGTAAAAAACACTCCTAACAACATCGCTATAGATAATACCTTCCAACCAGCTTTATTATTAAAATTAATTTTCATATTTATCCTCAATACATTTTGCTGTGGTTTTTATAAATAAGTTTTTCATATCGTATTTATTATTTTGTTCTAGCTCTTCTGCCATTGACTCTATGAAGGCTTCATCACTTTCACCTGGAGGTTTGATACAGACTAATTTAAATACTTTCTTTGCCATACAAGAAGAAAAAGCTCTTGACTTAGAAATCATCATTCCAAGTTCTGATGCACCATTCCCTTGTTGAACACCCTGCCATCCAAGGGAAGCATTTTGTCCAGTGGCCCATAAGTTAATCCAACTATCGTCTGTTGTTTGGTAACCAGCTCCAAATAAAGGATCTCTATTCATTTTTCCTTGAACGCCACTACTATATGAAACTCTGTTATTACTCCACTGGTAATGAGCAAAAGCTCCACCAAGAGCATCTTGACCAGCATGACAACCTACACAGGAGTTTTTGTAAACTCTAGAATCTCCACCCGGATCTCTAGGTAGATCTTTTCTTACTCTAAAATCTGGAATTGTAGTATCGTGCATATCTTCAAAGTCTCTACACAAAAAATTCATAAACATATATCTTGTAGCCCTTCTATTTGTACCTGCAGAAAAGTATGCTTCTCCAGCTGCTCTACTTGAGAGAACACCAGCCGATCCATTTCTTCCACCTGCTAGTAAATTTACAACATCGTTTCTACTATCATTTTGAATTGAACTTTCTGTATTGTTAACTTGAGATTGCATCCTTTCTACAAGTACATCTTTCAAACTCAGTCTTCTATCTTCTATTTCTTCGTAATGATTATTAGAGTTTCTGCGAAAGTTAAAATTTTCATTACCCATTGAAGGGCCGACATAAACAACATCACCGTAAAGTATTCTACTAAAGGGTTTACCTACTTGATCAGAGTCTCTAATAGCGCCGATCATTGTTGCGACAAAATCATTCAGTGGTGCATTCTTAGTTTTTGCTACATTGGTCATGGGCTTTATCCAATTCTTTAAAAGTACATCGTAAAAGTATCTACTTTGAATCGCGATTGCCGCTGCATTTTGTAATCCTATAATTCCAGAATTTCCATTAATGGCATTTTCCATTTGTCCGATTGTGTTTGAGCCTGGAACAGGTGGTACACCCGTTAACCGATTATGAATCTCCCAAGCTTTTAGCCTGGCCTCATTAGCAAAAACGCTAGAAATAGAAAATGTAATTAAGCATAATATTAGTATTTTTTTCATAAATTATTCCTCTCAGACTAGCTTATCGACTTAGTTTGTTTAAAAATGAAATGAAACTTTATAAGTTATAATATTTTCCGATTAGTATTTATGCGTAAGATACTATTTATAAATTTGACCATAATGCTCTGTTGTATTTTGCTGGATCAAGCAACAAAGCTCGCTGCGTCAGACCTAATTTCAATACATAAAAATTTTGGTGTTTTCCTTGGTTTTTTTTCCAGTGCCCCTATCTCTTTTAGAGTAATAACGTTGGCGACTTTTGCAGGGTTTCTTCTATTTATCTATATTATTCTTTTATATATGCTTCCTAATAAGATTAAGTTCTTTAAATTAAACTTTTCACTTATCATTGCAGGTGTTTTCGGAAATGTAGTAGACAGACTATTTCGTGGCTATACTATTGATTTTATTCCAATAAAAATTGGAAGTTTCGAAGCGTATTTTAATTTAGCTGATATTTTTCTTGGAATTGGAGTCATTTATTTTATTTTTTGTATTTATAAATATGAAGATCTAATTTGGCATCCTGATAACTCAAGAAATAGATTTTTAGTTTTTCCACGAGAACAGTTTCAGTTTGCTCTTAAGATATCACTAGCTTCAGTTATGACTTCTATAATGATTGGTTTATTTTCTATTACTTTTATAAAAAGCTTTTACTCAATTTATGGTGGGCGATTATTTGAGTATATTACTACATTTATTATTTTATCTTCCTTATTTTCAATCTGTATCTTTTTAGTCGGCCTTCTTATGTCTCATAAAACGGCTGGTCCTGTTTTTGCTTTTAAGTTGTATATTGAGAAAATAATGGGTGATCACGACTCAACAGGTTTTAAACTTAGAGACGGGGATAATTACAAAGAATTAGAAGATTTAGCCCGTGAATTAAAAGACTATATCGACAAGAAATAATTGGATTATTGCCTTACATTACCTACAATGTCGTTATGAAATTTATAATATTTATAACGCTATTATTCCCATGTATTCAAGCATTGGCCTATCCTAATTTTATTGGAAAAGGTTATCATGCATGCCTAACTTGCCACTACAACCCTTTTGGAAATGGTCCTTTGAATGATTATGGCCGAGCAGTTGGAGCAAGTGCTATCGCTGACAGGCTATTTGTCTCTAAAGATACTACTGATGAAGAGCTTGGAGACAGTTCCGGATTTTTATTTTCTAAGCCGAATCAATCTTGGTTTAGGCCATCTCTTGATTATAGAGGGATGCAACTAGATAGACAGATTGATCAAGATGAACCAATCCGTAAATTCATTCACATGCAAATGGATGCAACTATCACTTTGAAATTTGGAAAGTCGGATAAATATATAGCGACTTTCACACATGGTGTGATTCCAGACAATAGTGTGAAAGTTTCAAGGCGAGGAAATAAAGAATTACAGTTCTCCAAAGAGCATTATATTGGTTTTAGACCAATCCAAGAACTTGGAATCTATTTAGGTAAGATGGATAAGGTTTTTGGAATCCGTGTTCCGGATCATAATTCATTTGGAAAGCTTTATGGAAATCTCCACCAATATTCAGCTTCAACAGGTGTTCTTCTTCATTGGGGAAAAGAGAAGTTTGATTGGGGTATTCAAGCTTATGATGGAAAAGGGCATGTTGAAAAAATTGAATCAGAGCAAACAAAAGGCTATACTACAAAATTCGAATACTCTGTTCACAAAGAAGTTAGAGTCGGTGTTTCAATTTTAACTGAAGAAGATCCAAATCAGAATCAAAAGGATATGAAAGCAATTACAGCTAAATTTAAAGTTGGCAATGGTTCTAGTCTTATGGCCGAATTTGGAGAGATAATAAATACAACTAAAACAAACTTAGAAACTACAAGTAATTATATGTTTATGCAAAACCACTTAAACTTGACTCGTGGTTTATTTTTTATGACTACAATAGAGTATTTTCAACCAAATACTTCTAATCAATTTGAATTCTACTCAATTGCACCAGGAGTTCAATACTTCCCTTGGCAAAGAGTAGAGCTTAGAGCTGAAGTACAGAATGTTAGGACCTTTAATGACGATAAAAATACACCCATCACGAATGATATGTGGAATTTTATAGGACAGGTACACTTATGGTTTTAAAACTTGTTTTATTCATAATGCTATTCTCAACTTGCGTTTATGCTAAGAAATCGGCACGTACAATTTATTACAAAGCAGCTCAAAAACAGTATTTAAAAAAGAAATATAAGAAAAGTATTCGAACTTTAGAAAAATATTATCAAATACGAAACCCAAAAAACTTACCAACAGCTGTTATTCAACTTTTAGCTTTAAACTTTTTAAAAACTAAACAATTAAAGTCTTCTTCTAGGTATTTTCATTATGTTATAAGAAGACGCTATAAGAAACTCCATAAAAGAGTTATAAATGCTCTAGAAAATGAAACAATAGAGGATATGAAAGTACCTCAAAAACTACTTAGGATCTATTATCATCTAGGAGAAATTTATTATAAGATTTATCATCGTACAAAAATAACCTCATATTTTAGGGCGAGTGAAAAATATTTTAATATTTGTGAGATAAAAGAGCACCTAGATGATAACGCTAGTGAATACCTTGAGTATCTAGCAAAGCTAAAAACACAGGTAGATCAAAAAGAGTTTAAATCCGATTGGTTTGCAAACGTTGGGATTCTAAATTGGCAAGAAAAACTAGAACTTCAGTCTCAGTCAACGGGTAGCAAAACAAAGCTTTTATCTAATGCAAGAGCCTTATGTGTTGGTGGTGGCTATAGGTACTCAAATGCTTTTCACGGAATTGAGATAAGTGCATGTGGTTTTAGTGGTTCTGCTAAAATAACTGCAAATAGCACAGCTTCATACTCTCAGGACGGTGTTGCAGTTACAGGCTTTCTTCTTGATAGTGGTTACATAATCAAACCTAAAAGTGGTAAGGGATCATTAACAATCTCTCTTCCATTATTTTATAGAGATGGGGAATACTCGCAACCTGAGAACTTTTCCATTCTAGGTCAAGGGCAATTAAGTGCTGGGGTTATGCTTAAAGGTAGATACGAATTGCCACTAATTGACTTTACGACGTCAATTGGGAGTTTAGGTTGGACAAACCTATTTATGATGCAAGCGGGTTATACTTTCTAGTTTTACCATTATATATTAAAAAAATTAACAAGAATATGGAGACAATATGAGTGAGAATATACCACTACCGCCAACAGGTTCTGAGCTAACATGTAAAGGGTGGCATCAAGAAGCAGCTCTAAGATGTTTACTAAATAACTTACATCCAGAAGTGGCCGAAGATCGTGACAACTTAATTGTTTATGGTGGTAATGGACAAGCAGCTAGAAATCATAAAGCTCTAAAAGATATAATAGCGACACTTAAAAACTTAGAAGATAATGAAACACTTTTAGTTCAATCCGGAAAACCTGTTGCGGTTTTTCCTTCAAATCCTCAAGGCCCTAGAGTTCTAATAGCGAATTCAAACCTTGTACCTGAATGGGCGAACTGGGATCATTTTAATAAATTAAAAGATGAAGGTAAAATGATGTATGGCCAGATGACTGCTGGTTCGTGGATCTATATTGGTTCTCAAGGAATTCTACAAGGAACTTACGAAACATTTATGGCCGCAGCTAAAAAACACTGGGATGCGGAAAATCTAAAAGGCCGTCTAGTTCTTTCATCTGGCATCGGAGGAATGGGTGGAGCTCAACCGCTAGCTGTTAAAATGGCCTCAGGTGTTTTCCTTGGATGTGATGTTGCTGGTTGGAGAATAAAAAAACGCCTTGATACAAACTATGTTGATGTTCTAATAGATAACTGGGACGAGGCGATAGATAGAGCTCTTAAAGCTAAAAAAAATAATGAAGCTATTTCAATTTGTGTTGAAGGTAATGCTGCTGACTTTTTTAAATATGTTTACGATAAGGGTATAAGGCCAGATCTTGTAACTGATCAAACTTCTGCTCACGATCCTTTAAATGGTTATGTTCCAAGCGGTATTGATCTTAAAGAAGCCTCAGCACTTAGAAAATCTGATCCCGCAAAATATACTGAACTTTCTTATCAAACAATGGGTCATCATGTTCAAGCGATGCTGGACTTTCAAAAAGCGGGATGTTTTGTTTTTGATTATGGAAATAATCTAAGAGCAGGAGCAGAAAAATCAGGTGTAGCAAATGCTTTCGATTTTCCTGGATTCGTACCTGCTTATATTCGTCCTCTTTTTTGCGAAGGAAGTGGACCTTTTAGATGGATAGCTTTATCAGGGGACCCTGAAGACATCTACACAACTGATAATGCTCTTAAGGAATTATTCCCTGAAAACCAAAGTCTACATAACTGGTTAGATAAAGCGAGAGAGATGGTATCTTTCCAAGGATTGCCTTCAAGAATTTGTTGGCTTAAATATGGGGACCGCGAAAAAGCAGCATTATTATTTAATAAATTAGTTAGAGAAGGAAAAGTTAAGGCGCCTATAGTTATTGGACGTGATCATCTTGATTGTGGATCTGTTGCAAGTCCAAACAGAGAAACTGAGGGTATGAAAGACGGAACAGATGCTGTTAGTGACTGGCCTTTATTAAATGCATTTATCAACATCAACAATGGAGCATCTTGGATTAGCTTTCACCACGGTGGTGGAGTTGGAATGGGATATTCTCAACATTCTGGTATGGTAATAGTGGCCGACGGTACTGAAGATATGGATAGAAGACTTTCACTAGTTTTAAATAGTGATCCTGGCATGGGAATTGTCAGGCATGCTGATGCTGGTTATGAAACTTCTATTGATATAGCTAAAGATGATAAGACTAAAATTAAATTTCCGAGTTTATAAATGAAATGTATTCGAGATCTAAGCCAGTTAATAACTTTAAAACCATGCCACGATAAAGATGGACGAAACTTGTTAGCTGAAGACTTAGGGATTATCTCTAATGCAGCAATCGTTTATGATGAAGAAAAAATTGTATGGATTGGTGATACAAATTCAATACCTCCAGAATATAAAGATATAGAAACGATTTCGAAACCAGGTCATGTACTTACTCCTGAGATTGTAGACTCACATACTCACCTAGTTTTTGGTGGTAATAGAGCCTTTGAATATTCTATGCGACTTAATGGAGCAGACTACGAAGATATAGCAAATGCTGGTGGTGGTA
>Ga0209712_10002173_pt1 | contig 16369 bp, 3 predicted proteins | sample ArcOceMetagenome_FD_187443 | JGI IMG/M metagenome (GOLD analysis project Ga0209712, IMG submission 187443) | Marine eukaryotic phytoplankton communities from Arctic Ocean - Arctic Ocean - Greenland ARC118M Metagenome (SPAdes) (version 2) | ecosystem: Environmental > Aquatic > Marine > Oceanic...
TGTACACGAGCCGCCTGCGCATGCCCAGCCTCGTGGAACGGACAGAGAGGGCAGTACTGTGGCGCAAGGTGCAGAGAAGGGAAGGCATGCGCCACGCCCAAACATCTCACCCCTTCCAGCACAATAACGCCGGAAGCAGACCTTATGAGAAGCCGAAATTTCGAGGTAAGAAGCAAATACCAGGGAATAGGCGAGGAAAGACCCAACCCCCACCTCTACTTGGTCCAATGGGCTAAACCAACGGAAACTCACGAAGTGGAGGGACCTGACATGTCGATACTACAACTTAGCCCCGAGGGTCACCTCGAATGGTATCGAGACGAGCCGTCCCCGCTAGACCGCCGCCCGACAAGGACACCCAATCGTCCAATCACCAGAGGTCCACGACACGCGTGGACAACCGCAGCCCCCCTGCCATGGGTCGAGCCGCCGGCTGGACTTCGAGAGCCTAACCACGCCCCCCCAAGGTCGATGCCGCCGTCGCCACCAGAGTCACCGACCAATATCTCTGAGAATGGGAGCGACGATACTGAGTGGCAGCAAATCCTCCGGGCCCAAGGAAAAGACGGCCGGCAGAGTTCCCTACCAAGTCAGGAGGGTACGGAAGACGACCTCGGCAGTCTGTTCGACAACACGAGCGAAGACGAAGAAGAGGAGATAGCTCGACCACCGGTCAAGGTCTATTGTCTCCCTTGCGCTCAGAGCCGTCTCCAAGACCGCACGGAGACTGTCCACAGCCCGGCGCCACGTCAAGCACCCGCACCCTTCGGTGAGGCGACACGCTACGCCACAGCGCGACACCACTGGCAGCGCCTAGCCAGGAAATTCTCGAGCGAGTCCAGCGGTCACACGATCAACCGACGCGAACGCCAGACCCTGGGAGAAAGAAAGCGAAACGGAAGGCTCTACGAAAGAACTCGCCTCCCCAGAGCAGTGGATCTCACCCCCTACATTCAAAACGAAGAGACCCACGCCAAGGCTGGGTTCAGAAAGGCCATGATGACCAACAACCTGCAGCTCATCATGGACGACGAGCAAGGGGCTCGGTGCATCTACTGCCTAGGCCGACCCTCCGTCAACAAATACACCGAAGTAGTGGACAACAGCACCGTTGTCTGCCCGGAATGCGGAGTCGATGCAGTGATCCCCGCCTCAGCCGTCGAGAGCGAGGAACGCCTACACGCGTGGAGGTATCTCCTTTTCACCGCAAAGAAGACTGAGAGTCCTACCACTACGGACGGCAGTACCAAAACCGTGAAATCAGCCGGCCCCAGCGACAACAGCGGGACGTTCGTCAAGGAATGCCTCCCCGAGTGCGCAAAAGAAGGATGCACGGAGAAAGCCTACTTACGAGAGGACGGGACCTCGAAGAAATTCTGCTCGGTAGCTCATTACCGTGAGCACCACATTGCCCTCCAAGTGCCGCCCCGGAGCAGCCAGGGCCGCAAAGACCCCGTTTGGCCCCCGCTATTCCCTTACCAAGGAAGAGGACCCGGAAATTCACCCTCCAGGAGTCAACCGTACCAAGACTGCGACTCCAGACGGCCGACCATAGGGCCAGGGAGACCAACCACGAGCGATGGACACTATCGTCCCCAAAGGCAGCACTCCCAAGGAGGCAAGGCTGTGGCGGTCGCGGATAGACGCCTGGGTCGATCGGGACCAGTTCCATACGGCACACAGGAAGCGCTGCAACGTCTAAGAGAAAAGCTACAAGAGGCTACCTTCATAAGCCGACAACTGCAGTATGCGCCGCCGTCGCCACCGCCGTCACCGCCCGCGGCGACGGAAAGCACCACCCTCATACGAGTAACTCGATCCCCTGCCGTCGCATACAAGGAGAAGCAGGGCCCACCAGCACCCGCCACGATGTGGGAAACCTTGCAAGAGCACCCTACCATAGCCAAGGCCGTGAAGGACCTCTGGAATCTGTTCACGGGGTATCCCTCTACGCCGCATTACGCCCCTGTCAGCACAAAGAGACCCGACATAGTCGAGATCCCGCAAGGAGCCCCTCCCCCAGATCCTCCGCCGGCGCCGCCCGACCCCCCGCAAGAAGGAGATCCTCAGGGACCCGAAGAGCCGCGGGTGACGTCCGCCACTGCGACCGCTGCAGGTAGTTCCACCACCCATACGAGGGAGGAGGAGGAACATGGGGACAGCCAGGACACCGACAGCCAAAGTGACGAAGAGTTGTTGGGCAGCGCAGGTAACCGGAGCAAGAAACCCGAAGCTTGCCCCCATTGCCAAGCCGAATCCCAGTGCCCCAGACATCGGAGGGTCGAAGAGATAACTAGACGGGAACGGCAAAGAGTAGAGTCCGTTCAACGTTCACTGAACGAAGGACCATACTCTGGCCACACACAGGGGCCGGACCGGCGCCGACCCGAGAGGCTAGGCAGAACCGGAGAAGCCATCGGCAGAGACCGCAGCGGGAGACCAAGGGTGAACCCCAGATGCCGCTGTGGGAATTATACGAAACCAACACCAGAAGACCCAAGATTTTGCTCCGTCTGTGAAGCTCTGGGCCCACAACCCGCTCTGTCAAAGATCTGCCTGCACTGCAAGGAAGGCAACCAGCAGACCTTCATCTACTGCACCACCTGCGGCCGAACGCTGCCACCGCCAAGCTTTGCAAAGCGCCCGTCGAATAAGACGGTCAGAACGGCAACGACCTCCTGCAGAACGCAAGGCACACCCAAGCCGTTCACAGGCTGGCACCCGACATCAAGCATCCAACACCCGGACTCCGACTACACGGACAGAGCCGTCCGAAGGGAATTCGAACGAAAGGCGAGAGTAACGGAAGCCCAAGCAGAAGCTCCGGGGCCGCAGCCAAACAGTGAGACATGGCCGCCGCCGCACCCCTGGTGGCATCCCCAAGTCTGCCCGGCCGCGTTACAGACGCAGCCGCAGCCTTCTTCCGGACCAGACGCCTCCCCACCGTGCTCGCCGCCAACCTCCAGACCCGACACCCCAGTTAGCGGACTAGAGGAACCGTTGGCCGGAGCTACATCCACCGGGGCCGAGGACCAGACCGACCTTGAACTGGCCGCAAGCGCCGAGACCCCGGACGATCCGTCGACAGAGCTGGCCCTCACTCAAGCCACCGCGCTACCGACGGCAGCAGCTGATCTACTGGCAGGGCTTACCCTTACTCGAACCGCCGAGCTACAGGCAACGGTAGCACTGAGACCTCTGGAACCAGCTGGATCCGCGGAAGTTGAGACCCGCACCCCGCCACCCGGACCGACAGAATCCGAAGGAGTAGAAGAAACGGCCATGCCGAGGAGCCGCCCGCCAGCGACGACGCTGCCGGGAGACGGGCCGACAACCCAGCGACCCGAGGTAGGCAATTCCCCTCCCTACCGGGTTTACGTCGACGCCCCGACGCCTCCAGTGCCTCCGACAGCTGAAGGCCTAGCTGCATACGTCCTCCAAGTGAACGTCCAGATCCAGGCGGAGCGTAATCGGGCCGCGAAAGAACTACGCGAACTCAAGGAACAGAACGAAATCGAGTCGTCAAGAGCCTTGCTCCAGCTAAGCACGACCCTCACCGAAACCAGCGAGGAACTCATACGGGAGGCCTACCAAGCAGCGAGCAATACCCAAGCTCAGCTGGAGCAAGAACAGGCGGACAACGAAAGCCTCAGGTCCGCAGTGCTCAAGAATGTGATGGACGCAGGCGAGCTGAAGAGAGGACACGCCGAAGAACTTCGGTCAAATCGAGCTGAAACGGAGCGTCTCCGACATAACCTGGCGCAGGCGGCCGAACTTCAGGCTACCGAAGTAGATCTGGCTTCTTACCAGCTCCGAAGAGAAGGAACAGAGGTGGAGAACCTACCTCCCCCACTCCTCGAGTATCAAAGGAGCCCGGCCGTCCAGAGGCGTGATGACTCAGCACCCCGACAGAGAGACAACCACCGGCTCGAACTGACTCAAGACGAGCCGGAAGATCTCCCCGACACCGACCTAAGACAAGGGTCAGAACAGGGAGACCGCTACTCTAGACCCCGAACAGACAGGGGGGACGACGGACACCGATCGAACTACCCCGGGCCCGCGCCGAGGGACACTCAACCGACGACAGCCCGAGTTCAAGGCCAGGAGATACCGCCGAGCTACGACCCTGACCACCGACGGGAGTCCGGAGGACGCCCCATGAATAGAGCCCCACCCCTGAACAGCTACCCCCGAGGGGTAACGCCAAGAGGATGGTCGGACCACAGAGAGGAAAGGGAAGCCGATGCGTACGGACCTGCCGCTGACCGCCGTGTCGACCTGGAAGATGACGACGGAATGTCCGTAGCGGAATCTGGAGTGTCAGACATCGGTAGGCATCCGATCCTGCAACTGTACCTCCAAGACTTCGATGTGACTGTTGCAGCTCTGTCCAAGTCGCCGCGAGCCGACCTACTGAAGGACCTCCTGATTAGCAAAACCGACAACTCAGGCAGCGTTTGGAATACTCGAGCATTCTGGGTGCAAGAAGTGATCGAGGCATGGGAGAGGAAAGTCTTCCAAAGCAGGAGTGAACGCTCTGTGTCCTACCAACTCCAGAAGATTGAAAGGATGACGTTCGACAAGGGTCTCAAAGACCTCAACCAACAAACGCAGTCAGCGACATGGAACGAGTTCAGGGGCGATATGATCCTCGCCCTCCGGGACGGCTTCAACACGGGCTGCCAGTGGGAACACATCCTTCAGAGGCTACTAAACGCGTCCAAAAAGAGAGAAACGGGGAACCCTAGGGTCTTCAGGTACGCCAAAGAAGCCCTAGAAGACAAGCCGTTGCTTGATGACAACTGGTCACGAGGAGGAGGCTACGGACTGTTAGGAGCGGACGTCTTCCTACTGCGCCTAGACGAGTCATTCAAAGCCGACAACTACGGAGCCCGGGCGGACCAAAACGAGTGGCTTAAAACCACCTCCCGAGAGGATGGCGAGGACGTGCTCACGTTAAACAGTCGAGTAATGGCCGCTTACGAGAAGTTCAGCGGCATCCCAGTCTCTGACATTCACCTCGACCCTCACCACAGAGGCATAGCTTTCGAGAGGCTAGCCCTATGCCTTGAGAACGACTCTCAAAATAAGAGGCGAGGAGCAAAGGCCGAGAAGCTATTCAAGGACGGCATCTCGAGGTTCGAAGAGGAGGTACGAACGGGGTACAAACGTAAGGAGGAGCTTAGCTCCGAACGCATCCTCCGATTTTACGTCATGCCCGAAGAGAGGAACGCTAAGGCCCAGCCTAGCAAGCCCAGTGAACCAATGTACGAACAGAGGAGAGGGAACCGCTCAGAACGGCCTCGCCCAGTCGCGGTGATGTCCGTTCAACCGGAACACAGGGAGTGGCAGACCGAGGCACAGCCGCTAGTAGGCGCGGTGCCGTTCACTCCCAATACAGGACACCGAATGGAACCACCGCCGACCTCCTACTCAGCCGCCCCCACAGCACACTCCGCTGCGTATGTGGCTTCGTTCGACAAGCTGACCGACCGAGAAAGGATGTGGGGACGTGAGTGCGATCCGCCGGCTGGAAACAAGGGCCACCCCTTAGGGAGGGCTTGGACTAGCGAAGATTGGAAAAACACTCGGATCGACTACGAGAAGCTGGTCCAGATGGCTAACGACCCACAGATGCAAGGCGCTATGAACCGCTTCATGCCACTCACTACACAAATGAATTCGTGTCGCAAAGAAATGCCCAAAAAGACTAACGACAGGTGGGGTGCAAAGGCCTGCCTTTTCTGTACCAACCGCCCAACCGACGGCCTACTTGGCGGCAACCTGGTAGGCAACCACCCGCCTGCCACGTGCAGAAAGGCCAAACGTTGGCTATGCGAGGGAGGCGATCCCCAGAACGCCAAGGTAGCCAAAGAACTCCAGCAGTGCGTCATCTTTCGAGCCCCGCGGCCACCTCAAACCGGCGGACGACAGCCGTTCAGATAGGAGGCAGGCGACGAAGGGGACGGGAGGCGCGCCGATGGGTGTTCCCCCTCGTCGAGCCAAAACCTCCACATCCACACAACCACGTGTAAACTAACAGACCCGCTCAATGATGAACCAGATGTACAGTCACAACACGAACATGCCCATGCCCATGAAAACAGGAACAGCCCCGTAGCCCCGGCTACGACAGAAAAACGCCGCGACGCACGCCTCAAAGCGTCACAGCGAGACAAAAACAAAAGCAGACGAAAGACAGGCCTCGAGCCCACAACGCCAAATCCGGAGGCCACTGTCGCAGAGAATAACCCTGACGACCATGCGACGAATGAGCCGCCGGAAGATATCCCGCCGCCAGAAAAGGGTTGGATGGAATTATGGTACGGCGACAGCGATTGGCAATGCCACCAATACCCGAGCGCCAGCAAAAAGCCTCCAGTGTTACCCGTCGCAGCCCGCGAGACCACAACTAAAGCAACGCACTCCACGACCTCAGGAGGCGAAGCCTCGACCGCCCCTATGCAGCACGCGCACGGGACCGGCGAAAGAAGCCAAAAGAGTAGCGCCGCCGAACCAGCACAAAGCGGACAGAGGGCGGTGTATATCGCGACAAGTAAAGTCCAAAGCGAGACCAAGTGCGTCGAAACTTCCGAGTGCTTAGTGCTCGAAATGCCGGGACAGGACGAGAGAGCACCACCATGGAATTACCGCGTTCAAGGGTACACCCAGAACCGCATGCTGAGCGGGGCCCCATGGCAGCCCCTCTCGCGGGAGGCCGACTTCGAGAAGGAATTACAACTCAAGCTCACGCACGAGATAGTCGGGTCCATTGGTCGCCACCTCATCACGAGAAGTTTGTATCGAGACAACCCAGCTCTGACCCCGGAGCACATCACGGAATCCGAGTGGCAACTCGCCACCTTGGTGAACCGCCTAGCCGTGCACCAACCACAATGGAAGACGCTCATCGCCGACGAATACGTACGCCTGAGAGGGACGTTCTCCGTAGAACAACTCCGGTCGAGATCGTGCGAACCGACCGATCCTCACAAGGAGAAACCGTTAGAGCCGACGCTCCACCGGCACCAACAAGTGGAACGCTTAGTGGAGACCGCCGAACGGACAGGAGAAGTGACCTTCTTCTCAAGGATCGTGCTACGCGCATGGAGAAGAGTTACGGAACACCGACGGAAGGCCGAGGCCAAGAATAGGATGGGACTAAGAGACGCACCGCCATGGGTCCCAGGAATCCCCGGAAAAACGCCATCCCACTCCGCTTCTCCTCCAGAGCTCCCGCAGCTAGCAAGCATGTCACCGGCAGCACAGGAAGAAATGGAACAAATCGTCGCAATGGTCCAACGAGAGAACCCAGCGATAGACAAAGGACAAGAAGAGGAGAATGAGAAGCTCTTCGATAGAGTAAAGGCAGAAGCTAGGCGGCTAGCACGCCAGAAGGGCTCTTCGATCGTCGCGTTCAGAGACATACGGCAGAGCGTCGAGAAGATGGACACCAAATACAAGAGTAAGACCTCGGCCAGCCCAGCCGAAGAAATGCCCGAGCACATCGACGAGGTCGTCGTGGCGCTTGCGACCCTCAAAGCCGAAGCGCTCAGACTAAGTCGGGGGGGGATAGCACCACCCAAGGTCCTAATAGTAGGAGAAACAGGCTCAGCGAAGTCACCCCCTATAGTGGCAAAGATGTTCCAAGAAGCAGGAGCGGACGTAGCAACGTGCGACCTGAAAAATTCAGAATTTGAAGGGATCCCGCACTACCAGGGCGAGGCAGTCAACATTCAGGACCAAGGATGGGACTTAGTAATATGCCACCCACCATGCACGTACCTTTCCAATGCGGGCGTCTCGTGGCTAACAGACGACCCAGTCAGATGGCAGCAAATGAAGCAGAACGCCTCAGTGTTCCGGACACTCTTCGCAGCGCAAGCTCCATTCGTTGTCGCAGAGAACGCAAAAATGCACAGCCACGCGAGGACGCTCATCGGCAATGTCCGGCCCACCCAGTACGTGCACCCATGGCAGCATGGTCACGGGCACACCAAACCGACCGGGCTCTTCATACGCAACCTGCCTCCGTTGATCCCCAGCCGAGTAGTACCAGGACGAGAAAACGCGCTCGCCATGCTAAGCGCTAGCCCAACCAGGGCCGAGAAACGCAGCCGCACCTACCCTGGAATCGCAGCAGCCATGGCTGTGCAGTGGATGCCCACACTACTCCGACACGTGCAGGCCCCAGCGTCGCCGCGCAACGGATTGACGGCCGATCAGATGGTACAAAAGGCCGAAGTAACACCCGTCAGCCGGGTCCAGATCGCATTCATACGCCGAGCAGGAGGACTGCAGGTAATGACGACCAAAGATGACGCCCGCTTACCCACCGAGCTCCTCGGAAAGGAAGAACATATAGGAACTGCCCTCAAAAGGGTAGTTGACCAACTACAGATCGCCGGAGGTTGGGAGGAAGCACTGAGCACATCCTACGAGGCCTTCCCAGACGGAGAGCGCTCCTTCTATGAAGTACCGAGTGGACGTTTCGAAAAACGGAACCCCACTCTAACGCGAGTCTGGGTGATCGATATCACCGACACACACGACAGCTACCAAATCGCCACAGCCTTGCCTAAGGGCAACCACAAGGACGGCATGGTCTGGAGACCCCTAGAGACGGTCAAAACCCCGTTCCAATACGAACCGGAGAACGGGGCGCTACCCAACCGCTACCGACGAGAACTAGACGCAGCGGCCAGAGCCCCTCTCGACCCCCTCCACCCGAAAACCACGGCGGTGTCAGTGTGCCACGTCGACCGCGGAGAAGCCACCCACAGGCAACCATGGCTGGCGGACTACCAGGATCTACCACCACCTCCACCTACCCCACGACATGTTCGGCGACTCAAGGGTACTTGGCGCGCATGGAGAGCGGACAGACCTGAAGCACTGCCCGAAGCGGAGAACGATCCCGACAACGGCCAGAGACGCGAGCCCAGCTACAGCTGGCAGGCGATACCACCCGAGATAGCCGATCTCCTCAACTCGCACCTCGGACTGCCCTTCAAGCCCATGAAGGCCACTCCCGAAGGCATAGAGCAGGATACTAAGACCATTGCGTCAGCGACGAAGCCACTGGAATCCGGCGCAACGCAAGAAGAAACCTGCGCCGTCACAACCAGCAGCGGACTAGACCTCTCGGGGCTACGCGAAGTCAACTGGCTCGCCCGACCAGCCGAATGGCTAGAAGCTCAAGGGGGCAACGCATGCCCCGCATTGACTCAGAGTTCCAAACTCCTATGGAACTCCACGGCCAAGAAGCCTGCCGACCTATTAGGCGTAGGCGCGTCACCGAACAACTCCCCAGCGGCTCGTAAGCCGTACCCGGAGCACAACCGAGGAGCAAGAATAGCCTTCATCAGGAAAGAACACCGACGGTTCATCTCCCACCCCGAAGCCGAGCCGCAGAGGCCCCAGATGGTGAACGTAGCCGACCAAGCCTTACCCGAGCTAAGGGAAGCAAACGATCTATACCAACGGTGGCTAGCAGAACACTCGAGGGAAGGACCCGCGGCAACCGTGGCCGTGACGACTAGATCCCAAGCCGCGGAGACCGTCGCCAACCAGGAGGTCACGTTGACCCCCAGCCTGGGAGCCTACGCAACGGCGGCCCTATATGTAAACAACTTCTACGTAGCCCAGAAGGCTCAAACTCGACACACGTCAGACGACATGTACTCGGTGAACCACGTAGTCATGCCGGCAGGGAAAGTACTAGCCGACACGGGCGCAGCCCCATCGATCGTCACGACTGAACTACTCGAGAAGCTACCACGCGACTGCCGCCTCTCCCGAGATCTCCACGCGCCTGTGGGACAACTCAACGGGGCGGACGGCCAACCACTGTACACCATGGGCACGGTCAAGATCGACTTCAAGCTAGGAGACACCCCCTGCCAACATGTATTCATCGTGGTACAAGGAAAGCCCCTCATACTGCTAGGCAACGATTTCCTGATCCCGAGGCAAGCCGAGATACACCTCAACACCGACGGACAAGGGAACGGCCATATCACTCTGACGTCGCCAACGCGAGGAGGCACCAACAAACGACACTCTTTCAGCGTGTCGGGTAACTCGAGACGCCTCAACCAGCTGTGCCCCGTTAACCGAGCCGAAGACCCGGCGACGAGCCCCTCGACCGAACCCACGGAAGCCGCTACTTCCCTGGAGCCTCCAACATTGACCGAGAGGTGGGTACCAGAGCCAACAGAGCCGACCCAACTTACCACAGAAGCTTTCAGTGGAGAAAGCTGGAGGCTGGAAACCTCCGAACACCTGCTGTACACCACCGATGCCGTGGTGATACCCCGCCGCAGCCGCATTACCGTCAAAGTCCGAGCCCCACGACGACTGATGGAACAAGCAGGAATTCCGTCCTGCTTAGTGGACCGCATCCGCGAGTTCGACGATCATCATGCTATGGGGATGGTTCCGCCAGTGGTGACCCGGTTGGCCACCATCGAAGACGGATTCGTAGAGGTGCAATTAGTCAACCCCACCGACAAGAAGATGGCTATACCTGGATACAGCCCGCTCGCCATGCTCGACTCCGAGTACTACGTACGGGGGAGCCTTAGACCAGAGTGCGAAGACCCCCCGCCAACAGAGGAGGGAGACCCCCTAGCTCGCTTAACAGAGGCAGAGGCCAAGCTACTCAGCACCGTATGCGTCGACCCCGAGGCGCGTCTCTCCGAAGAGCAAACAAAGAGGGTCCGCCGCCTCCTAGCTGAAAACGTCAGCGCCTTCGCCATCGACCCCAAGAATCCAACGAAGACCCACCTCATGGAGGTAGAGCTACCCCTCAAGGCAGAGGCAATGCCCCATCGCCACGGAGCCAGCCGAGTCGGAGAAGAAGGGAGACAGATCATCGAAAAACACATAGAAGAGATGGAATCCCGTGGGATCATCCGCAAATCTAACTCCGCATGGGGCTCCCGAGTAGTCCTAGTGACCAAAAAGGACGGAAGCATCCGCTTCTGTGTGGACTATCGAGACTTGAACGCCAAGCTCAAACTGCAAGACAGCCCCATCCCGTTGACGGTAGAGGCACTGGACCGTCTATCCTCCGGAAAGGGGTGCCAGACATCCCTATTCCTGAGCACCCTCGACCTAGCCTCAGGGTTTTGGACGCTACCGATCAGAGAAGCCGACAAAGGAATGACGGCCTTCGTCACCCACCGACAGAAGTACGAATTCAACTACCTACCCTTCGGTATCCAGAGCGGACCCTCCTACATGGTGCGACTCATGGACGCCGCCCTTCAGGGGCTCGCTTGGGAAACATGCATGCCCTACCTGGACGACGTAGGGATATGGAGCACTGGATCCGGCAAAGACCCCGCCGAACGAGAGTCCAACTCCTTCGAGCAGATGATGACGCGACTTCGAGCCGTGTTCGAGCGACTGCGATGGGCAGGACTCTCCATGAAGGCCAGCAAGTGCGTCCTATTCGCTACCAAAGCAGAGTACTTAGGACACATCGTGAGTCGCGAGGGGCTACGCATGGACCCCAAGAAGGTCTCGGCAGTCAAAGACATGGACCCCACGAACATAAATACGGTAACCAAAATAAGATCGTTCTTGGGGATGTGCTCGTACTACCGCCGGTTCATCGAGGGATTCTCGAGAATTGCCACCCCGCTGACTGACCTCACCAAGGACGGCGTAGACGTGGAGCGAGAATCTCAAACACCCGCATGCCGTCGAGCGATGCAGATACTAATCAAGGCCATCACGAGCGAGCCGGTTATGAGCACGCCTCGCTTCGACCGACCCTTCATAGTGAAGACAGACGCCGCTAACAAAGAAGGGCTCGGAGGAGTTCTGAGCCAACAAGATGATGACGGCCGAGAGCGAGTGGTGGCGTATCACGGTCGCCGACTGAACAAACACGAGCGGAATTACACCGTGACCGAGATCGAGCTACTCGCAGCGGTGGACTCGATCAAGCACTGGAGACCGTACCTATGGGGGCGGAGCTTCAAGCTAGTCGTGGACCACAGTGCCCTGCGATGGCTACACACCATGCGGGACACTATGGAAGGTGGACCGGCGTCAAGACTGATGCGGTGGATACTAAAACTATCAGAGTACCGATTCTACGTGGAGCACAAGCCCGGAGCCCTGCACAAAGATGCAGACGGCCTCTCCCGACTAGTGACAGGCACTGAGCAGAAGCCAACCCTTCCCGAAAGCTCGGATGCCATGGCCGTGACCAGCAGGAACCTCCCGAAGCCGAACCCCTCCTCAGCCCGCACTACCACGGCCCGCTCCAAGCAAAGGGCCGAGCGCCCTACCACCACGAAAGAAGACATAAACATCAGCTACCTCCAGACGGGCGCCCCCTCAGAGGAGCAGCTCAAGCGCGAACAAGAGGAGGATCCAGAATGCGTCGAAATAATGGAATACCTGTCGGGCAATTTGGACGACATAGCTGACCACAGTGATCTGCGGAGGCTAGCCAAGCTTGCTAGAACCACCACGAGCGCGACGCACAACCAGAAACGTGCGGCGTGCACCTCGCAAGACGAGACAAAAGAAGGCGCTAAGGTCATCAGAAGGATCGCCGTAAAGAACGGACTCCTATACCGAGTGACCCGCGTGGGCGAAACCAGCGACCCCGAGAGCGACCAGTGGGTCCCTTACGTGCCCGTCAAACTGCGGCTGCCGTTGATCGCCGCCTTCCACGACCGCATGGGACACGCATCCAGAGACCGAGTAAGAATAGCTCTACAACAACGATTTTACTGGCCCAACTTGGGACGGGAAGTCAGCGACTACGTCAGTGAGTGCCATGAGTGCACCATGGCCAAGCCGCCCCCTACAAGGGGACGGAACCCCGTGGGGCCCACGGTAGGCCGCTACCCTTTCGACTTGCTGTACACCGACATCCTCGACATGGCCGACACGCACGACTACACGAAGGAGGGAGCGGGGTTCCGCAAGCTAGTGGTGTTCGCCGACTCCCTGTCACGATGGGTCGAAGCCGTGCCCGTGCACAAAGACCCGACCTCTGCCGAGATCCTCGACATATTCAACGAACATATCGTGGCCCGGTACGGCGTTCCCCGAGCCATAGTGTCGGACAGAGGCAGTAACCTGGTCGGCAAACTTAACGCCGAAATCCTGAAATGCACGGGGACGGACCTCCGAGGCACGACCGCCGAGCACAAAGAAGCGAACGGAGTGGTAGAGCGTTTCAATCAGACCCTACAAAATATGATCCGGGCCGCGGACGAGGGGGGCAGACGGTGGAAAGACCACCTCCCGTTCGTTCTTATGGCTTACCGAGGCACGCAGCACCGAGCTACCAAAGAGACCCCCGCCATGATTCTCTACGGGCGAGAGCTGAGACTTCCAGCCCAACTAGGGACCAAGGATCCGCCGCCATCGACCCTCATGCACTCGCCACACAGCAAAGAAATACGCGAATATGCTACGCGATTACACAACCGCGTAGTGTACGCGTGGAGAGCAGCGTACGACGCTACTCGCGAAGCACAGGGCGAAACCGTATCGCTCACTGCCGCCAAGTCCCACAGAGGACCGAAGACTTACGAAGTCAATGATCGAGTGGTACGAAGACTATACGACGCTGCCAACTCGCTGGAAAACAAGTATGCTGGCCCGTACCGCATCACTGAGATCCTGGGGCGAGGTCGATACCGGGTACAAGACCTCGAGAACAAGCTCGTTTACGACGAGTTCGACGTGTCCAACCTCCGCCCCTACAGAACGCATACTGACGAAGAGGAGCTCACGCCCGACGAGTACGTCGTAGAGAGCCTCCTCAGCCGAAAGACGGCAGGAGAGCAGGACAGCTACCTCGTAAAGTACCTAGGATATCCCAAAAGCGAGGCCCAGTGGACCCTCCGCACGGAGCTCGAACGACGCTGCGAGGAACTACTTGCTGCCTACGACTTGGCCCACCCAAAGAGCAAAAAGGCCAATATGCCGACACCTCCGCCAGTGATTCCCAAACCGACCTCAGCTGGAACGAAGGGGACACCTAGCGCCCAAGAGACCACAGAAGACACCAGCTCCCACTTACCCGAAGTCGCGAGGCTCAACCAAGGGGAATGGTCGTATGGGCGACGAGTCAAGTCGCGCCACGCTAAGAATATCAAGTATGTGTGGAAGGACGGGAACCATTTCACCGCCGCAGAGTTGGACTCAGAGAAGTTCCGCCTCCTTCGCACCCAAGCGGCCAAAGCCGCGGAAACCGACAGCGACCTCGCATCGGTGTTCTATCAGATATTGCCGGAATACCCTGGGATATCGCCAACTCCGGACCAGTACCACTTCTCCGCCCCCACGGCGGTGAGGGAAGAAGGTCCGATGAAGCAAGCCGTCCGAGTGTGGTTCGTAACCAACGAGGAGGCGATTTGCTACCACCGTTCTCGTGACGATCCCGATCGACCGCCGCTGGAGACGTACGGAGGAGACATGATCCCTGCCGACGGAGATTCCTACGCGGACTGCGCTATGAGAATACTCCAAGACTTAGTAAACATACCACCCGCCTGGCTCGCTCACGCACGACGAGCCACGACCTTGGACCCAGAGGGCCAGGAAACCGTACGCTCTGACCTAGATGGCAGAGGCACGCGGACAAAGGTGGCGTTATGGTTCGTTCGACTGACGGAGAACGAAGCCGCCGAAACGCCTACCCTCACCACCGTCGGTGAAGGGGAAGTGGCGCCAAGATCTATGAGATGGCGCGCACACGGGGAGGTCCTGAGCAACCTCTCCACGTTCGATAAGACGCATGCACCACTGGTGAAAGCGATGAAGAAATGGATTCTTCCCTTATCGTCCCGATAAAAATCAACTCGAAAATGTGTGAGCTGCACTTGTCTGGCCCTGAACCAGCCAACGGATGATCAACGTCGGGTAAAACCGATAAGTTCCGGGACAAGTGTCGAAAATGAACTGCCTATCAGTGGTTCGCGATCAAATGGCGCCTTGAGAGTTCACACGAGAAAAATCAGTCGATGGCTGGTACCGTCGGTCTACTTCTGCAGAGTGAGGCCACGGACAGTCTAGCTGGACTATAAACGGAGCGCCGTCAACGACAGACGCGATCGGTAGAGTAAAAGCGCCACAACAGGGCTGGGCTCCATCAATTTGAAGCAAGAGACGGCGCCTGCAACAGGGCTGGTCTCCAACAATTCAGGAAAGTCGAGCTGGACTTTAAACGTAGCGCCGTTCTGACCAATGAGGCCGCTGCCAACTTGCACCAGCGCAAGAGAGTAAAGTGGCCCACAGGACGGGACAGTCTAGCTGGACTATAAAAGGAGCGCCGTCAAGGGCATAGCACGGGACAGGACGGGAATGGAGTTCCCAGGTGGATGCACCGAAAAGGAAGAGTTGCGACCGAGAAGAGTTGAACGCCCTCTTTGCCCCACGCGCGGCCTTTCGACTTCGACCGGGACGCCGCCTAAGAAAAGGAAAACGAGAGTGGTGGCGCCCCCCCGTCCTCGCGGCTGACGAGAGCCGCGAAAAAGTCTAGCTGGACTATAAACGCAGCGCCAACGGACCGTACAGGTGCTGAAGGTACGGGTCGATGGGACCGACAGTGGGAATTGTGACTACGAGGCCACGAGCCAGGCATGGTCGGCCCAGAGCAGCAATCTCCTTCCGGCATTTGCAAGGAGAACCCACCTGTTGAAGGAGGCCCTCAGCTTGTACTACGCAACATGGTAGACAAGCGGAAGAGCCCCCGATCTCTGAGCAAGATCATAGATCAAAAGGACCCTAGAGAAAAGAAAAGAGACGGGTCTGATCTCAGAGGCGGAAAAACACGCCTGATGCAGCTCAGATTACTGCGACGCGGCCCGCACGAGGCCGGCCGCAGCGGTAGAACGCCACTTCTCCTCCACTCCAGGCCCACCTCACGGGTCGTCCCCGAAGAAAGTGAATGGACGACTAAAGGGCGATTTCGGCAATGCTCGCCGGAGTCCTCGCTTTAGTGGGGGGATGTTGAAGACCAGGATTCGCCTGCGACTTCGACAGTGGACCGTTATACCAGCTCCCCGCACGGGAGCCCGCGACATCCATCTAGCATCATAACTGGTGCGTTAATCGATGGGGCGGTGAAATAATTGGAGTGAGTGATGGGTCAGCCCCAACGGGCAAGGGCACCGCCCGACCTGTACTTACTCCCGAATGGACGATCGAGGGCAACGCCTAGTCCACCAGCAAGAAGAACGACTAGTACGACTACGGTGATCTATTAGGCAGGGTATCGCGGCGCTCCCGTCCCTGGCTATCGCCCCGAAGGAGAGGGCCAAAGGGCAAAAGCAGGATAAGGGGGCCGTAGCGGAGCTCATCCGCGAGGCTCCTCCCCCTCTCTTAC
>Ga0209712_10002175_pt1 | contig 16365 bp, 16 predicted proteins | sample ArcOceMetagenome_FD_187443 | JGI IMG/M metagenome (GOLD analysis project Ga0209712, IMG submission 187443) | Marine eukaryotic phytoplankton communities from Arctic Ocean - Arctic Ocean - Greenland ARC118M Metagenome (SPAdes) (version 2) | ecosystem: Environmental > Aquatic > Marine > Oceanic...
TTAATGCATGGAAAAAAAGCCGCGCTTAACCAATTTTTTACATAATAAAAGTGCCATCTGCATCTAAGGTTTTAGATTGCTGAATGGCATTTCACTTCTAATACTTTGGTATACATCTATTAGCATCGTGGTTTCAGTGGCCTATAGTTCGCTTTTCTGAGCACTTTAGCGATATCGATGTGTGAAATTGATTGGGCTCAGCTTGCTGCGTTAATTATCTACTGATAGTGGTTAGCTAAGATGCTTAATTATCCAGTAAAGGGGACGAATGAATGGTCCTGTATTTTTGGCTGTAGGACTTTTATATATTGCGCCTGCCCTGCATATCAGTGACCTAAATGATCAAACGACTTGTCAGTTACTTGATAATTTCATGTCCAAAATTTTGTCGTACGATATCCATGTCAAAAGTCAAAAGTGTGGCGCTGTATGCAGAAAACTAATATTTTGATTATGAGTATAAGTATAAGTACATCATCAACTCATTTAACAGCTAGTCTAATTCCTACTGCTGAATTAACATTACCTTTTCAAACAGACCATGTTTGATACCACCTCTATATTTACGAGCGATAAAGCTAAAACTTCAACTGTACGAACCAATTCAAACATAGGGATTTAATCAAAGGCCAAAATAGTAAATTTAGGCATAGTTTTTCCTTAACTGGCTTTAGCCTATTATTATCTACAATTAATATTTCTATTAAATATTTTATTTATTTGCTCTCTCAAATAGTCCTGATTGAATTTAGTTAGCTGTCGTGTAAACTCGATGAAGTGTTGAGTAAAATTGAATACAAAGAAAGTAATGTTAACCTACAGGAGAAAGGATTTATGGCGAACCAACCGTCTCGTTATATCAGTAATTTAACACGCGATACCTACGCACTCATTTTAGCTGGTGGTAGAGGCTCAAGACTATATGAACTGACTAATTGGCGAGCAAAACCGGCATTATATTTTGGCGGTAAGTTTCGTATTATCGATTTTCCATTATCTAATTGTATTAATTCAGGGATCCGCAATGTGGGTGTGGTCACCCAGTACAAGTCTCACTCGCTAATTCGACATTTAGTCAGAGGTTGGGGGCATTTTAAAAAAGAGCTAGGCGAGTCAGTTGAAATACTCCCTGCATCACAACGCTTTTCAGATAACTGGTATGAAGGTACGGCAGATGCAGTCTTTCAAAATATTGATATTATCCGTGACGAACTACCAAAATATGTATTGGTGTTATCTGGGGATCATATCTATCGAATGGACTACGGTAATTTAATTGCGCAGCATGCCGAATCAGGAGCCAAAATGACAGTTAGCTGTATGCCCGTTCCATTGGAAGAAGCCGCGGGGCAATTTGGTGTGATGTCGGTAGATGAAAATTTTAAAATCATTGGGTTTGAAGAAAAGCCTGAGAATCCTACCCCGTTGCCTGGCGATCCCACCAAATGCCTAGCCTCCATGGGTAATTATGTATTTGATACGGAATTTTTGTTTGAGCAATTAAAAACAGATTCCGAAACATCTGGATCTGAACGAGACTTTGGCAAGGATATCATTCCTTCGATTATCAAAGAGGGGGCAGTCTATGCGTTTCAATTCAAAAGTGATGATGATACCGAAGCCTATTGGCGCGATGTAGGTACCTTAGATTCATTCTGGCAAGCCAATATGGAATTAGTGGCACCAACTCCTGCACTCAACCTATATGATAAAAAATGGCCAATCTGGACCTATCAAGAACAATTGCCTCCCGCTAAGTTTGTATGGGAAGAAGATAATCGCAGGGGTACCGCGATAAACTCAGTGGTTTCAGGTGGCTGTATTATTTCTGGCGCAACTTTACGTCGTAGTTTATGTTTTTCTAATGTAAGGGTGCACTCATACAGTGAGGTAGAAGATTCTGTATTATTGCCAGATGTCGAAGTAGAACGCAATTGCCGAATACGTAAAGCCATTATTGACCGAGGTTGTGTGATCCCCGAGGGCACTATTATAGGCCATAGTCGCGAAGATGACTTAGCCAGAGGTTTCCGAGTCACAGAAAAGGGAGTGGTGTTAGTTACCCGAGAGATGTTGGGATTAAAAGTAGGCTATTAAGCCTAATACCTTTCACCATCCCAATCATTAAAAAGCCGCTATAAAAGCGGCTTTTTATTGCCGGTGACTAGCCTTCTCCCATAAACAAATTCTGTCAGTAATAATTTTTGCTACCAGCTGTGGTTTTTCTAACGGAAACATATGCCCCCCCTCTTCAAAAATAAGATGTTCAATATTGCTCTTTTTTACAAAATCACTCAAAAACGCTGGAATACATACATCACTGTGACTACCAGTGACAAGTAAGCTTGGTACAGATAGGCGTTGGTAGTACTGATTAATATTATCTGGCACATTTCGATAAATACTCGCTTCAATCTGTGCCTCGAAGTTAAGTTGTAACTTACCCTCTTGTTCGTCAATGGCAGATGCTACGTAATCTTGGATACATTCCAATTGGAAGTTTTTGAATAAGGCCCTAGATTTAAAATAAGCAACCAAATCAGTGCCTAAAGGCCAACTTTGACAACGTACTTTGGCTTTTCCAGCAGGTGAAAACTTATCTATTAGGGGTGTATGCTTTAATAATTTAAATACGATCCTAGCAAGCCCTGAAGCAATAGGAGGATCAAGCATTATCACTCCTTTGATTAAATCAGGCCTTTCGCAAGCAGCCATAAAGGACACCACGGCTCCCATTGAATGGCCCACAACATAAACAGGTTTAGCTACCTTGTGGGTTAAATAGTCAATTAGCTCTGCAACTTGATTACCTAAATTGGCACTAACTGGAAAGCGCGCTGAATGAGCAAACTTGGTTAATGCATGTAACTCGAAATTATCAGGTAATTGATTGAAAAGTTGCTGGTAGCTAGGTGCTGGAAACCCATTAGCATGTGCAAAGTGCAGGTTGATTTTTGTTGATTCAGTCATCTTAAACCTGTTTGTGGTGCGTGTATTACGAGCAACCATAATCGAGTCACTAGCATTGTTAAATTGTTAAATCGTTAGGTTGTTAGGTTGTTAGGTTGTTAGGTTGTTAGGTTGTTAGGTTGTTAGGCATCATATTCTAGCAACATTTACACTCTGACATAAAAATTTGCAGAGTCACAACACTCTCATGCATAAGCATGCTCTAAGCTGGATGCAAATGCTTGATTGCCAATCACTTTAGCTATAGTGACTATCGATATCTGACACTACTTTAATATTATTTGTTACACCTGTGGGGAGCAATTAGATCTATAAATCCTAGAGAAGACCTTTTAATTATGGGTTTATGTGGCAGGTGCAAACTCAGTAATAACAAGTTAAATTATTATTTTTTGTAATTATAACAGTCAGTTATGCTCAACCATAAAAACATGAAATCATCTAACGGCATCCAAGTCTTATGATAAGTGATTGAAAATAAAATTGGTTATTTACTGATAATCGATTTAACGGAGTCAAAGTAGTTATGCATATTGATAAATTGCTAAATTCAGTCAACCAACAGGCAAAATCAAACATTAATAACATCACCCTGTCAGTCCCTGGCAGTTGGGAGCAGGGTCGTACACTTTACGGTGGTATTTCTGCCTCTCTAGTCTATGAGGCAATGCGTGAAGTTGTTGACTCTGAAAAAGTGATGCGTTCACTAAGTACAAACTTTATAGGTCCGATTGAAGCAGATACTGAATTTAACATCATTGTTGAGGTCCTCAGGGAAGGTAAAAATGTCAATCAAGTTGTAGGCAAAGTAGTGCAAGACAACAAAGTTGCATTGATGAGCCAAGCAAGCTTTGGTATTGCTAGAGGATCTAAAGTTAACATATCTGATCCACTGCAACACAAAATGGACTCCCCAAGAAAGCCGGATTTTATGCCCCATATCCCGAAAGTAACGCCCAAATTTTTAGAGAATTTTGATTTAGCACAAACTAAGGGCGGATGGCCATTTACTGGAAAAAAGGACAGTGACATACATGGGTGGATGCGTTTTAAAGAGCAGCCATGTGACTTTTCTGACGCCCATTTAATCGCTTTAATTGATATTTGGCCGCCAACAGTTTTACAAATGTTAAGCTGGCCTGCCATGGCCAGTACAATGAGCTGGAATTTAGAGTTTATCCATCCACATCAGAAAATTTCAGGTAGTGATTGGTTTGCTTATCAAGCGCATACCAGACAGGCAGCTGATGGATATGCGCATACAGAAGCCAATATCTGGGATAAGCATGGTACGTTAGTTGCTATTAGTAGGCAGGTAGTGGCAGTATTTGCTTAACCACGACGATGAAAAATAACAGCTAGTGATGCGAAAACATATTAAGCCCATAGTAAATGTTGATGGGCTAAATAAAGTCAATGCAGTCATTAGCTGTAAATGATTGAAATTCGATTGCATTGTTAGCATATTCAACATCAATCCCTACGCTTTCGTACATTTTTTTTGATATCTGGGCATATGATGAATAAAGCTTACGTAAAATGTTATTAGGAGCTAATAAGTAAACGAATTGAGTAATGTTTTCAATTTTGCTGTGACTCTAGTTACGAAATATCTAAAGGTATACATCCCAAATATTTTTCAATTCGAATGAGATAGATACGTATTTATTCGTATCCTCTGGATTTAACTTTACTTAAACTGGTTAATCATATTGTGCAACAAGTTTCACACAGGTAACTTTTCAGGCACTTTCAGCATGACCACTTGTGCTGATCCACTCAAGAGGCAGTATTATTGTGTGTAATATATAATTGACATTAATTAATGCTCAATCATATGAGATTTCAAAGGAAATAAGCCTAATAATAGTGGTATTGGGCGGTATAGCTTATCCAGGGCTTAAGTTAAATAGATATATCTGAACTGTTCATAAGCAGCGCTCTTCAAAGCTCATGGCTTACCATATAAGGTAATACCTAACGCTATGTATCAACAATGAAATCAGATGCTTTAGGCACACAGTTCAGGTCGATTAAATGACTTGCCGCACAAGGCAATACCAATTGTATATCATCAGCAACGAATATTTACTAATGTGAGTATTTCCGGTAATTAGAATTTACTTGAACCGTATTTTATAAAAGATGACGGATACTGCTAGGCTCTGTAACGCCACCGCAGCATCTTAATGAACTGGCAAACTGCATGAATCGGGGAAGCTAGAATAATACCAATCCTTGTAAAGAGTAGGTATCGAGAAGTCGAATGTGAGTGAATATCATTAGGGATGTGTATTTGAATACACTGAAGTCTTACCGGCGCTTTGTATATATTTAAATTTGAATCAAGTAAAAAAGTAGATAAAGTAAAACCATAGTCTTTAACTGCACATCAGCTCATGGTTAAAAAATCTGTTAGGGAAGACAATTTTGGGGCAATACACATACAGGATGTGAATTTGAGTGTTTTAAGGGTTTAAAGTGACTTAAATGCAAATAGACTTAAATTTCAAAAGATGGTGGGTCGTGCTGGATTCGAACCAGCGACCAATTGATTAAAAGTCAACTGCTCTACCAGCTGAGCTAACGACCCATCGATTAAACTTTACTAAGTACTTACATCGCTTTAAGAGTGAAGAAAATGGTGGGTCGTGCTGGATTCGAACCAGCGACCAATTGATTAAAAGTCAACTGCTCTACCAGCTGAGCTAACGACCCATTTTTCATTTTTCTTTCCGCCTCAAGCGAAGGCGGCATATAATACTCAATTGAAGCGCCAGCGCAACCCAAATGGCATTATTATTTCAATAATTCAAACCGTTTGCTGAAAAACCGAACAATAGTGTATTTAACGAACCATAGGGGCTTAAAAAAACACCCCAAAATACCCATAGATATCTCAATTATGTTTGAGCAACACAATCAAGACTAAACAGGCGTGTTAAATTACTGAAGTCCTTTGAGTCGCTTTTCAGCAAGTTTAGCTGAGGACGAGTTGGGGAATTCAGCAACCACTTGTTCCCAAAGTTGTTTAGCACGAGCTGCATTTGAACGTTCCATTTCAGTTATTCCTAACTTCAACGTTGCATCCGCTCTTTTACTAGAATCTGGATAATTAGTCATTAACGACTGAAATTGTTGGCCGGCGCCAGCCCAATCTTGTTTGTTAAACAACAACTGCCCTAACCAATAATGTGCATTGGGGACGTAACTAGAATTTGGGAAGTTTTGTAAAAATGTTTGAAACTCGGGTATTGCTTGTTCATATAATTTGTCTCTGAGGATCAAATTTACAGCTTTATCATAAGCTTCATTTTCGTTCTCTGATAAAGGCGCTGCCGTAGTCGTAACAGGCGTACTAACAGCATCAGCTGGCATTATCGAAGATTGTGTCTTAACGGACTCAATACGCTTATCTATTTCGAGATATAGTTCTCTTTGGCGATCGAGGATCTTCTCTAATTGATAATTTTGCACTTCTATCGAGCCGCGAAGTTCATTAACCTCGTTTTGCATAACATCCAGCTGCTCTTGCTGACGATGTTGCGCATCTGTGCGGGTTGAAAACTTTTTTTCCAGCTCGGTAATACGTTTTTCGCTATTACTACTGGTTACATCTGACACAGGCGCAGGAGCCGCAATCACTGCGACTCCATATAGCCCTAGCAAACTTATCGCTAAGGTGCGTTTTATCATATTAGGCTTCTATTATTGATAAACCAAAACACCACGGCGGTTTTCAGCAAAAGCTGCAGCGGATGTATTGTTGTTAACAGGCTTTTCTTCACCGTAGGACACAACAGACATTTGTGATGCACTCACACCTGAATTCAATAAATAAGTTTGCACTGATTTTGCACGAGACTCACCTAATGCGATGTTATATTCGGGTGTGCCACGGCTATCACAGTGACCTTCAATTACAATTGATTGCCCACTATTTTTCGTTAAAAATGCAGCGTGCTGATCTAAAACGTTGTAATAATCAGAGCTAATGTTAGCTCGATCAAAATCAAAGTAAACCAGCTGATTATTTTCTAGCGCCATTAACTCTTGTTTCATCTCTTCAGCAGGAGTCATTACAGGTTCAACTGTACCTGTTTCAACCATTGAATCACGTGCTTCTTGGGCTTTTCGATCCGCTTCTGCTTGCTCTTGGGCAATGCGTGATTCTTCTGAAGCTGCTTTTGCTGCAGTATCGTCTGTTGATGAACAAGCCATCATAGTTACAACTGGAAGAGCAATAACCAACCCTTTAAAAATTTTATTTAGTTGCATTCTTTTTTCCTGTTTTTAAAATTTAAGTGAAATGTAAAATTTAACGCAAAAATGGTGACCAAGTCGGAGCCTTCACCTGACCATCAGCCGCTGGCAAGAGCGCTTTAAATCTGCCGTCCAAGGACACCAAAGACAATACTTGCTTACTTTGATGTAACGTACTGTAAATAATCATACTGCCGTTAGGAGCAATACTGGGTGACTCATCTAAATAGGTTTTAGTTAACACCTGAAGATTGCCGTTTGTCAAGTTTTGCCTTGATATATGGTAATTACCACGAGTACGATTGACCATCACCATTTGTTTGCCGTCAGGGGTAATCGTTCCCCCTAGGTTCATTTCGCCTTCAAAAGTCAAGCGACGAACCTTGCCTGATACTAAATTTACCCGATATATCTGAGGTTTACCACCCCGTTCTGAACTAAATATTAAGCTCTGGCTATCTGGAGTCCAACTTGGTTCAGTATCAATTGCTCTATTTTTAGTTACTCTGCGTAGTTGCCTACTGGCAATATTCATAATATATAGTTCAGGATTACCATCTTTTGATAACACCAAAGCTAACGTTTTGCCATCAGGTGAGAATTTAGGTGAACCGTTAATCCCAGGGAAACTGGTCATCTGAGTTCTATTCATAGTGTAGATATCTTGGATAAATATTTGCGGCCGTTTATTCTCAAAGCTGACGTAAGCTAATTTTGTACCATCAGGAGACCATGCTGGCGACATTAAAGGTTCGGGGGAACGCAGTAAAGTAGTTTCGTTGGCGCCGTCATAATCAGCCACAACTAATTGAAAGGGTAATTTATGAACATCTCTGTCGCGAACGATGACATAAGCAATACGCGTCAAGAAGGCACCTCGTTCACCCGTTAACTTTTCGTAGACCACATCACTAATACGATGTGAATGCCTTCTGAAATCATTGCCCGAAATAGTCATTTTACTAACGGCTAACACATGATCGTTACTAGCAATAAGTTTGCCGCCACTAAGCACTTGCGACTGCCCTCCAGTAATTTGACCTCGCAATACATCGATTAATTCATATGACACTGTGTATCTATCAATACCGGATAGTTCAACTTTACCGACCAACACAGCTTCAATACCTTTTGATGCCCATGCACTATAGTCCACGTCTTTATCTGAATAAGGATATTGAGGCATATCAATAGCATCAATAGGGTTAAATTTACCACTGCGGCGTAAATCAGCAGCAATCACATTAGTGAGCTTTTCAGGCATAACACCCTCGCCAACCCATTGAAATGGCACTACACCAATAGGCCTGGAGGTATCAACACCCTCGGTTATAACAATTTCCAGTGCTGCAAATGCATGAAGACTGACTGATAAAATAAAAAATGAAAGTAATATCTGTTTAGTTCTGGATAGTGTTTTTAACATTATAATTCTGGCTCAACGGTTAAATTAATTTCACGTAATTGTTGGTAAACATCGGTTTCTTTCGACACAGGCAATGTATCTGATTTGAATACTGCAGCTTTGGCAGCTCGGCATAAAATAGCATTTCCACCCAATTCTTTCACTTGAGTTACTAACCCGTTTGAAGCTAATCGAATATTCAAACGACAAGACTTTCCTTTCATCGCATCATCCACAATCAAATTGCGCTGAATCGTTTGTTTGATAAGGGCTTGGTATTTTTGAACCTCTGTCAAAACTTGTTTATTTCTTTTTAGTTGACGAACAGCTTGTTCCGCCTGAAGCTGTTCTTCGAGCATTTTTTCTTGTTCTGCTTTTTGCTTTTCATCTTGACGCTTGCGCTCAGCCTTTTTCAGGGCTTTTTGTTCTTTTAGACGTCTTGCCTTAGCTTGTTTGTCTTGCTCTTTGGCTTTTTCCATATCTAATTCTCTGCGCTTGCGCTCATCTTCTAGCTGCTTAGCTTTAGCCTTTTCTTGCTTTTGTTTTTCTCTTGCAGCGACAGTCGCTTGTTCGGCTTTTTTCTTATCTAATTGCTGTTTTTTAGTCTGCTCTTTTAATTTTGATACTTGTGTCTCTTGTTGCTTGCGCTTTTTTTCTGCATTTGCAGCTCGACGTTCAAGCTCTTTCACCCAATTTTCTTCTTTTATTCGTTTAGCTTTTTGTTCATCCTTAACCTTCTGTACTTGTTTCTGCAACTGATTTTCATCAATGACTTTTGCTTCAATAATAGACTCAGAATTAAACGTTTCAGGTGTCACCTTGGACTGAGAAAAATGCGCGTTTATCAGCAAAGCAGCAATCACCGCTATATGCAAAAATAATGAGATAGAAAGAGCGATACGCAACTTAAACATTTTGTAGGTTAACCCTCGGGTGGCGTAGTCATTAATCCAACAGAAGGCGCACCTGCCCTTTGTAATAAAACCATCAACTGCACCACTTGACTATAAGCAACAGCTCCATCGCCTTTAACGACTATTGGTGTGTTTGGTTCCACCTGAAGATGAGCGGCCACTAAAGTTGCTAAATCTATTGCTGACATAGGCTCTTGTTGGCTATCGCCCACATTCAAAAAATATTGGCCTTGTGCATCGACAGATGCAACCAAAGGAGGTTTTGATTCTTCTTCCAAAGGCTGAGCCTCGGCTTTAGGTAAGTCGACTTTTACACCTTGGGTAATAAGTGGTGCAGTTACCATAAAGATAATCAGCAACACTAACATTACGTCAATATAGGGAACCACATTAATTTCTGAAACAGGGCGTCTGCGCTTTCTTACATACATAATCAATAAGCCTAAACAGTCGGTTGGACTGAGCGAGAAGTATTCTCACCTGATGATAATGCTTGCCTGTGTAAAATACTCGAGAACTCTTCCATAAAATTGCCATAGCTATTTTCAAGCTTTTCTACTTGATGGCTAAGTCGGTTGTAAGCGATAACAGCGGGTATAGCAGCAAATAATCCCATTGCTGTGGCAATCAATGCTTCAGCGATACCCGGCGCAACCATAGATAAGGTTGCCTGTTGTTGACCACCTAAAGCGATAAACGAATTCATTATCCCCCACACAGTCCCAAACAAACCAATATAAGGACTAATTGAGCCTGTGGTAGCCAAAAAGGGAAGTCGACTTTCTAAACTGTCTATTTCACGAGATAAAGAAACTCGCATAGCCCTTGAAGCGCCCTCCATAACTGCATCAGCTGGAGTAGATACATTCTTGCGAGACCGAACAAACTCTTTAAAGCCGGAGCAAAACATACTGGCCATACCTTCCAGTGATTGACGAGCCGCTAATTCTTTATAAAATTGATTAAGGTCGACACCAGACCAAAATTTATCTTCAAATTTTTTCATCTCAGAGCGTGCGAAATTTAGCGCGCGACTGCGTTCAAAAATAAATGCCCATGAGGCAACCGATGCTCCAAGCAACAACAACATAACCAATTGCACTAGCAAACTGGCGTCTAAAATAAGATCTATAAAAGATATATCAGATGACACGTGAAAATTCCCCTAAAATTTTGGCAGGAATGGCTTGTGGTTTCATATTAGATAAATTGACACAAGCGACTCTGATTAAAGCACTGACCAAACGTTGTTCGTTTGGACTTATTATTATTTGTTTAAATGTTAAACTAGCACGCTTCAATTCTACTATTTCAGACTCAATACACAACAATTCATTGAATCGAGCAGGCGCATGATTGTCCATTTCAACCCGTTTGACGACAAAACATATAGAACGTTCCAAAAGAATGTCTTGTTCTGTGCCCATTAGCCTTAACCATTCGGTTCTGGCACGCTCTAAGAACTTCAAATAGTTAGCGTAATAAACTATCCCTCCCGCGTCTGTGTCCTCGTAGTACACTCGCACATTATGACTATGTTTGCTCATGGTAAAAAATACTTATATATGTCTAAGAAAAAAAGGATGTACTTTTAATACCAAAATTGATGATATTAAATATCATTAATTTTCACTTTTATGCCAACAAGCAATGTATAAGTACAACATGAGGTTTCAACGAATCAACTAAGCTCATTTAATTCAAGTATTTAGCTAAAAAAAACAATTATCTAATAGCATTGTATGTTTTTTGTGAACAAATAATTCAAACTAATTAAATCTACATTTACTCTACACTTACTCTACTTTTATTCTACTTTTACTCTGCATTTGCTCAACAAAAAAATCACATCTTACAAAAACATTATTCGTTCAAAAAACCTACCGCGTGAATATTGCATATAAATTATTATGTTATACACAAAAAAAAATAAAAAATTCAATTAGGTAAGGTTTAGCATTAAAATGCATTAGTTTTTATAATCTAAAAATTAATTTAATTGAATTGTGTATTTCATTAATATGACTAAAATAGAGTTGTTTTCTGAACTGCTCGTAACTCATCTGTTTCAAGATAAGTAATGTGGTAATTAGTTTATTTGACATGTTCCCTGGATTTATTTCCTTTAAACACTAGTTGTTTGGCTCACATATAATATGTGAGCTTTTTTTTGTCTTAAATTTACCAGCCTAAACCCAATAATAATTACTCAGGTGAGAAATCTTTACCAAAATGTAAAAAAGCACGCTGTGAGGCAATGCGTCCTCTTGGAGTGCGCTGTAAAAAGCCTTGCTGGATCAAAAACGGTTCAATCACGTCTTCTATAGTTTCTCTTTCTTCACCTATGGCTGCAGCTAGATTGTCGAGCCCCACAGGGCCACCCATAAATGTTTCAATAATAGCTAACAGCAACTTACGATCCATATAATCAAGGCCTTCTTTATCTACGTCTAATATATCCAAAGCTTGGCTAGCCACCTCTAACGTGATATTACCGTCTGAGCGGACTTCGGCAAAATCTCTTACTCGGCGTAATAATCTGTTGCTAATCCTAGGTGTGCCTCTGGACCTTCTTGCGATTTCAACTGCACCTTCCTCTTGCAAGGTTAAATTTAAGTAACTAGCGGAGCGTTTTACAATTTGGGTGAGGTCTTTAATATTATAAAATTCAAGACGCTGCACAATGCCAAAACGGTCTCTAAGAGGGGAAGTGAGTGAGCCTGCTCTAGTCGTAGCGCCTATTAAGGTAAAAGGGGGTAATTCTAGTTTGATTGAGCGCGCCGCTGGGCCTTCACCAATCATGATGTCCAGCTGGTAGTCTTCCATTGCAGGATAAAGAATTTCTTCAACTACAGGGCTAAGGCGATGAATTTCATCGATAAACAACACATCATTTTCTTCGAGATTTGTCAAAAGCGCTGCCAAATCCCCGGCTTTTTCAAGTACAGGGCCAGAAGTGGTTTTAATGTTTACCCCCATTTCATTCGCAACAATATAGGCTAACGTAGTTTTACCTAAACCAGGAGGCCCAAAAATAAGTAAGTGATCTAAGGCATCACTACGTTTTCGCGCTGCCTCAATAAAAATTTCCATTTGCGAACAAACATGATCTTGACCAGTATAATCTGCCAACATTTTAGGTCTTATGGCGCGGTCAACCACTTCATCTTCATGGCTGGCGGTAGGTTTTATTATGCGGTCTGCTTCAATCATGTGTTATTTTGCTAATATTTTAAGTAAAAGAGTGTGTTTTTATACAGTAACAAAATTTTTGAAAGACGTCTTTAAAAAGTCGCCTCTCAAAGACCTGTTGCCTTGAGTGATTTTTTAGACCATTGCTCGCAAGGCTTCTCGAATCAATGCCTCACTACTAACATCTTCTTTATATACCGCATTAATCACCCTCATTGCCTGTGGAGGTTTGTAACCCAGAGCAATCAATGCGCTTAAGGCTTCTTCTTTCGCATCGGTGCGTTGTACAAAAGTATTCTCAACAGGTAAATCAGGTGTGAGATGTACTGTTTGTGCATAGCCCTGATCTTTTGCTAACTTACTTAACCTATCACGCATTTCTATAACTAAGCGTTCAGCCGTTTTTTTGCCGACTCCAGGTAGCTTGGTTAAACCGGTAACATCTTCCAAACTGACACATTGCATAAATTGCTGCGCGTTCATACCAGACAATATAGTAAGTGCCAACTTTGGCCCCACACCACTGGCTTTGATTAGTTCACGAAATACAGCCCTTTCTTGTTTATTGGCAAAACCAAATAACAGTTGTGCATCTTCACGCACCACAAAATGTATACATATATTCGCTTCTTGACCAATTTCGGGTAATTGATAAAAACTGGTCATAGGTACTTGTACTTCGTAACCCACGCCGCCCGCTTCTATCAGAATCTCAGGTGGCTGTTTTTCAATTAATATGCCACGAATATTACCTATCATTTTGTTTCCTTGTATTTTTAACTAACGGCTAGTTTTAGCGAGTTATCTAAATCGACTTAACTTAACCGAGTTATCGCAACCGCCCACGCACAGTTTTTGTCGCTTGGCCGGACATTTTTATTAAATTTTGATGGGTGTGATTGTGGCACAGCGCAACAGCAAGAGCATCAGCGGCATCTGCTTGGGGTTTTGAGGCCAGCCCTAATAAGTACGTCACCATGTGCTGAACTTGAGATTTGTCCGCATTACCGTTACCCACAACTGATTGTTTGATTTGCCGCGCTGAGTATTCAGCAACGGGCAAGTCAAACGTCGTTGCAGCTACAATCGCCGCGCCTCTAGCTTGACCAAGCTTTAATGCAGAATCAGGATTTTTCGCCATAAAAACTTGTTCAATCGCAAACTGGGTAGGTTGGAATTGGTGAATAATTTCTCTGACACCATCAAAAATTTGTTTTAACCTTGGAGCAAGCTCATCGCCTTGCAAGCGAATACAGCCACTTCCAATATATTCGGATTTCTGACCGACTTTTTTAATGACACCATAACCTGTAATACGAGAGCCGGGATCAATACCCAAAATAATCGCCATTATCCCGTGACTCGAACAATCGCAGTTAACCAGTTAAGGTAACGATTGAGTTTATATATTGGTATCTGGCACATATAAAGAGATTGCCTCACGATTAGTGTCCGACCACACTTTTTGCATAGCGGATGGTTTGTCTAACCATAGATAAGCAGAGTGCTCTGTTAATACTATGCCCTGATGATTGGCTACTTCAACCGCAAATACATGTTCTGTGTTGTAGGGTGTACCCGGTGGATAGCGGTGTTTCCATCTATCACGGATTTCATAGGTATTGATTTTTTGACAATCAATTAACTGATAAGCAGATTGTATAATATCAATACTGGTTTCTTCTAATACCTCACGCAAAGCCGTCTGGATCGGCTTTTCACCTTGCTCTAAGGTGCCGGTCACTGATTGCCAAAATTTGGGATCATCATTGCGTTGCATCACCAACACCTGTCCAGCACGGTTATATACAACCGTGAGGGCAGATTGAGGAATACGATAGTTTGATGCCATTGGTAATTTAAATCAGTCAGCTTTCTTTTCTATCGCCGTTTGAATTGATAGCTCTTTGAGTTGCTCTGGGTTGGCTTCACCCGGTGCATTTGTCAAAGGACAAGCAGCAGTGTTGGTTTTAGGAAACGCCATCACATCGCGGATCGACGTAGCACCTGTCATCAGCATCACCAAACGGTCTAAACCAAAAGCTAAACCAGCATGAGGCGGCGCACCAAACTTAAGTGCTTCAAGCAAGAAACCAAATTTCAATTCGGCTTCTTCATCACTAATGCCTAGCAGTGAAAACACTTTGGCTTGCATATCTTGTTGGTGAATACGTACCGACCCACCACCTAACTCACAACCATTTAATACCATGTCATATGCATTTGACAAAGCACCTGCAGGGTTAGCTGCTAATTCATCTGGGGTCATATCTCTGGGTGCTGTAAACGGATGATGCAATGCATGAAACTGGCCATCAAACTCTTCAAACATAGGAAAGTCGACTACCCAAAGAGGTTTCCACTTGCCTTCTAATAAATCTAAATCTTCGCCTAACTTTAGTCTGAGGGCTCCTAATGCTTCTGTCACCACGGTGTTACTGTCAGCACCGAACAAAAGAATGTCGCCACTTTGCGCGCCACTGCGTTCTAAAATACCTTTGGCCACGTCTTCAGTTAAAAACTTAAGAATAGGTGATTGCAATCCTTCCATTCCAGCATCAATGTCGTTGACTTTCATCCATGCCAAACCTTTAGCACCGTAAATACCTACAAATTTACCGTAGTCGTCAATTTGTTTGCGAGACAACTTAGCACCGCCTGGCACACGGATAACGGCAACACGTCCTTTAGCGTCATTGGCAGGGCCAGAAAACACCTTAAATTCAACGTCTTTCAGTAAATCCGCTATATCTGTCAATTCTAATGGGTTACGTAAATCAGGTTTGTCGCTACCAAATCGGCGCATCGCATCTGCGTAAGTCATGCTTGGGAACTCACCCAAATCCACCGACAACATTTTTTGGAATAAATTACGTATTAACCCTTCTGTGATCGCCATCACCCCACCAGCATCTAAGAAGGTAGTTTCAATATCAATCTGAGTGAACTCAGGTTGGCGATCGGCCCGTAAATCTTCGTCACGAAAGCATTTAACGATTTGATAATATTTGTCCATGCCCGACATCATCAATAATTGTTTAAACAGTTGTGGTGATTGTGGCAAAGCAAAAAACTGACCTTTATGTGTGCGGCTTGGTACTAAATAATCACGGGCACCCTCGGGTGTGGCTTTAGTCAGAATAGGTGTTTCGATATCCAAAAAACCATCGTTTTCAAGATAACTACGTACAGTGCTGGTTACTTTAGCTCTGAATTTCAAACGATCGCTCATCAATGGACGGCGAAGATCCAAGTAACGATATTTAAGTCGCTGTTCTTCAGAATTCTCTTGATTCCAATCTAGAGGGAGTGGCGCAGCTTTGTTGAGAATGGTCAAAGATTTACCGAGCATTTCAATTTCGCCAGTAGACATATCTTTGTTAACTTGGCCTGATGGCCTGGCTCGTACCTCACCACTTAACTGCACACAAAATTCGTTACGTAGGCTATTTGCAGTATCAAAGGTTTCGACTAAATCAGGGTCAAATACCACTTGCACCACACCTTCTCGGTCGCGTAGGTCGAGAAAAATCACCCCACCTAAATCACGACTACGATTAACCCAGCCACACAAAGTGACGGTTTGTCCGATATGAGATGAATTGATATTGCCACAATAGT
>Ga0209712_10002176_pt1 | contig 16359 bp, 3 predicted proteins | sample ArcOceMetagenome_FD_187443 | JGI IMG/M metagenome (GOLD analysis project Ga0209712, IMG submission 187443) | Marine eukaryotic phytoplankton communities from Arctic Ocean - Arctic Ocean - Greenland ARC118M Metagenome (SPAdes) (version 2) | ecosystem: Environmental > Aquatic > Marine > Oceanic...
TAGCGAGTTTCCGAATACGAACGAGTTGAGCTGTGTTGTTGGTGAGACGAGGATAAGTGCCAATTGGGTGTCAGAGAGTATTGTGGAATGTATATTGCCTGCTTTGTCTCCAGGTGAATATAAGATTAGAGTTGCAAACGTTGACAGGGGTTGTATATCTGCCTTTTCTGTCAAAGTGTATCCTGCATTAGTGGTCGATAGACACACTGTCACCACCAGAGATGATGTATTCTATGTGGATTTGATGTTTACAAGGCTTGTGAAGTCATATATCCCACATATTTCTTGTGAAATTGACAACAGGATAGTTCCTTCATTCTTTTTAGAAAAGAATATGCTATCCTGCGAGATACCTTTCCAGATTACCCACCGCGGCGACAAGAGTTTTGAGCTTGGTCTGTTGATTGATGGAGAGAAAAGTCAAACTAGTTTGCAAATTTTCGAAGTGTTTCTTCCCCCATTCATTCGCAGTGTGGACCCAGCTCAGACTAACTCTCAGATTGAAACTCTCGTGATTTTTTTTGGTGCATTTGAAAATTATCTGAACACAGCCCCGTACCATCGTCTCTGTAAGTTTGGCACAATGATAACGTCAATGACTGGAATGCCAAACTCTACCCATGTTCAGTGCAGTACTCCTAGTCATCACAAGGGAGAACGTGTTGGGATTTCAATCAGTTTTGATGGTGGGCTGCATTGGTCAAATAGTCTGTCGTTTGAATTTCTACCCCCCGTGCATATTACCTCTTTTTATCCTACGAAAGTTCCTTCGACTGGAGACGTTGCTGTATCCGTGGTGCTTAACAATTGCGAACCAAGATTGAACTTGAGGTGCAGATTTGGACCATCAATAGAGCTTGCGGTTTGGGTATCAACATCGATGATACAGTGCATAACTCCTCCTCACTCCCCAGGGTTCGTTTCTCTCGCACTTTTGAATGAAAAGGAACAAATTATTGGAGAGAAAATCCCAATTTATGTCCACGATGCTCCAAGAATTCATACCTTCTATCCTAGATTTGGTGTTTTGACAGGAGGGACCCAAGTACGATTCATAGGTAGGGAACTAGATTCCCTTCAAGAGCCATATTGCTTCTTTGGTGCAAGTGGTACCCTTGCTTCAATAATTGGATCTGGTTCCTTGCAATGTACTTCCCCACCGCAAGGACAAATCAACAATGTTAAAATTTCTGTGGTGGATAGATTGACGTCGTTTGAATGGTTCGCTGATTTCCAATTTGAATATACGAGGACACCACAAGTGACCTTCGCAGAACATAAACCTTCTGCAAATGCCGTGATTCTGTCCGGGAAGAATCTTAACAGCACGGGTAAATTATGGTGTCGCTTTGATGAAAGTTTTGTTGTTACTATCATGAATGCAAATGAAACTCAAGCTCTTTGTCCATTTCAGTTTGATTCGTGGCGATCGACGGGAAATTCGATCTTTGTTCAAGCGTCAAATAATGAAGTTGATTGGACTCCTAAAGTGGCGATCCAGATCCGATCAGAAGTTTATGTGAAACAAGTATGGCCGCTTGAAGGCGCAGTGGACGGAGGCACTATTCTTGTCATTGACATGGCCGCGCCGGTTTACGACCAAGGTCTCAATTGTTTTTTCGGAAACGTTTCTGTGTCGTCAACATTGGTTTCGATGACAAGATTTCGTTGCGTTAGTCCCCGCTTTGATACTCCTGGTGATGTCCCACTTACTTTTGGTTTTGGGCATGAACCTCCAGTGAGAAAAGGAATTATATTTAAGATGCAGCCCCCGTGTACGGTAAATGATATTCAGCCTCGATTCTCACAGGTCGACGGTGGGGATGAAGTTACCATTTTTGGTACAAATTTTGTGAAGTCTAGGGCATATGCATGTTTATTTGGAGCTATGCAGGTTCCAGCGCTACGTCTAGATGTGTCTACATTGAAATGTGTTATTCCGGGAAATGTCATTGGATCCATCAGAATAAGTATTACCAGCGATGTTGGTGATGAGTGCTCAAGTGATTCAGTGGACACTGAAATTGAATTTATTGAGCCGCCAACCATTTTAGAAGCGATACCAAGCATTGTTCCCGTCTCTTCTAATGCGAATATCACCCTTTTGGGCCGAGGGTTTAACGATGAGGTACAGAAAGAATGTGCTTTTGATGGCCATTTGGTTAATGCGGTTGTCCTTTCGCCCACTGAATTGATTTGTATTGTATCAATACTTGAGACTAGTCGCACAGGCCGAGTCGTATTGAAATTTCCCACAACTAAGGCTCAAATTGAAATCCTTATAGTTCCCCAGCCGCACATCAAAAGTGTTACACCTTCTACAATCGGACCACGTTCAAAGCCGACCCTTGAAATTGTAGGCTATAATTTCTTGAATTCTGCGCAGTTAACGTGTGCATTTGGGGATCATAGATTTCTTGTCCCAGCACAGTGGGTCTCCACGGAACGTTTACTTTGCCAGACCCCTACCTTGGGAAATGAAGTGAAAGGCGACATTATACCATTGTCCATCAGTGTGAATAACGGATATCACAATTCAAATGTTGCCAAATTAAACAGAAAGCCAGCTCTGCAAATTACATCGATCAGTACTATACTTGGATTCGTTTCTTCGGAATTGATGCTGCGTGCAGATATGCAGGGCTTGGAAAGCACTGCAAGTTACCACTGTGAAGGAAAATACTGGAGAGTCAGGGCAGAAATTTTAAATGGAGGTAAAAGCATACAATGTATACTACCACGGCTAGATCGCCGAGTCCAGGAGGTGAGGTTGACCGACGGTCACGATTCGATTGTGGTGGGTGAAGCAGCGTTCAGCGAAAAACCTGAAATAATGAGCTTGAACCCTCTCCATGGATTTGAAAGCGAGACTTTTGTGGAACTTACAGGGACAAGTCTTGATCACGTTCGCTTTTGCATCTTTACAAGCTTGGATGAGGCGCACACCAGATATGTTAGAAAGATTCAACATATCTCTACGGGGATAATTTCTTGCAAGTCGCCGCCTTCGATCCCAGGTGATGTTTTTTCGGTGGACGTATCTGCAGATGGTTTCAACGCGATTCAAACTGGACTGATCTTCCAACACCGTGATGCACCAGAAATTCGATCGGTTGAACCATTGATCATTCCTCACGGCCAAAGAAACAAAATTAAAATCACAGGCCGCAACTTCGTGGATTCCAAAGTCTTGTCTTGCTATTTCGACGAAAAGATTGTCCAAGCACACTTCGTCTCGAGCCAAGAATTGTTTTGTCTCTCTCCGGCATTAGAACCAGGGTCATATCAGGTTCTCACCAGTTCCAACGAAGCTCACTTTGCAATGTCTCCAGTTCCGCTGCATGTTTATCTTCCAATCGGAATCTCACAAATCAACCCGAAATATGGTAATGTTGGTGGTGGCGAGATCATAACCTTATCAGTTACAAATGCCCCGTATAACTCTGGAATGAGGTTAAGATGTCGGTTCGGTCTCCAATTGGTCCCGGCTCAAATTATGAACAAGAATTCTATAGCATGCCACGCTCCAAAAGTGATCACCGAGGGTGGTGTCTCCCTATCTATAACCATCAATGGGATTGATTTTCATGAAGGCCCTCACACATTCATGTACCTCAGACCACCGACAATAATTCGTATCAGTCCAAATCAAGGCACTATGACTGGAGGTACCATTGTCAGATTCTATTTGAATACATCGGTTGCGAAAGACACCAATCGGCTCTTCTGCTATTTTGGACCTCAGCATGAAGTCGAGCCATCATCCATCGGCACGAATTCTGTTGACTGCATCTCGCCTCCATCTAACGCCGATGTGACAAAGGTGAAAGTATCATTGCATTACAGTCTGTCTGAATACTCTTCCTTCGAAGGGCCGGTATTTTCCTACTTGAGACCCATTTCCGTCGTACACATTCACCCTTTCTGCGGGCCTGCAAACGGAGGAACAGAAATTAGAGTTACCGGTAATAATTTTCCTCAAAGGCAGGATCTATTGTGCTTATTTGGCGATGCATCAACTCCTGCTGAATTCATCAGTGAGCAGGTCCTTCGATGCAAAACACCAGAGTACCATGCGACAGGAACAGTAAAGGTTAAAATTTCAACGTCAGATAATGTTCTCGCCACGTATCAAAGTGCGGGGATCTTTCAATACATGACCGCGTTTTTCATCGATGGCGTTTATCCTAACCAGGGATCGTTGAGAGGAGGGACTGATGTAACCATAAAAGGAAGCAGGTTCTCGGATATCTATCCAAATTTAATGTTCTGTCAGTTTGGAGACGTCAGGGTTCAAGCTCGTTTCATTAGCTCGCAAGAAATTGGATGCACGTCTCCACCTTTACAAGGATCGAGTTTCGTAGATGAGGACGTAGATCTTGGCGTTTCATTGAACGGCGCAGATTTTACCTTTGATCGTATGACTGTGTTTCAATACGTTGCTCACAGTCGAGTAGTATCCATCTTTCCTGCATCTGGGTCTACAAGAGGCGGGACGGCTGTCACAGTTGAGTTTATTTCGACGTACAAAGTGGATGTTTCGAGTGATATCCAATGTCATTTTGGAGTCAATGAAGCACCAGCTGAGATCATTCGGATTGAAAAGGAGCTCATTCGAATCGCATGTATTGCACCGAGAAAACCAGAGAGTGTTAGCGTCGATCTTGAACTCAGCTTAAATGGCAAAAATGACCTTACTACTTCTGGGACCAAGTACAGCTACTATGATGATCCTATTGTTGCCAGTATTAGGCCTAAATTCGGTTTCACAAAGGGGGGTGAATTGGTGACTGTCAAAGGAAAGGATTTTGCAAAGAGCAGCACTTTGCGGTGCATGTTTGGAACCACAGCTGCCATGAAGACAACATGGATTTCGTCCAATGAGGTCCACTGTTTCTCCCCACCGGTCCAGAGAAGTCAAAATACCAGTGTTTGTGTGACAGATGGTATGGAAACAAGTGGACCTGCTTTGGTCGCTTATGAGTACAGAGATCACCCAATATTTGATCGCGTCAATTCGACAGTGGTGAAGCCAGACGGTAGTAGCATCATTGCTACGAGAGGAAGAAATCTTGGGAACGCCCTCTCATGTAGAATTGGTCAATTTTCTTTGGATGTTCCAGTACTCAGTAACGACGACTCGGTTATTGTATGCAGAGCACCAGCCCAAAATTCTTCATCACCTTACATCAAGAATGTGGTACAAATATCAGTGGCCTTTCAATCCGGATATCTCCCCACTGGTCTTTTTGTCTCTTACAGTGATCATGATGATCCTTACGAGATCTATTCTGAATCACTCAACGATCAATTCCATAGACCCAGTTTGATAAGCATGAGCCCATCTACCTTTGACTCGACTGGAGGTGACTGGATAACGGTAAAGGGACGGGAATTTTCTAATCGCGAAGGTCTCAGTTGTCAGTTCCACGATCTAGCGGTACAGAAGTCAGTTTTCATCTCAACAAATGAAATCAAATGTCGATCACCACGCATGGTCCCGGGGTCTTATAACATCTACGTGACAAATGGAGACAACTTGGAATCGCTTGCAAGTTTGCGGTTTCATGTTACAAACGATGCTAGTGTGATATCCACACATCCGTCTTCAGGACCTTTACACGGAGGTACCCTGGTAGTTGTGAAGTGCAACTTCGCCTTGAAACAGAGAGATCTGCGCCCTGAGAATATTGTTTGCCAATTTGGTACTGTCGACGTCCCTGGAATTCTACAAGACTCTAACATTATCCTTTGTATTTCTCCACCTGTTCTAAAGCCAAAAGTTGTAGAAATATCACTTAGCTTTGATGGGAAGAAATCATTTACAAAAAATCTGATGTTTTACATCTACACTTCCGCACCTCACGTAAAATATCTGAATCCCAGTTATGGAAGTATCAGTGGAGGAGCTCATGTGCTGGTCGAGGGCGAGTATTTCAGCAATTCTGACCAGCTCAAATGTCGTTTCGGTTCTGGTGGCGAAATTGTAGCCATCTTTATATCTTCCAAACGCATCATCTGCATTACTCCACCGCAGCTGCAGGCTCAAGAACTGCATGTTGACGTATCAACAAATGGCGTAGACTTTTCCGACTCAAAAGTTACATTTAAGTATGAAGAGCCTCCATATCTAGAGTCTGTGTCTCCACCATCTTCAGTCTCGGCGGTGAATGGGAGCAGGATATACATGACCATGAGGATTATTCCTAGAAATGTGGATCTATATTGTATTTTTCATCATTCAAAAGTAAAGGCACGCATTTTAGAAGACCGTGTGCTCGAGTGCAAAAGTCCAGGTTATTTCGAGGGTGCCATAACTCTTAGTGTGGCATCAGGAGGTGCAGATAATTCAATTTTCATATCCAACACTATCGAGCACACCTTTTATCCACCGCCAAAGATATTTAAGACAATCCCAAGAACAGGTAGCATTCCTGGTCGTCTCCCTCTACTACTCGTGGGCGAAGGATTTGTAAATAGTACTGACTTGAGTTGTGAATTCAACGGAATTCCCATTAGAGCCAATTACATCCGCAAGAATCTGATAATGTGCTCTACACCGCCATTGCTAAATGAGAAGCATCTAAGTGTGAAAGTATCTCCAAGTGGCTCCGACTTTTCTTCAATCAATGGTTTCCCCTTCAAGTTTACTGGAAGCTGTAGTGGTGGTCATTATTGTGGTTATTCGACAACTACGTGGATTTATCCAGCCCCAAATGGCACTTATTCTTCTGAAGGTAGTTCTAATTTCACTCTCTGCAATCCCGGTACATTTTCTCCAAGACTTGGCCAAATCAGGTGTCTCCCTTGCGCTGTGGGGTACTTCTGTCCAGATTTTGGAACTATCAAACCAGTCATCTGTCCTCCAGGAAAAGTATGCGATGGTATAGGCCTAGCCACACCTGGATCATCCTGTCCCAAGGGGCATTACTGTTTATCTGGTACAAAGTCAAGGGTCCCGCTTACTTTCGAATCAAACGATGATTGGATAATAGAAAAAGAAACAGGCATCGCCAATGACAATCGTAACACATTGGACTTGTCTCTTCGGAACAGAGTACCACCGGCCAGTGGGAAATACAGATTAGAACATGATCCACACGAAATAGTTGTCGCTGAACAGCCGATACCATGTAATATTGGGTATTATTGTCGGGAAGGAGTAACATCTCCGATTCCAATTTCAAGTAATTTTTCAACTCCTCAACCATGCTTTGACGGATTCTTTTGCCCAAGGGGATCTTCTACGCCCGAAGGATCAGGACCTTGCAAAACAGGGTATTACTGTCCATCAACAACGGTTGCCGCTATGTGTCCCAAAGGACACCATTGTCCTGGAATTGCAAACATAATACCATTTCCATGCCATCCTGGGTCTTATTCAGACTCTACTGGTAGCAGTTCTTGTAGATTATGTGAAATAGGCCACATATGCCCCAAATCGGGCATGGCTGCTCCGCAGCCTTGTCCTGCTGGATTCATCTGTGATATAAGAGGATTGTCAGTCCCAGACAAACCCTGCACCCCTGGATTTATCTGCGAGGAGGGAACCTCAACAGATGATCCTGATTCTGTCATAAATACTCGACCTTTGCCCTGCCCTGCGGGAAACTTTTGTTTAGCGGGTGTTGCACAACAGAGTGCCGTCGATTGGCTTCCGAACAAATTAGAAGAAAAGATAGCTCCTCAAGTATGTCTAGAGGGATATTATTGCGAAGAAAGTTCCCCACTGCCAACTGGTATTTGTTTTCCTGGTCACTATTGTCCACCAGGTTCACGATATCCAAAGCAGGTACCTGTAGGTACGTTTACCGACGAAGGTGCAATCGTGCCAGCTCTGTGCTTTCCGGGAAGCTATGCAGCTGCTACAGGATCAAGTCAATGTTTGCCATGTCCAGCAGGTAACAGTTGCAGAGGTTATGGTATATCGGTTCCTAGTATCTGTGACTATGGCACATATCGGAGCGTTGCAGATTCGATTACATGCCGACCTTGTCCTCCTGCAACATATTTACCATATAGAGGAGGAACCGATATTTCTGAATGCTTACCGGTTCCTCCAGGCCGAGCGTCAGAGGGGAAAGGCGTTGCTGACCTCTCATCCTCTGATCCTTGTGATGGATCGCATGTATGCTCAAGTGCAACGGATAATTCGAACCAATATGATCATAAATGTAGTGGCGGCCACTTTTGTTTCGAAGAAACTACCCCAATCAGTCAATTTCGATTTTTGTGCGATGAAGGCCACCAGTGCAAACGTGGAACATCCGAACAACTAAAAAGCAAAGATCAATGTCCAAAGAATTATTTTTGCCCTTTGGGAACCTCCGATTCTTCAACCCGAAATAATCACTGCCCAAGGCAGACTACAACTTTTCCCGGATCAAATTATGTTCGTGATTGTGTGATTCAAGATGTTGATGTTTGCGATAAAGTTCACATCAACCCACAAAACCCGGGAGAGTACAATTCTTTTTACACTAATGATCAACTACTTTTGCCGAATGAACCGCCTTCAGATACGGATGACAGTCTGATCAACTCTGGAGAAATTGTCACACTTAGAAAGATCATTCCCTACATATCTGGACCTCAAATGTGGCAAAATGAAACTGTTGAGGTCTTTCGAAGCTGTCCTTCCTTTGCCATGGTGGAGAATTCAACTTCATGGGTGGAGAACAGAATATTACTGACCGGAAGGAACTTTCGACAGTCAATTGCATTGACATGCCGATTTCGCATGAAACTACAAAAAGACGAATCCTTCCAATACGAAGTGGTCACCGAGGCCACATTTGTTACCCAGACAAGAATATCGTGTGAGCTGCCACCAGTTGAGCACATCGAAGATGCATTACTCGCCTTGGCATCAGAAAATAAGTCATGCATAACCAACATCGATGGTTCCATATTCTTCAAGGCGCCCTGCGATCATGATGACGACGAAACATGTGTTGGATCGTATCTCAAGAATGATCGGCATCAGCGGCACGTATCTTTGTTTATCCCTTGCACTGAGATGGAAATCGCTACAGATACATGCGATAATAACCCTTCCATAGGATTTCGGATGAATCCATGTTTCGGAATGGAGCTACTAATCGATGCAAGTAACAATGGATTGAAATTCTCAGGAACGTCAACATACGTTCCGTTCACTGTTGATGCCTCCGCAGCAAAATCGAAACTTCGTAAAGACTACGTTGTTCCACAATCTACAGCAATTCTTACTATTCTTCATCCTGTATTGTCACAATTTCAACTCTCAAATTCCAACATCAATTCTCAGAAGGTCGTTGATGCATCAAGACAGATACTTCAAAACCACAAGTCCCAATGTTTAAATGGATCATTTCGTGAGGAAGGAACACGTGTATCAGAAGCAGGCTGGTTTGAACTTCCATTCATGAGTCAAGCACATCTATCAATTGATTGGACACATGTACCACGGAAAATCATGTATGATGAACATTTTAAGTTGGCAATATTTGTGATACCTTCCCGCTGCACTGATACTCTATGCAACGATGGTAAAAGAAGTCTTGTAGACGAAGAAACTCTACCTTGTGTGAAGCCACTTTCACTCCCCAAATGGTTCACTGATGTGCGTGTGGACAAGCATCAACACTTAAATCTGACCATGCTTGCACTTGATGATATGATTTTCAAAGCTGAGATTCACGTCGTTCATGGCCTCTATTTGCCACTTTCAAGTTTCTTTACTAATACCATGGCAGTTGATATCGTACATCCTCGACGAGACAAATATTCTGATCTTTCAGATCGACGTAAGCTCTCCCCTTACGTTAGCTGGGAGGAGAGAGAAGTTCAAAAAGAGTTCATTTTTGCAGCTCGACTGAGCTCAGATAATACTAGATCTGTCTCTTTACCGCTGAATCTACCGCCGAGATGGGATGATCTTGAACGGGGAAGAGTGCTGCTCAGCATGAACACAACGCAGGACAGCACAACCCCAACAATCAAAGACGATCCCAGACCTCTGAATCCTACTAATTCATTTTGGGAAAACCCTTTCAAAACAATCCTTGATGCAAAGGAAAGAACCGATGCGTTCTTGGAAACATTTCATGGCGTCGCAGTCGGCTCTGACGGGGGTTATGATTATGACATGAAGAGCGTTATGCTTCCGTACTTGCCATTCATTTCCAACTGTCGAGAATTTGACTCCTATCTACCACTATCCCATGCGATTGCTAGCAACGATTGCAAACTCCCTCCATTACAAGATTTCTATCCAGATGATTGGTGGCGTCGAGAATACGAAGCTTTGCCTCATCAAGACTATATTGAGGCTGTTGGACCATTTGATTTTCACTTATTCTACCCAGTCGCAGATTGGTGCGAGCGCAAAATATACTGTGAATATGAAGAAAACTTAAAAAAACAGGATGTAACTCCAAGGTGGTTCGAGGCAAGTACTGGGACAACAATTTTTTCTGTCATACGCGACCCTGTCGACTATTTTCAGTACACTGGTCGTCAAGGTGCCCGGACCAGTCTCGGCGATGGGGGAGGAGATGCATATATGAAGTCAATCGATTTGTTTGATACATTTATCCCCGTAAAGTTGAAGCGCCTGGGAGACAGTGTTGATTGCAGTTTCTTGTGCATACCAAGAAAAATAACCCTGGATATTTCCTATCATCAGGTCAACGAGACTTCGAAAAGACTTGTGGAGATTGTGCTGGTTCTAGAGGATTTTGATAGAAATTCAACCGATTCGAAGTACGAGCTTGATCTGAAGTTCCATCCATTGAACTACCAGCAACTGATCATAAAATTCGCCTACAGCAAAGATATTTTTCTTCTGCTCTTCTCTATCATCGGCATGTTTACTGTGGCAGTATCTTTCTTCTACTGGGCAGTGGTCAGACTTACGACCCGAATTGAACATCCACCAAAACTTAGGTTTGGTTCGACATTATGGCTTATATTTCCACAAGCTGTCAGTGGCTTTTCCTTGGGATTAGTACCGATAATAGTAGTTACTGCAGGAATTACGTTGCTTCTGAAAGGTTACCTATTCATTACACCTGTCGACGATCCTACAGGTTTGCATTGGCCAGTTTTTCAGACAACGAAATTACACTTTCAAGATACAACAATAGACCCTCAACTACTCAAGATCACTAGACAGGGCAGACTTGGTATGGCATTACTAGCTGTTGCGATTGTATCTATTTGTGAAGGTAGTAAAATGTTTGTTCCGAAGCGAGATTCAAAAAGAGAGCGAGAGCTTGAACTACTACGCGAGAAGGATGCCAGCAAAACAATGGTTTGGAATGTGACGCAGTGGAAACGCGGTAATCTCATCTTCTCCAGTGTTTTGATGGGCTTGTTTCTCGTCATGATTGTGGAGTGGTCATATTGGGCTTATTTTGGCACATATATTTGGGAGGCTATACTTTTCCTTAAGATATTGAACGCAATCGTCGGTATCATTGTCGATAGGCAAATGGGAGAGTCCCTCTTGAGTGCACCAATAATGACGGCCATGAGTCTGGTTGAAACAATTGTGACTTTATCTGCAGTCGACTTTCTCGATTTTCTCCTATCTTATGTTGTGGGATTTGGCTTCCTTCTCCTGGAAAGAATGTATATCTCTCCTTATCAAGGTGATGTGCTGGATTGGTTGGGAGACACAATGACAAGAATTCTGAAAGCAGTACAGCTTCTTCTCGAAAAGTATGGAGTTATCCGTGGCAAAAGTGACTCTTCCACTGACAAGTCATTAGTCCCTTCACAGACAGAGGGAACTGTTGAACCAATAATCGACAGTTATGGAAGCTATTGCTTGGAAACCCTGGCACTTTTGTATGTACCGTACGTAATTGTCTTACTCATGATATTTCGCGACGATATTGGAATGCCTACACGATATGGCATCAAAGAACAGGATATGGAATACTACGCACTATTTGCTGTTCTGATTATTCCATTCCAAATTGCTTCAGATATCTTTCTCCAAGGGTCTCTTGAGCTTTTCCATGGATGGAAGATCTACGACTACTTAGTGTACACTAGGTACAGATTCTTGCAGCGCGAAACCAGATGGAAAGGATTTGAGGATTCCTTGGACGAGTGCATCGACGAGTCAGTACGTACCATGGATCACATGTGTTTCAGCACCCAATTTTACATGATGATGACTATACATGTGAATGGAATCATTTACATGGTCCTTGGAATTCAAATGATCAGCAGAGCACAATATAACTTGTTTGGCGATCCAGCAACGCCCGTCGTATTAATGCTTGTGATAATTTCAGTTGCAGTGTTGAAAAAGGTTCTGATTTGGCTTTCATTCATTTTTGGCATTTGGAGCATTCGGCATGAAAATACAGCCTGGCATGCAAATATGAAGGAAGAAGACAATTTCAAACTCCCAGACTGGGATGATGTAAAGGGTGCCAGTCACGATGCCTTTGAAATGAACAAACGGATATCAAGCGATACGTTCCGCTACAAGTTTATGAATTACAACAGATCGTGGCTCATTGAACAGCTACCGAATGTGTTGACTCCAAGAACCCTGAGAAGAAGCAAACCATTTTTGACCAATCAACTCGCTCGAGTCATCCAAGCCCTGAATGATGGTATAAGCAGTGATTCGGATTCTGAGTTGGACACCAAAAGGTTTGAGACACCGAATCTTTCACCAGACGCGACCTCATTGATGAAAGACTGGGTGAGAGAAGCCAAGAGGCGGTTAATGATGAAAGAAGCAGTGCAAACACTTATTGAAAAAGCCAAAAAAACACATTGCGAAAAATGCCTGAGTAGGAAATTCCTCAAAACCCAAACTCAAATCAGTCTTGACGAAATGTAAGTGTGCACGCAGCGGTTTAAATGCTACAGTCTTTCATTTTTTACTAACTATGTACCTATCCTTTTTGTATGCATAGGGACGCATTATTCAAGCGCACACATCCCGGCAACGACTTTGATCGAGGGCTGTGGAAGCAATTTTGGTTCCGCCAACAAACATATCACACTCTATGTTTACCATGTATATCAAATAAAAAAGACTCGGACAGAAGGAAAGAAAATAGAGAGGAGCCTAACCAAGATTGGGGTGCTATGATGTTGGACGATGCAAGCAAGGGCATGTTGACAGCGTGGTATAATGGCGCACAACAAAATCTATTTGGCAAGGACGGAAAACCACGGGCAAAGATCGTTATCGAGGTGTCAGACGACGACGACGATGACGACACTCCAGACTTTCCCTGGAACAAAGAAAGGGTCTGCCTGAACGCGTCTAGCTCGAAAGTTGCTAGAAAATGGTTGAGAACAGCCAGAGCTCGAATGCAGCAAAGAATAGATGAATAGTAGTAACAATTATTTCTCAATGACCTTCTTTCACCTTTTCATCCCTGTGCTTATCAAGGGACACAACGCTTGGTACCCTCTCATGGTTTCCTGGTACACGATGAGTCCAAATGGATGCTACATTCATCATCATTGATGCAATTTTCGAGTCTTCATCAAATCGCACTTGCAATATTCCTGACGAGATAGTACATGTACTCGTATCATTCTTGGGGCTTCCCTTTATACGCCCAATCATTTCGTATGCACAGAACGCTGTACTCGAACCAGATATAGCAATGTCATCAGAAGATTCAGCAAGAAGGATATCAAAGCAGGCATCTTCACCGACTGTATCACGAAAGTCAATCCCAATCTTGCGAATGTAATCTTCAAAACCTTGAAAATTGAAACTTTCTTTCTCGTTTCTGGGCGATGAGACACAAATCGGTGCATCGAATGAAAATAATTCTTTGAGATGCTTGGTTTCATCTAACACGTCAGTTTGTCCATCACCAATGACTGACCTGGAATCCTGGAAGTTAGTGAGTTCTGTGAACAAAGGTTGTAACTCTAGTACAGATTTTCTTCTCTTTTCAGATAGGGCCATCTCATTTAACATACTTTGATACATCCTCTCCACTTGCAACAGCTCATCATACCTCGCTTTTTTTCGTTCCCTAGTTTGGAGGGAATCATTGTCATAGGTTAGCTTCAATATAATATAGAAGTAAGAGAGCCGATGTAAAGAAGGACCAATGGCCAATGGCACATCACGAGCACTTACCTTGTTGTTTTGGCATGAACTCTGTTACGACTCTTAGTCAGCTCTTTCCTTTCATCTTGATTCAAATTTCCCCTTTTCTTCCCTCGTTGCGGGGCAGATTGAAGCGCCCTATTTATTTCATCCGTTCTCACACGTTTTGGAGCACTGGCAGGCGTAGTTACGGGTACGGGTACAGCTTCTTTTGCTCTTGGACCAGAAAGAAGACCTTCGGCAATGCCTGGTTTGATTGTGGAAGTTATAAATTGCTTCATGCTACAAGTATAAGACGATGGACGAGTTGATATTGATGCAGTCATTGGGAAATTACATGCAAGCTGTGGTACTGGTCGAGCAGGTTGGACCTTGATGTCAGTTCGTTTCAATTGAACAGGAACAGGAACGGGATTGCCAGGAACACGTAACGAGATCATTGGTGTTGGTGCAATAGGAACCAACTTTTTCAGCGGGGCTATCAATCGGCCTTTCCTCCCCGTTTGTTTCGGAACTGTTTCTCCTGTAACCTTTCGATCAATGCTCGTAGTTGGCATGGTACACGGATTATTTGTGGGAGGAGGATCTGAGTTTCTAATTGTCATCAATGCTTCGAGAGCCTCAGATGCAGGAGAAGAATTGTTGCTACTCCCTTTCGTTGTCATTCTGCAGTCAATGCTTTTTTTATTAATAATAAAAGTATAGTTCACTTCCTTTTTAAGCAAAGAACATTTCAATTGAATTCGAACAAACTAAAGGTCACGAGTTCAATTGTTCGGTTCTGTGTACGATGAGAGGTGTAGAATTTTGTTCAAAAAGTTCTGCCTGTGTGTGATGGTAATTTGTTTATGTTCTGTTTGTGACATTTTTGAGTTATTTCGGGAAAGGAATAAACCAATAGGAATCCAGAACGCGAGGGACGATAGGATTATTTTGGACGTGGACACAATGGCTGACGACTCACCTCAGTATTATCCTTATTAGGTTGGTATCATTTTTGATTTCCGATCTAGCTAGATAGCAGGTATTATGCTCTATTAATATCCTAACCTAATACGTGTGCATTGTACACTAGTTAGATTTATATGAAGGTTATTACAACAGTATTACAACTACGCTGCTCAGTTACAGTACGTGCATACTTCTGCAGAGAAGATGATGATGCCGGTATCGTAATTTTTTAAAATTGTAACGAACACATGGAGCGACATTCACTCAGATGACGAATGCATTCTTCGTAAAAAAAAGCTCTTCTTATTTTTAAAAGTGTCAACTAAAAGGTTATCAACTCCACCCAGCACAACATACATAAAGGGTTACCGTATCAAACATACAAAGTACATACCGGTACTACTATACTAGCTACTGATAGAGAGAGGAGGTGTCGCTAAGCATTGCAAGACCTAAGAAGTAACTGAAAAGCATGTGGCTGACCATACATTCAGCCACATAAATATCCATAGCAGAGCAGAATTAAATATCTCTTTGGACTTTTGTAGCCCTCTGGGACCTCCGCAAGTGAAGATCAACGGGCAAATGCTATATTTTCATCATGAAAGTGCTCATTGTCACTGTGGAGCTTTTAATTTCAATGTGGTCTAAAACTAATACTGAATACTTATAAATGCATTCTGGAACCTCTGCTTAGATATTATTGTTGTGACATACAGTACGAAATAGCGAGTCGATATCTAAATCAGTCCCAATCGAATTAGAATGAGTGAGTCAAGTTCAACAGTGATCTTGTTGCAGAAAAAGAAAACTTTAATGATATCATTGCGTTGATTGCAATCACCAATCAATTGGGCAGTTCAGGGCTGGCTCGAAGTCATTTGTAGATCCCTATGGTGTAGGAGTCAACCAAAAAGATGTTTGAAGATTGTGTAAGCAGATAGTGAGTGGAAACACGGTCTCAGCGGAACGAATACGATAGTTCAGTAGGAGGGTGCGACGATACGTTCGTGCCTACTACATCACGCATTTTGGTGTAGACAAAGGTGACACAATGTAAATGTGGCTACAAGTTTGGAATTGGTAGAAATTATGGTGAAAGATTTCAAAACAGATCGCTGTGCATTTCGACAAGAAATTCATCAAACAAGAGGCTGAACGACGCTAATTTATAATTTTTATGTGTGCACTATTATTATTAACTCATTGATTAATTTAACTATAATGCTAAATTGCCGAAAGGCTTTAAACTCGCCCAATCATTGCGTGGAAAGATATTCTCCGCAGTTGGAGCGAGGGTTATATAAAAGAATTGAATG
>Ga0209712_10002177_pt1 | contig 16350 bp, 12 predicted proteins | sample ArcOceMetagenome_FD_187443 | JGI IMG/M metagenome (GOLD analysis project Ga0209712, IMG submission 187443) | Marine eukaryotic phytoplankton communities from Arctic Ocean - Arctic Ocean - Greenland ARC118M Metagenome (SPAdes) (version 2) | ecosystem: Environmental > Aquatic > Marine > Oceanic...
TCGCCAGCCACTTATTATTGCCTACATTATGCTGGGCGCCTTAATAGGTCCCTATGGTTTTGCGTTAGTCACTGATATTGAACTGCTCGAAGAAAGCGGCCATATTGGCATTATCTTCTTACTGTTTTTACTGGGCCTCGATATGCAACCGCAGGCTTTAGTCGCGGTGGCTAAAAAGGCCACGCTGGTGGCACTGGCTAGCTCTAGCTTGTTCGCCCTTGTTGGCTTTGGCATTGCATCCTTGTTTGGCTTTAGCACCATAGAAGCCGTTGTAGTGGGTGCAGCAATGATGTTTTCTAGCACCATTATTAGCATTAAACTTTTACCCACCACCATGCTGCACCATAAACATACCGGCGAATTAATTATTGGCTTATTGCTCGTTCAAGATTTACTGGCGATTTTTGTATTAATCGTTTTATTCAGTAGCGAATCAGGTCAATTTAATTTAAGCCAAATTGGGTTTGCACTACTCAGCCTCCCCCTTCTCGCCGCCTCTGCATTTATTATGGTGAAGTATGTGTTACTTCGTCTTATTCAACGCTTTGATCGCTTTCAAGAATATATCTTTTTAATGGCTATTGGCTGGTGCTTGGGTATGGCCGAAGCGGCTCATGCCGTTGGCCTATCAGTAGAGATTGGCGCCTTTATTGCGGGCATTACACTCGCAACCAGCCCTATTTCACAATATATTGCGATTAACTTAAAACCGTTAAGAGACTTTTTCTTAATTTTGTTTTTCTTTGCCTTAGGCGCAAGGTTCGATCTAACGCTACTTGCTGATATTTTACTGCCAGCGCTGATACTCGCCGTTATTATGACTGCACTCAAGCCAGTGATTTTTCGGTCACTGTTACAAGGAATGGATGAACACAAAGATTTAGCATGGAGTGTCGGTTTTAGACTAGGACAGAATAGCGAATTTTCACTACTCATTGCCTATGTTGCGGCAGGCACATTATTAATTGGCAAAGAGGCTTCTCATTTAATTCAAGCCACGGCCATACTAACGTTTTTAATCTCTACGTATATTGTTATCTTTAACTTCCCTACCCCTATCGCAACATCCGATAAGCTGCGACGCGATTAATCAAAGCTAGTTTTAACAATCCATTTAGCTAAACATTCGTTTAGTTCAGTATCCGCTTAGCTAAGTATCAATACGCTTAAAACGCTTTTGACGTCGATAAGGAAACACATCGGTCACATAGCCATCAGCAATTTTTTGCTGCAAACCCTGCCAAAAACGATAGTCATAAATATCGGCATGCAACTGGTTAAATACACGCTTAGCTTTTGGGTTACCGGTAAAAAATAATCGAAACTCTTCAGGGAATATATCGTTATCTTTAACATCAAACCATGCGCCCTGCGCCATCTCTTCTTCATCAGTTCGGGCTTCAGGAATTTTTCTGAAATTACATTCCGCTAACGGACAGATTTCATCATAATCATAAAAAACAACACGACCATGACGAGTCACCCCAAAGTTTTTTAACAGCATATCACCCGGAAATATATTCGCTGCAGCCAATTGCTTTATGGCATTACCGTATTCATCTATCGCACTATAAGTACTACCATCATCGGCATTGGGTAAATGCAAATTCAGCGGTACCATTTTACGCTCAACATAAACATGTTTAAGAATAAGTGCATTGCCCGAGGTCTGAACCATGGACGGCACTTCTTTATAGAGTTCCGCTAACATTTCATCAGAAAAGCGACGCTTATCAAACGCCAAATATTTAAACTCCTGAACATCGGCCATTCGTCCAGCACGATCTGACGATTTAACCATGCTGTATTTTTCTTCTACCTGTTTACGCGTCATATCTTTTGGCGGTGTAAAGCGATCTTTAATGACCTTATAAACATAATCAAAATCGGGCAAGGTAAATACCAGCATAACCATGCCTTTAATGCCGGGCGCAGGGTTATATTTTTGCTCAACAGGAATTTGCTTAGTAAACGAAACCGCGTATTGATAAAAGGCCGTTTTGCCATGTTTGGCAAAACCGATAGAGGTAAATAATTCAAAAATTTCTTTATGCGGCATCATACGTTTTAAAACAGCCACATATTGCGCAGGGTTTAGCGTACTCACCATAAAATAAGAACGCGTAAAACTGAAAATCATACTGATTTCGTCACTGCCTAAAATCACTGCATCAACATACACCTGCCCTTTTTCGTTATGCATAAAAGGCAGTGCAATCGGAATAATTTCATCGGGCAAATCAATATAACCAATTAAATAAGCGCCTTTATTTCTAAAGAACACATGCTCAATAACCTTAATTGAAATACTGCCCTCTGCTGGCCTAACCTCGGCAAAAAACTCGATAACGCGCTGCACAATACGATCAACATCACGGTCAATATCTTCATAGGGAATTTGAAACTGAAAGCGCTCAAGCATTTCTCGCACGGTTTCATCTAAGCCACGATTGTACTCAAAGCTAATTAAAACATCATCGGCAGCAACGGTTTTAGGATCTAACGCTTTAACACCTGCAAACACACTGGTATTACGTATAGCAATATGACCAAAAACACGATTAAAAACCGAGTTAAAAAATGATTCAGCGATTAAGTGATTAGGATGGTCACTTATCATTTCTGTATAGCGTAATTTAACCTGTGCCCAAGTATCTTTATTTTGAAGATTATCGCCAGCAATATCACGACAGTGCTGCTCAGCATAACCCACTCGCTCACGGTAAACGGTGAGACGTAAACGCATAGCAGCATGAACCTCATGCCATTGCGCTTTCTCAAAACGCCCTTGCGCACCATTAGTCACATCCATAAAGTCGGCAAACATTGCCTCAAACCCTTGTAAGATGCTTCTGGCTATCGCGTCAGGTAAATTCATATTGGCTACCATGGTTATTTTTTATATGTACGGTATCGAGTACTGCTAAAACAGAATACGCCATTAATTAGCTGTGTTACGACTTTTATTGTAAACATAGCTTTTCGATACTTTTAGCAAAACTGACTTAGTTAAGCCTACTGTAATACATTTTTCTCAGATACTAAAATACCGCTTTGATCAGCGTATAAATAGTGACCGGGCGTAAATACGGTGCCAGCAAATGTCACCGGAATATCCAACCTTCCCTTACCGGCTTTAAGCGTTTTTCGTGGAATAGAGGCAATAGCCATTATTCCTATCGGCATAGGCGCAATAATTTCAACATCACGCAAGCAGCCATTAATCACAATGCCCGCCCAACCATTACTTAATGCTGCTGCGGCTAATTGATCACCCAATAAAGAACAACGCATAGACGCGCCACCATCAACGACTAGCACCCGCCCTAACCCGGGTGACTTAACTTGTCGCGCTACTAAGGAGTTATCTTCAAAGCATTGTACCGTGCTAATGCTGCCATAAAAATTTCTAACGGCACCGTAATGCGACAATAGCGGCTCAACCACTTGTACATCGGCTTCATATTGATCACAAAGATCTGGCGTGGATATGATGAGTTTATCTGACACAGTGACCTGCCTATTTATTTATCTATTTATCTATCTATCTATATTTAGATATATTTATCTAGTTAACATTTAATACTTATGGCTAGTGTAAGCCATAATAAAAGCCTGCATAAAAAAACCGGACTGACATATAACTGTCCATCCGGCTTTTTCGCTGTTTTTCGCTTTTTTTCGATGCAGTATGATGAATCAAATGGATCAATCAAATTGATTCATCGTGTTATCTTCACCTGAGGCTTTTAGCGCTTGCTCACCCGAGAAATACTCTTTGTGATCATCACCAATGTTAGAACCTGCCATTGCCTGATGCTTAACACAAGCCAACCCTTGACGTAGCTCTTTACGTTGTACGCCTGCAACATAAGCCAGCATACCTTCACTACCAAAATAGCCTTTCGCTAGGTTATCGGTAGACAATGCTGCCGTGTGATACGTCGGCAATGTAATCAAGTGATGGAAAATACCTGCATCACGAGCACCATCTGCTTGGAAAGTACGAATTTTTTCATCGGCCACAATCGCCAATTCGGTTGTATCGTAACTAACATCCATTAATGCATCACGCTTATAAGCAGAAACATCTTTGCCTTCTTCAACCCATAAATCAAAAATTTGCTGGCGGAAGTTTAACGTCCAGTTAAATGAAGGCGAGTTGTTGTAAACCAGTTTTGCATTCGGAACCACTTCACGAACGGCATTCACCATATCGCCAATTTGTTTTACATGCGGTTTTTCAGTTTCAATCCAAATAAGATCGGCACCGTTTTGCAATGAAGTAATGCAATCAAGTACACAGCGCGCTTCACCCGTACCTGATTTAAAGCGATATAAACCGTTAGGTAAACGCTCAGGCTTAACTAATTGGCCTTTATGCTTAAGCAGCATATCGCCTTCGCCCACATCATCAGTTGATGTTACTGGCGTAGTCGCTAAAAAATCATTGTATTGCGATGCTAAATCGCCCTCTGATAATGACACCGGAATTTTCTGTGTTAAACCCGCACCCAATGAATCGGTACGCGCCACAATAACGCCGTCATCAACGCCTAATTCAATAAAGGCATAACGTACTGCATTAATTTTTGCGAGAAAATCTTCATGCGGCACGGTTACCTTACCGTCTTGGTGACCACACTGCTTCGCATCCGATACTTGGTTTTCAATTTGAATACAGCAAGCACCGGCTTCTATCATGCGCTTAGCCAATAAATAAGTGGCTTCTTCGTTACCAAATCCGGCATCGATATCGGCAACAATCGGTACAACATGCGTTTCATAATTTTCAATTTGATCTAAAAGATCTTTCTCTTTAGCTGAATCCTTAGCTTCTCTTGCTGCGTCTAAGGCTTTAAATAAATCACCTAGCTCACGTGCATCGGCTTGGCGAAGAAAGGTATATAACTCTTCTATTAAGGCAGAGACAGAGGTTTTTTCATGCATAGATTGATCAGGCAATGGACCAAAGTCAGAGCGAAGCGCCGCAACCATCCAACCCGATAAATACAAATAACTTTTCTTAGTAGTACCGTGATGTTTTTTAACGGCGAGCATTTTTTGCTGACCAATAAAACCGTGCCAGCAGCCTAATGATTGTGTGTACTGCGATGAGTCGGCGTCATACTCAGCCATATCTCTTCGCATAATACCTGCCGTGTATTTTGCAATTTCTAGCCCGCTTTGAAAACGATTTTGTACGCGCATACGCGCAGCTGATTCAGGATTAATCGCTCCCCAAGCACCTTTTTGAGCGGCACGCAGTGAAGCAATCTGATCAATATTCTCTTTATATGACATGTAAACTTTTCCTTTAATAACTTTTAATAAGCTTAAATAACTGGAGGCTTAGTCAATTTAATTATTGGCTGATCAACACTTTAAGTGTAGCTAGCATCTAACGATAAGAGAGGCATTAATCGATAATCAACGCTACTTAGCATTAACGTTTCCTCATTATCGACGCTTTATTAACCGCTCACTTCTATCGTCGTTAAGGGTAAAAAATCACAATACCCTCTTCTGCAATAACTTTAATTGCCATTTCAAGAGAAGCTTAATAGAATACCCTGAATTAATTAAATTTATATAACTCATCCAATACATAAATTCTGTGAATGATTAATTTTTAACAAGGTCGTATCAAAGCCTTATAAAAGTAATAACGAAGCCATATAAAAGACATAGCGAATATAAAAGCGAGCCCCTATGAATATTAAGCGTATTGATCTCAACCTATTGGTTTATTTGAACATTCTACTTAAAGAGCGCAGCGTCTCAAGGGCCGCCGAAAAGCTAGGCATTACCCAGCCAGCCATGAGTAATGCACTGCGTCGTTTACGAGATTTACTGGGCGACCCAATCTTGGTAAGAACCAGCTCAGGCATGACCCCTACCGAGCGCGCTAAGATGATAGAGCCCTTAGTTGTAGAGGCGTTATCTCGAGCAGAACTGGCCTTACAACCCGTTGATAGCTTTGATGCCTCTACCAGCACTCGCACCTTTCGCATTATGGCCAGTGATTACATAGAAACGACATTACTCGCGCCATTAATGGGCCGCCTTAACAATATTGCGCCCGATGTAACACTAGATGTATTAACCCCAAGTGATGGTAGCTTTAGTGATTTAGAGCGCGGCGATATTGATATGGCCATTAACCGCTTTGATCACCTACCCGATTCTTTTCATCAAAAAAGTATTTGGCGTGACAATTTTGCCTGCCTAATAGGCAGCGAGCATCCAGCATCTCAGGCACTCACCTTAGAAGCGTATTTAGAATCAAAACACATATGGGTAAGTAAAACGGGCATTGGTGTTGGTACGGGCATGAACCCCAAATACAGCCAAAAACTCGGTTGGGTTGATGAAGCTCTGTCTGCCATGAATAAAAAGCGACGCATCACGCTCTTTACGCGCCACTATCAAGTGTCTAATTATTTATTACAAAGCAAAAAGTTAATTGCCACACTACCCGCACGTGCTGCGATTGTATGGAAAGACACCCCTGGCATTGTTATCACTAAACCGCCGTTTCCCATTGTCCCCATTGAAATTAAAATGGCATGGAGCCCCGTGTTACATCACAATATTGCGCATAAATGGCTACGTGATGAAATCAATACCATTGCACAAACAGTCACGGGGAAATTTTAAATTAAAGATTCATGCTTAATAAAATGCATAAAACGAATACACTTTATAAGAACGATGAATTTAGACCATTAATTATTTAGGTTTATACTTTACTTATATAGCCGTTTTATAGATGCGATTTATATAAGCGACTTATATATGCGATTTTTTATTTTGTTAGATAATACTAAAATCAACGATAGTGCAATTCTGCATAACCATTAGCAAAAGTTGAGTCATCATGTCTGCCAATACAACTACAACCGATAACCCTATTTATAGCGACTATGTGAGCCGAAACAGCCTAAGCGTTTCACCACAACTCTGTGAATTTATTGAAACTGAAGTATTAGCCGACTTACCCATAGACGCTGATACTTTTTGGCAGAATTTTTCTGAATTACTCAGCGAGTTTTCACCGCGCAACAAAGCATTATTATTAACCCGTGAAAACATGCAAGCCGCTATTGATCAATGGCATTTAAAACAAATCGATAAAAAAGATAAAGCGACGGATGCAGAGCAGATTACTTTTTTACGAGAGATTGGCTATATCGCTGCCGACGTAGAAGATTTTACTATTACGACAGACAATGCCGACGATGCCATTGCCTGTATTCCTGGGCCACAATTGGTAGTGCCTGTTAAGAATGCACGCTACGCATTAAATGCTACCAATGCGCGCTGGGGTAGCTTATACGATGCACTTTACGGTACTAACGTTATTGATTCACCTGTAGCAAAAAAAAGTGGCTATGACCCATTGCGCGGCGCTGAAGTTATTCGTTTTGCCCGTCACTTTTTAGACCAAGCAACCCCTCTTACTAATGGCAGCCATGCAGATGCCAGTGCCTATACTATTCATAACGGCCAGCTAAGCATTACCGTTAACTCAGAAACCATCGCATTAAAAAAACCTGAACAATTTGTGGGTTATACCGGCAACGCTGACGCACCTAAAAGTATTTTATTAAAGAACAACCATCTGCATATTGAATTACTTTTTGATAACACAGGCGTCATAGGTAAAGACGACGCTGCGGGCATGCAAGATATCGTTTTAGAATCGGCGATTACCACCATTCAAGATTGCGAAGACTCGGTTGCCGCGGTTGATGCCGCAGATAAAACCTTAGTGTATCGCAACTGGCTAGGCCTAATGCGCGGCGATTTAAAAACTAGCTTTAAAAAAGGCGATAAAGTATTAGAGCGCGGCTTAGCGGCTGATCGCGAATTTACATCAGCCAATGGCGAAGCGTTTTCACTCTCTGGTCGCAGTTTATTATTAGTCAGGAACGTCGGCCACTTAATGACTAACGATGCCGTACTGGATACCAACGGTGAAGCGATTCCTGAAGGCATAATGGACGGCATAATTACGGCTACTATTGCCTTATACGATATGCAAAAACGTAATAGCTTATCTAACTCAACCACCGGCAGCATGTATATAGTTAAACCCAAAATGCATGGCCCAGAAGAAGTTACATTCACTTGTGATTTGTTCAGCAAAATTGAGCAGCAACTTGAAATACCCGCTAACAGTATTAAGCTTGGCATTATGGATGAAGAGCGTCGTACTTCATTAAATTTAAAAGCGTGTATTTATGCGGCAAAAGATCGAGTTATTTTTATTAACACCGGCTTTCTTGATCGCACCGGTGATGAGATTCATACGGCCATGGAAGCCGGCCCCATACTGCCAAAAGAATTGATTAAAGATGCCGATTGGATAAGCGCCTATGAAGCTTCTAATGTTGTGATTGGTTTGCAATGTGGATTTTCTGGCAAAGCACAAATAGGCAAAGGTATGTGGGCCATGCCCGATGAAATGAAAGCCATGGTTGAGACTAAAGATGGCCATCCCAAGAGTGGCGCTAACTGCGCATGGGTGCCCTCGCCTACAGCGGCTACCTTACATGTTATGCATTATCATCAAACCGATGTATTAGCGGTACAGCAAGCAATGCTAGAAGGTTTAGCGAATAGTCAAAGCGAAGATTATCGCTCGGCGTTAGTCCGCATTCCTGTAATGGCGATGCCGCATAATTTAGATGCCACTGCTATACAACAGCAATTGGATAATAATATTCAGGGCATGTTGGGTTATGTTGTTCGTTGGATTAATGACGGTGTAGGTTGTTCAAAAGTGCCTAACATTCATAATGTGGGATTAATGGAAGATCGCGCCACATTGAGAATTTCGAGTCAGCATGTCGCGAATTGGTTGCATCATGGTATTTGTACTGAGGAGCAAGTTTTAGAATCATTAAAGCGAATGGCCGTGGTGGTTGATGGACAGAATGCTGATGATGCCAGCTATCAAGCAATGGCCCCTGAGTTTGAAAAGAGCATAGCTTTTAAAGCAGCCTGCGCACTGATTTTTGAAGGGAAGGAACAACCGAGTGGTTATACTGAGCCGTTGTTGCATGAGATGCGGCGGATGCAAAAAGTGGCTATGGGGTTAAGGGGTTAACCGTCCAGTTAAATGCTTAACCAGACTTCTTCTTTCATGAATCACGCCGACAATCACGGGCTTTTCCATGCCTTCGGTCAGGTAAAAAATAAAGTGGTGTTTGTACTTTGTCACCAGTAATTCGGGAAAGTTATCCGAAAACTGGCGGCTTATGATGTTGTTTTTTCCAATATCCTCAAAGGTCTTTTTTAGGCCACCTCGATATTCCTGAAGCATGGCTTTACCCCATTGCTTGAGGGTATAGCGTGCTACTTCGCGCAGGTCTTTTTCTGTATCTTTAGTGAGCCGATAGTCCTTCATTTCTTGACCCTTTATTCCTGTTCAACCTCGTCAAAAATATCATCGACAGATTTGGAAGAGAAATCACCTTGTTTCGCAGCCGCTAAACGCGGTCTCAAAAAACCTTCTAACTCTTGCAGCGCCGCTTGCTCATCCGCAGCCGGAAGCGTTCGAGACAGCACATACTCTTTGATTGACTGCCCTTTTAAGGCTGCTGAAGCTTTCAGGCGTTGATGTTGTTCGGGGGAGACTTCAATAGAAAGACGCATAGTTCACCTCATCATGTTTTCATAACTTTACCAGCATAAAGAACAAACAACATTTTGTCAAAAGAGTACAAATGTACATCCCCTCGATAAAAGCGGGTTAGTTCAATCTGACCCTGGTTTCAGACCCTGGTTTCAAGTGGTTATACCGAGCCCTTGTTGCATGAGATGCGGCGGATGCAGAAAGTGGCTATGGGTGGATAGTGTTCTTATATTCTGGATTTTTATGCTTTCTTTGAAGTTTTAAGTTCAAGGTCGTCGGGAGTGGCCCGACATGCCAGTCACTTTTCTTTATTTGTGTAAAGAAAAGTAACCAAAAGAAAGCACACAATCTGACGAAGATTGACCCCGAGATAACCTATTCGCTTTGGGGTGGTTTTATCCAGTACATCTTAGCTGTGCCTACGTAAACACTTTTCACTCCACTTAGTTGGTCGTCAATATCTGAGCTTGCATCTAGCCAATATCACTCTGATACCGCAGACTTTTCAAAACACAATGAGGCTACAACGAACAAGTTCAGTAGACTTCTTTTTATTTTAGAACATGTAAAAACCGTGCCTAACGGCCGGTTTTTACTGTTGAGCTCCGCATGCCGCTCAAAAAAGAAAACAACAAAAGAAAAGAAAAAATAAAGCTCAAAAGCTCAAAAGAATATTTTTTACCCTAAAGAGTTATTGAGCGAAGTGTGGGGTAGCTGCTTAAAGAGTGAGAGTTAAACAAAGGGTTATAAATAAGCGAACTACTATTTCGCTAAAAGGTAAACTTGGAAGTGATGCTTGATGCAAGTGCAGCACAAAAAGTACCCCCTATACCGCTTGGCGGTAAACCCTCTGGAACTGCTGGACAGAAAACGCTGCGAGATGCACCCGTCGTGCTCAAGCTTCGCCGTTAAGGTTGCGGCATTTTTTGGTGACTTTTTTTTGCTGTAGCACAGCGTAGTTTGCTGCGCGCCTGAAGGGCGTCCCGTAGGGTGAGCGAAGCGAATCAAAAGTTACTGGCTGTCGGGCCACCCCCGACGACCTTGAATTTAAAACTTAAACAAATAAAGTACCCCCTCAGAATATGCCACCATAACTACAAGCTTATGTACAAAACCTTGGCATCTAGCTGCCGCCCCCCCATTCACTCAGCCAAAAAAAGTGATAAACTCCTCACCGCAACATATTACCAACCTAATAATAGAACCCGGAACCCACCCCATGATGGCAGCCCTTAACACCGACTGGATAAACCTCGCCAGCTTAATCTGGTTCTTCTTCTGCTGGATAGGCTACAGCCGCTTCGCCAAATACCAAGCCAAAAAAGTAAACTGCATTGCCTCTGTCATGCACCACCATCGCGTAGACTGGATGCACTCCGTATTAACACGTGAAATACGCGTCGGTGATGCCGCCATCATCTCCAATTTAGAAAAAAACGTATCCTTTATGGCCTCTACCAGCATGCTAATTCTGGCCGGTCTAATCACCGTTATTGCCAATACCGATCAAGTCACTCATCTGTTCAGCACGCTACCTTTCGCTTCTGATGCCGACTCGCAATTTATCCAATTTAAATTCCTGCTGCTTTGCTTAATTTTTATCTATGCGTTCTTTACCTTTACTTGGTCTTTAAGACAGTTTGGATTTTGTGGCGTGTTAATAGGCGCTGCGCCCAATACGATAGAAAAAAATATTAGCGAAGAAGAATGCCAAGTGTTCGCTCAGCATTGCGGAAAAATATTAGACCAAGCGTCTCATAGTTATAATTTTGGTCTGCGATCTTTTTATTACTCTATGGCTATGCTGGCATGGTTTATTCACCCATTGCTGTTTATTTTAGCAACAACCATCGTTGTCGCTATTCTTTACCAACGGGAGTTTAGATCGAAGAGCCTGCAGGCATTGCTGCAGGTGAATATGGACTGGCACCAACATGAGAAAAAAAAGCTAACAGGCAGCATTGCTGCTCTTGCTAACGCTTAACGATTAACGATTAACGAATAAAAGCTTATGGCAAGGTTTTCATAGCACGAATACCAATCGACTCTCTTACCTGTTGTATTTTAGGCGCGGTTACCGCCCTGGCCTTTTCTGCCCCAGCCAATAATATGCCTTCCATTTTGGCTGGATCGGCCATTAATTCTAAGTAGCGCTCGCGCGGTTCAGCTAATTCGCTGTTCACCAATTCAAACAAACACTTTTTGGCTTCACCCCAAGCAATGCCTTCTTGAAACTGCTTTCGCATATCGGCGGTTTGCGCTTCGGAGGCAAAGGCTTTCCATATTTGAAAGACAGTCGATGTATCAGGATCTTTTGGCTCACCCGGCTCTAACAAATTGGTCTTTATTTTATTAATCGATTTTTTGAGCTTTTTCTCAGTCTCAAACAAGGGAATGGTGTTGTTGTAGCTCTTGCTCATTTTACGGCCATCAAGACCCTGCAATACGGCTACGTTATCTTCAATTAACGCTTCTGGTAATACGAAACACTCGCCGTAATGATGATTAAAACGCTGGGCAATATCGCGCGCCATTTCTACATGCTGAATTTGATCACGACCCACCGGAATTTGCTTGCCGTTAAACATTAAAATATCGGCGGCCATTAATACGGGATAACTAAACAGTCCCATGGTCACACCATTATCAGGGTCTTCATTGGCAGCTTCATTGGCTTGCACAGACGCTTTGTAAGCATGAGCGCGGTTCATTAAGCCTTTGGAAGTCCAGCAGGTTAATATCCATGACAGCTCCATAATTTCGGGGACATCAGACTGACGATAAAAGGTCACTTTATCGATATCTAAACCCAAGGCTAACCAGGTAGCGGCAATTTCAATACTGGATTGATGGATTTTATCGGGCTCATGACTTTTGATCATGGCGTGATAATCGGCCAAAAATAGAAAAGAGTCGGTATTGTCGTTTTGGCTGGCAGCAATCGCTGGCTTAATCGCCCCCACGTAATTACCTAAATGCGGCGTACCTGTGGTGGTAATGCCGGTTAACACGCGATTCAGGTCTGGTGATGAGGTTGTGTCGGTCATATTGAGCGCTATCCAAGTCTTTAATGGTAATGAATAGAAGCTTTTTATGATCAATAAGTGAGAATCACAGAATCAAGGAGAAAGCTTCTAATAATAAATAGTAGAAGCTTCTAATGATAAACGATAGAAGTGTTTTTGGCTAAAATTAGCTTCGCGTAGAAAAACCTGAGAGGTAGTCTTCGGCGGTCAGTAAGTGGTGATTCATCTTTTTGTCGTCCATTTTTTCAGCTAAACGACACATCATTGCCCAGCGAGGGTTCTTACCCAGTGCTTCTTTTTGCTTCCAAATCCAACGCCAATAGAGTGCATCCCAAATATCACACCACTCGCCCGTTTCGTCATAGCCCATTTTCTTCAAATAAGCAGAACCGGAAAAATAGGGTTTTGTAGTAATTAAACCGCCATCGGCATGCTGACTCATAGCATAAACGTTAGGGACCATAACCCAGTCATAGGCATCAACAAACATGGTCATAAACCAACGGTAAATATCATCGGGCTCAAATTCGCAGAGAAACATAAAACCACCCAATACCATCAGGCGTTCTATATGATGACAATAGCCCGTTTCTAACACCCGTTTAATCACGTCATCAATGGGGGCAATACCGGTGGTGCCGTCGTAGAAACTTTTTGGCAAACGATGATGGTGACCCCAATGGTTGCCACTGCGCATGGTTGCGCCTAGGTCATCATAGGTGGCGCGCATAAACTCACGCCAGCCAATTATCTGTCGAACAAAGCCTTCTAAACTCGCAATTGAAATAGGCCCGTCGCTGTCAATAACATCGGCTCGATTGGCATACTGCAAAGCGGCATCCACCACTTGCTGCGGGGTGAGCAAACCAATATTCATCATTGGCGTTAAGACACTGTGATACAACCACGTTTGATGCGGTACTAGGGCATCTTCGTAATCACCAAAATTTGAAAACCGCTGTTCAAGAAAACCTTGTAACCACTGCTCGGCTGTCTGAAACGTGATTGGATATAATAAAGGCGCTACTTCGCCTATCGCATCATTAAAATGCTGGCTAACATAGGCTTCGGCTTCATCTACCCACGGGTTAGTGGCGGGAAATTCTAGCTCAGGAATTAAATGACGTTTGGCTTTGGGAATTTTCTTGCGGTTATCGGCATCGAAACTCCACTTGCCGCCTACTGGCTTGCCGTCTTCCATTAGGATATCTAAGCGTTTGCGCTGCTGCTGATAAAAATCAGCCATAAACCAACGCTTTTTTGTACTACGATATTGCTCGTTATATTCACGGGTATTAATAAAATTTTGGCAAGACAACCAAGAGACATTAACTTTTTGCTTTTTAGCCGCGGACTCTATCAATGCATGCAGCTTAGTATTGACGGGATCCATAACGGTTAACGCTGCTGATTTTAAATCGGCCATTACCGTTTGCAGCACATTGTCTGCGGCATCGTAATACGTCACCTTAAAGCCCTGCTCTTGCAGGTAAGCTTTATAGGCTTGCATGGAAGCACGATGAAGAATCAGTTTTTGACGATGTGCCGATGAGACAAAGTAAAAAGGCGCCTCAACCATCACGACAGATGTTTGAAGATCTTCTAAGCCAATATGATGTTTAAACAGCTGGTCTGGCAAGACCAATAATACTGATGCCATAATTTTTTTATGCTCTATTTAATATTTAATGGCACACGAATAGTATTGCCGGTATCGGTGATTGCTTTGTTAAAAACCGGCTGCCCAACCATTTCATCGTAAGCACTGCTATGCACTAACGTTATATGCTCAATGTTAGCCGCTTGCAGATCTTTTTTAATTTGACCAGCAGAACGACGTTTGTAAGGCTTTTGATTGTTTTCTATTAATCGATATTCCAGCCCATCAATAAATAAACGGGCGGTATAAATTGAGGCATCGAGGGAGTGAATCTCAACATTCTCAACGCTATCGATAAAGGGTAAGTTATTGAGCGCCATCGTTAACATATTAATCACCTCTAAAGGTTAAAAAAACAGTACAAAATGGACAATAAACGCTTTAAAGAACGCTCTCTATCGCTTCTTTTAAGCTAGGATCACCCGGCTCGATACGCGAGCCAAATCGACCTGCGACTTCACCGTTTTTATCAATCAAATATTTGGTGAAATTCCAACGAGGAGAACCGACATTTTCATTTAGCATTTGAAAAACCGGATTCGCTTTTTTACCTCTAACGTGGGTAGGCGCAAGCATAGTGAACGTTACACCATAATTCTGATAACAAATATCAGCCGCTTTTGATTCATCGTTATCTTCTTGAAAAAAATCATCGCTGGCAAAACCAATAACCACTAGGCCTTGATCGGCATATTCTTTATGTAGAGCTTCCAAGCCTTTAAATTGCGGGGTAAAACCACAATGGCTTGCGGTATTTACGACTAATACTGGCTTTTGCTCAACGAGCTTACAGATATCGATATCATTTTCTGAGTGCAGCTGTCGCATATTGTGTTTCATATAATCAGGACACTCGGCATAGGCTTTAATACCGAAAGTGAGTAATAGATAACAGCTTAGCAGCGCAACTGATTTCCAATTTAATAGATTTTTTAGCATTATTTTGTTCTCGTTTTTTATGCGACTGATTAAGTGTTTTTGATTAACCGCTTTTCTTAAACCTTATTACTTTCTTTTAGACCTTATTACTTTCTTTTAAACCTTATTACTTTCTTTTAAACCGTGCTAGTTCAATTTTGAACCGTGATGCTTGAATTTTATACGGTGAAGCTTCTTATTCTAATCTCGTATTATATAGGGTAGTTACGTTTCTTACTGATAATTGGATTGGCTTAAACAGACTAAATAGAGAGAAACACTGATCCAGCTTGCCAAACAGCGCGTATCGGTAGTACTTTGTTCAATGACAATAAACATTATTACTGACGAACTTCTGAAATGCATCCACAAACGCTTTCATTAAGGGTCAATTATTAGTCTACAGACACCTATTAGCCTACATAAACTTACGCGGCATTTATGAACACACCTGAGCAAACACCTGAAACCATTCCTACACCTATCATGGCCGATATCGTCATTGGTGCCAGTGGAGGCATAGCTAATGCGTTATTGCTGCGATTGCTTAGCGATGACACTGTTGAGCAGTTAGTTGCTATTAGCCGTAAACCCTGCCCTGAAGCATTAGCAGACCAAGCAAAGCTTAAATGGATAGTCATCGACTATAACGAAGATAACATCAAAGACACCATCCAAACATTACGAGATGATAGTAAAAACAATGCTGTTATTTTTAAACGCGTGTTTATTTGTCATGGCATTCTTCATGGCAGCCCTGAGAGTGATTTTTATGGCCAAGCTTTTGGCCCAGAAAAACGCTTAGAAGAAATTAATAGCGATACCTTGCATGAGGTTTTTCATGCGAATACCGTTGTACCCATGCTTTGGATAAAAGCATTAAGGCCATTACTGGCTGGCAAACTGCCTTGTCATATTAGCGTGCTCAGTGCACGTGTTGGTAGCATTGGTGATAATAATTTAGGTGGCTGGTATGCGTATCGTGCTTCAAAATCAGCATTAAATATGCTGCTTAAAACGGCAGCTATTGAATATGCTCGTAGAGCTTCTAATGTAAAACTGATTGCCTTTCATCCCGGCACTACGGACACGGCTCTCTCAAA
>Ga0209712_10002178_pt1 | contig 16344 bp, 14 predicted proteins | sample ArcOceMetagenome_FD_187443 | JGI IMG/M metagenome (GOLD analysis project Ga0209712, IMG submission 187443) | Marine eukaryotic phytoplankton communities from Arctic Ocean - Arctic Ocean - Greenland ARC118M Metagenome (SPAdes) (version 2) | ecosystem: Environmental > Aquatic > Marine > Oceanic...
TTGCAAATAAATATGTAATCAATTCACTTTTAAATATATAAATATCTAAATAATAGACATGTTAATTATTATTTAATGAATTTAGATTAAAAATCAGCAAAGTGTTTAATTTTAATGTGGCACAAGTTTTAATGAAAAAATTATTTTATTTCATTAAATTGTAAAAACAAGATATTTGATTCTGTTTTTAACATGATATTAACTATTTTTAGGTTATTGAAAAGTAATAATATTTAATCAAGTCAAATTCTATTTTACATGCTACTATTATTCATCACATTAGGCGCATTTGTATTAGGTGGTAGTTTAATGCTAACTACAAACATGTCTGGAAAACGCAGATAACAATAAAAAAGACAGTTTACCTAAACAAATTATTTATTTATTTTATTTATTTCTAATTAATTGTTAATTAGGAAACAACAAAAGCCAAGTCTTCTCCAAGACTTGGCTTTGTTATTTGAGGGAATTGATGCATTTTTGCAAAAAAGATAATAATATATGTTTTCATCGTATTTAGAGCTTGGCTTTGATCATATAGCTGATTTGGACGGCTATGATCATATCTTGTTTATTATTGCCTTATGTGCAATTTATCGCCTATCGGAATGGAAAAAGGTTTTAATCTTAGTAACAGCCTTTACAATTGGTCATTCGATTACTTTAGCTTTGGCTGCGTTGAAAATGGTTATGGTTTCTGCTGAATTAGTTGAGTTTTTGATTCCGCTCACGATTTTTATTACAGCACTTTATAATGTATTGCAAAAAGTAAAAGAAAACTCGAAAGTTCCTGTTTATTATATCACTGCACTTTTATTTGGATTGATTCACGGTTTAGGGTTTTCTAATTACTTCCGTTCACTTCTTGGACGAGAATTGGATATTACCATGCCACTTTTTGCGTTTAATGTCGGTTTAGAAGCTGGGCAATTGATTATTGTTATGATTATTTTAGCTGCGAATTATTTATTCTTAAATGTATTGTCAGTGAAACAGCGAGAATGGAATTTATTTATTTCTGGAGCGGCAGCAGGAGTTGCTTTAGTGATGATGTTTGAGCGGGTTTTTTGGTAAGAATCGTTAAGTTAATAGATTAGGCAACCTATTCTCTAACTTTTGCTCCTCAAACCAAAATTGCATCACTTGATTTAAGACAATAGAAATTATTTTCATCCTCACGATATTACGGATAATTCAAAAACGATTCAAAAAAATGCTTTCTCTAACTGTCGTCATCATATTATCTGTTATAAGTATCTACTTGAAAAAAGTAACAATTTCCGGTGGAGTCACTGGTATGGTTGTGAGCTTTTTTATCTTGTATAACAGCTGGGAGAATTTTTTATTATTTGGACTTTTCTTCGTTTTGGGTTCTATCGCTACGAAATGGCAATTTGAGCGAAAGCAAAAGCTCGGTTTAAGTCAAGAGAATGAGGGAATTCGTTCTTGGATTCATGCAGTAGCGAACGGTGGAATTCCTGCAATTTTTAGCCTTTTAGCAATTTGTTTTCCTAATAATCAATATTTCACGTACGCTGCGACAGCAGCGATTGCTTCTGCACTTTCGGATACACTTTCATCAGAATTAGGGAATCTTTACGGAAAAAGATACTTCGATATTTTAACATTGAAAAAGGGTAGAAGAGGAGATGATGGCGTAATTTCATTTGAAGGAACAATAGTTGGACTGCTCGGTAGTTTTCTGATTGCGTTGCTTTTTGCAATCTTGACCGATAATTTTTTGATTATTTTACCAATAGCAATTGCAGGGTTTATAGGGAACATTTCTGATTCGTATTTAGGGGCGACGATTCAACGAAAGGGTTATATTGATAATCATCTGGTCAACTTCATTAATACATTTATTGCTGCAATTTTAGTAATTTTATGGTTTCAAGTATAGAATTTATACATTTAAAAGAAACTATTAATCGATTATTTATGAATCAAATGTTAAAATATACATTCGGTATCTTGCTGGTTTTCGTAATTAGCTGTGCAAGTAATCAGCCGACCGAAGGAGAGGATAATTCTGTCGCTATTGATAATCAAGAAGTTACGGAAAGAGGCATCTTGGAAGAAATGGTGGAGAAAGAAATTATCATCGGTGCCGCAAGGTTCAGCGAATATATTGATCAATTGAAAGGAAAGAAAATTGGCTTGGTAGTCAATCAAACCTCTACGATTGCAGATATACATTTGGTAGATACTTTAATAAGTTTAGGCATCGCAGTTGAAAAGATTTTTGCGCCAGAACACGGCTTTCGAGGCACTGCGGATGCTGGTGAAAAAGTGAAAGATGGAAAAGATGTAAAAACGGGCTTGCCGATTGTGTCGCTTTACGGCAAAAATCGAAAACCAACTAAAGCGATGATTCAAGATTTAGATGTTTTAGTTTTTGATATTCAAGATGTTGGTGCAAGATTCTATACGTATATTTCTACCATGCACTACGTGATGGAAGCTGCAGAGGAAAATGGAAAACAGGTTATCGTATTGGATAGACCAAACCCGAATGGACATTATGTCGATGGTCCAATTCGTATTAATAAACTAAAATCGTTTGTGGGAATGCATCCGATTCCAATTGTTCACGGTTTAACGGTCGGAGAATTAGCAAAAATGATTAATGGCGAACGCTGGTTAAAAAGTGGGAAAACGGTGAATTTGAAAGTGGTGACATGCGAAAACTATGACCACCATACTTTTTACGAATTACCAGTGAAACCATCCCCAAATTTACCGAATATTCGTGCGGTTTATTTGTATCCGTCTTTATGTCTATTTGAAGGAAGTGTGGTAAGTGTCGGACGAGGAACGGCGGAGCCATTTCAGATTTATGGACATCCAACGTATAAAAATGGAAGTGATGAATTTACACCAAAACCAACGGAAGGTGCAAAAAATCCGCCTTACAACGGACAAGTTTGTAATGGTTTTAGTTTGACTTCAATTCCGTTGGAAGAATTACGGGAAACGAAGCAATTACAATTATCTTATTTTATTGATTATTATAATGACTTTCCAAATAAAGGTATATTTTTCAATAAATTCTTTGAAAAATTAGTTGGTAATTACGAATTGCGTAAGCAAATTCAAAGTGGAAAAACAGAAATGGAGATTCGAGCAACTTGGGCGAAAGATCTGGAAAGTTATAATGTGATGAGAACAAATTATTTATTATATAAATAGTGATTTTACGTTGTGTGAAAGTTCAAAATCTACGGATAAAAACTATTTTGAACATTTTAAGTGAAGAAAAAAAATATGAGAAAATTACTTTTAATTTTTACCGCGTTTTTAGTTATTAATATTTGTGATATTAAGGCACAAAATCCAATTGATTCTACGCTTTTGGGAGCTGCTTTAATTACACAGTTACGCGCGAATTATACACCGAACCAAACACTTGGTTATGGTCCTGGTCGAGATATTATGTATTCCATCGTTGATAATGACGGGAATAATGGCGTACACGGGATTTATACGGATTTTGTAGTGTATTGGACGCCGGGAACTGATCCGAGTTCTAACATTTATCAAGGCGGAAGTGGTATTAATGCCGAGCATATCTTCCCACAAAGTAAGGGTGCAGGAAGTGAACCTGCAAAAAGTGATATGTTTAATCTTCGTCCGAGTCGAACGGATGTAAACTCTGCTCGTGCAAATTGTCCATTTGGCGAAATTCCTGATGCAAATACGGATAATTGGTATCGTGAAGCTGTTTCTCAATCAAATACGCCGGGATCAAATATTGATGAATGGAGTGAAAGCGATAATGATTCTGGTTGTTTTTTCGAACCTCGTGAATCTGTAAAAGGTAATATTGCAAGAAGTGTTTTTTACTTTTTTACAATTTATACGAATGCGGATGCGAACTTTTTTAATGGAATGAAGGAAATATTATTGACTTGGCATTATCAAGATCCTGTGGACTCTGCAGAATTGAATAGAAATATGATGGTGCAATCTTATCAAGGAAATGATAATCCGTTCATTTTGGATAGCACATTGGCTCGCAGAGCGTATTTTCCGCAATATGCAGTCACCTCAACGGATAGACTTGAGACCGCAGAGGAAGAAGGTATCGTGATTTATCCAAATCCTTTTTCGGATAAACTTTCTTTCACAGAACCAGTTGATTTTGTTTCAATAACAGATGCTCAAGGGAGGTTAGTTTTGGAGTATAAATCAGAAAAACAATCGATTTCTGAATTAGATGTTTCTGATTTTTCAAAAGGTGTTTATTGGATTCGGTATAATATTGGAACTGTAATTGGTCATAAGACGATTATAAAACAGTAGTTTTTTAATTGGAAATATTGTTCGAATATACAATATAAAACCCTTGCTATAACTTATTTATAGCAAGGGTTTTGTTTTTATTAATTATACGGGAAGTATATTAATAACGATAACTTTTTACGATTTAAACCCGCTCAATGATTGTCGTAATTCCCATTCCGCCACCGACACAAAGTGTAATTAATGCTCGTTTTAAATCTCTTCTTTCTAATTCATCTAACATCGAACCGATTAAAATGGCACCGGTCGCGCCGAGCGGATGACCTAAAGCGATTGCGCCACCATTGACATTAAAAATATCATTTGGAATATCGAAATCCCGTTGAAATTTCAATACAGGAGCCGCGAAAGCTTCATTCATTTCCCAAAGGTCGATGTCTTTTGGTTTCAATCCCGCTTTTTTGAGAGCCTTGTGCGTTGCTGGAGTGGGCCCTTCGAGCATGACGGTTGGTTCTGCACCAGAAATAGCTGCACCAATTATTTTCGCTCTCGGTGTTAAACCTAATTCCTTACCTTTTTCTAAACTTCCAATTACTAATAAAGCAGCACCATCAACGATTCCAGAAGAATTTCCTGCGGTATGAAAATGATTTACACTTTCTAACATTGGATATTTCTGCAAGGCAATTTCATCAAATCCTGTTTCTCCAATATGTAAAAAAGCAGGTTTTAAAGCGGCTAAAATTTCCAATGTTGTTTCTGGACGAGCATATTCATCATGGTCTAAAATCATTAAACCATTCTGGTCTGTAACTGGGATTAGAGCATTTTTAAAATAATTATGTTGAATCGCAAAAGCAGCACGCTGTTGAGATTGTAATGCATATTCGTCTAATTCTTTTCGACTAATTCCCTCTTTGGTTGCCAATAAATCAGCAGAAATACCTTGAGGAACATAGCGAATTTTTGTACTGACGACTGGATCATAAATCATCGCTCCGCCATCTGTTCCCATTGGAACGCGACTCATACTTTCTACGCCTCCAGCCACAATCATATCTTCCCAGCCGGAGCGAACTTTCATCGCTGCCAAATTCACCGCTTCTGAGCCTGAAGCACAAAATCGGTTAATCTGCATTCCTGCGACATCTTGTCCCCAACCTGCGTAATAAGCGGCTGTTTTAGCAATATTTCCGCCTTGTTCATCTGTTGGTGTAACGCAGCCCAGAATCACGTCTTCGACCTGTGTCGTATCGAAATTTAATCGCTCTCGAAGGGCATCAAATAAGGTAGTTAATAAATCAATTGGTTTGATTTCGTGAAGAGAACCATTGGTTTTTCCTTTTCCGCGAGGTGTTCTGACAGCATCAAAAATATAGGCTTCTTTCATGATTTTTGTTTCCCATTTCCTAAAATCTAATGCCGCAAAGATAGTAAATTTAGACGTTATGCTGTTTAGAATATAAACTATGGATGAATTATTTATAGTTCCAGTAGTAGGTGTTTTAGAGGCTACTTTACGAATAATTAGCGATAGATAAAGTAGTTGCTACGTATCGTTTTAACATGTAATATTAATAACAATATTAGAAAATAAAATTGTTTAGTTTTGAAGTTATACATTATGCAGATTTTTCGATTTTATTGAAAGGGCATAGACGATAAAATTAAGGAAGAATTGTGTTAATTTATATTTAATGTTCGCATGAAATACAACTTGCAACCTGAAAAATAATTAAAATTGATGTTAAATATATCGAATGTTTAACAAATATAAATTGAATTGAATTTACTTTGTGATTTAAATACCTTAATATCAACTACTTTTTGAATAAAAATCTTAATATGCGTATAAGTTTATTATCTGTTTTATGCGTCATTTTGTTACCATCATGTTTCATCTTGGATGACTCCCCAAAATTCCAAGTTGCGGAAACGGGGTTGCATTATTGTATGCATGAAGAACGTGGCGATGTGAAGCCTCAAGTCGGAGACGAAATTTATTATTCTATGACTGTCAGACGAGGAAATGAAGCACTTGATAGTAAGCATAAGAAAGAACTTATGCCATTGTCTCCAAAGAAAAATCCAGTGCTTCAAGCATTCAAAATCATGGGTTTGGGCGATAGTATGACGATTGCTCTTTTCGTAGATTCTTTGCCAAAGCGAATGACGAATAAGTTTGAATCGGGGGATACGATGTTTGTTGATTTGAAAATTTTGGATATTCGTCAGAAAAAAGATATTGACAATGAGTTAGTGAATATGCGTGATAAGGCTGATCGGGTTAGGAGTCACGTTCGAGATCACATCTCAGAATTTATAGATGGAAATTTAAGCTATACAGAAACAGAATCTGGATTGCGTTATATCATTGAGAAAATAGGAAATGGAAAATCTGCTAAAAATGTAAAAAGAGTTTCTTTACATTATGCAGGGTTTTTGACAAATGGAAAAGAATTTGAATCTACCTTTAGGAGAGGAAAGGCAAAAGCATTCTATTTTGATAAGAGAACGCAAGCAGTTCCCGGATTTACAGAAGGTTTGAAATTGCTAACGGCAGGAAGTAAAGCGACTTTAATTATTCCACATAACTTAGCTTACGGAAAAAATGGTCGAGGTCCAATTCCTCCGGAGTCTGATATTGTGATTTACGTAGAATTATTAGAAGTGTATTAGGTGGTCACTTTTTTTATCTTAACAGGAATAAAAAAATCCGTGTCGGTTTCAGAAATCGACACGGATTAATAATTTACATATTAAACTGAAAATTGGTAAGCATAATTTATAATTTAAATAAACGAGCTTTCAATCCAACTGTAATTCTATAATCTTCGTTATCAGGAAAATATCCACCGAGTTCTAAACTCACTTTGTCTCCACCCAAAATTAAAGCACCATAATACCCGTTATTTGCATCGTCAAAGTTATATTCAAAATCATTCATATACCATCCGTAACCAGCTTGAACGCTAATTCTTTTGCTCAAATTAAGACGAGCATAACCAACAACCGGAGTGAATTGTTCGGCATCAATTCTTTGAACATTTCCCAATGCTCCAACAGAAAGTTTCTTTCCCAAATTTAAAATGGCATCGACTTGTCCGCCATATCCCCAAACTTTCGCTTCATTAAGCACACCAAAACCACCAACATAAATATTGAAAAAACCTCTAGTTGAGGCATGTTGTTTTGCTGTATTTGAAGTAGAAAGAAAACTACTTGGAGTTGTTAAAGCGGTGCTCGAGTAATTGGAGAATGCTAAGCTGTTTGATTGTGAGATTGCTGATAATTGGAAGAGTACTAAACTGATTGTTAACAAAAGTGTCTGTTTCATAATTAAATATTTTTGAGTGTTTAAGTGTTTTTTCTAAATATTATAGCGCAATTATATCACCACTTTTTGGAAATATAAAATCAAAATATACGAAAAGCGTATATAGGAATTTATCGTTGGATTTCATTTAGTTAACGTAAGTTATAATTGATTAGATACATTACCACGGTAAAGGATAAAAAATCATGCGATTATTTTTACGGTTGTTTGATTATTTTCGTCCGTAGCGGCTATTTTCAGCTGCCGGAAAGTCTTGAAACGGTTATGGTAGCTAAAGATAGCCGCTACGGAAATCATAATCTACTTGAGTTTAGCAAAGCTGGTCGAAGAACCTTTTTTATTATCAATGCGTTAAAAATCCTTATTTTTATTAATTCTAAATAAAAATAGTAGATATTTGTATTGTATTAAATATTATTTATTGAAAATCATAATTTGATAAATTTTCAGTCAAAAGAAATTTAAAGAATGAGTACACAGAGAAATAACCAACTAATAAAATTACAAGTATTAAATAATCCGCCAATGCTTTGTCAATTTGGAACAATTGCAAAAAGCAAAAAGAAATGCTGTAAGAAATTCAAAAAAGGGAAACGTTGTGGAAAGTGTCCGGGACGGAAAATTTAAAGTTTAAATACGCCACAAAAATCTATTAAAAAAAGCCTTACCAATATATTGGTAAGGCTTACTTATATCATTTAATTTTGGTATTCAATTATGTTATTGTTTTTTCAATAAATCTCTAATCTCTCCTAATAATACTTCTTCATTTGTCGGTGCAGGTGAAGCAGTAGGAGCAGCTTCCTCTTTTTTCTTCATATTATTAATACCTCTTACTAAAAGAAACATTATTAATGCGACAATAATAAAATCAATCGTAGCCATTAAAAAGGAACCATACATAATTGCACTTTCTGCAATCGTTTCTACGCCATCAGCACCAACTTCTGCTGGTGTCAAAACATACCTGATTTCATCCATGTTCGGTACACCGATGATTTTTCCTATGATTGGCGATATAATTCCTTTCGTAAACACGGTAATAACTTTTCCGAATGCAGCACCCATGACGAAAGCAACGGCAATATCTACCAAGTTGCCTTTCATTGCGAAATCTTTAAATTCTTTGAACATAATTATTGTTGATTTTGGTATTATTGATAAAGTTTAGACTTACGACGAAAATTAAATAAAAAGGTAACAGATATGCTGAATTTATATAGAGTATAACTATTTGTTTTACAACAAGTTAGAGCTGTAAATATTACTGTTTCAATGTTTATTTAAGATTTTAGATTAATAATTTGTGAGGTTAATTCGTATCTAAGAATAATTGATATTGATAAATCTATATTTTAAAGTGATTTTGATTTTAATAATTCATAAAAAAACTGTCAATTTGTACTCGAAAACAAACCGTTAGGTTTTGATTTCATTGAAACTAAAAACTGAAAAAAGCTATGCAAAAAAGATTAATAGAATGTGTTCCAAACTTTAGTGAAGGACGAAACCCAGAAGTGATTAAGTTGATTACGGATGCTATTGAAGCCGTAGATGGTGTGAAATTATTGGATGTAGATCCTGGAAAAGCGACGAATAGAACGGTTGTAACTTTCGTGGGAGAACCAGAAGCTGTAATTGAAGGTGCATTTCAGGGCATTAAAAAAGCATCGGAAGTAATTGATATGTCCAAACATTCTGGAGAACATCCAAGAATGGGAGCGACAGATGTTTGTCCGTTGATTCCGATTGCTGGTGTCACGATGGAGGAATGTGTAGAATTTGCTAAGAAGTTGGCGAAGCGAGTAGGAGAGGAGTTGGCTATTCCTATTTACTTGTATGAGAATGCAGCGTCAAAATCAGAATGGCAAAATTTAGCGACAATTCGTGCCGGTGAATATGAAGCATTACCAGAGAAAATGACGAAACCAGAATGGAAACCAGATTTTGGTGCTCAAAAATTCAATGTGCAAGCGGGTGCAACGGCTATCGGAGCGAGAGATTTCTTGATTGCTTATAATGTGAATTTGAATACAACATCCGTTCGTCGTGCGAATTCGATTGCGTTTGACATTCGGGAGAAAGGAAGACTTAAGCGGGAAGGAAATCCGATTACAGGCAAAATCATAAATGACGAAGCAGGAAATCCGACGAGAACTAAAGGAACTTGCGAAGGGGTGAAAGCGATCGGTTGGTTCATCGAAGAATATGGTGTGGCTCAAATCTCGATGAATATTACAAACACGAAATTAACATCTGTTCACAAAGCTTTTGAGGAATGTCGTAAATCTGCAAATGCTCGTGGAATGCGTGTGACAGGTTCTGAACTGGTTGGAATGGCACCATTACAAGCATTTTTAGATGCCGGTCGTTATTATTTAGAACAGCAAGAACGCTCGACTGGAATTAGCGAAGCAGAATTGATAAAAATAGCTGTGAAATCAATGGGGATGGATGATTTAGCTCCGTTTGATGCAAGTAAAAAAATCATCGAATATAGCTTGGCTGACGCAAATGATACTCCTTTATTAAATATGGATTTGAAGGCTTTCGCCAATGAAACAGCTTCGGAATCAATGGTGCCAGGCGGCGGTTCTATTTCTGCTTATGTGGCTACTTTGGGGATTTCATTGGGAACGATGGTTGCAAATTTATCTTCACACAAACGAGGTTGGGACGACCGTTGGGAAGAATTTTCAAATTGGGCAGCAAAAGGTCAAAGTTTGAAAAATCAGTTGTTAGCAATGGTTGATGAAGATACAAATTCTTTCAATAAAATCATTTTAGCGATGCGTTTGCCGAAAGGTACGAATGCTGAAAAAGCAGCAAGAAGCGAAGCGATACAAGCGGCTACAAAGTATGCAATCGAAGTGCCATTCAAAGTGATGGAGTTGTCGTTGGCTACTTTTGAGGTTTTGAAAGCAATGGTTGAAGAGGGAAATCCGAATTCTGTTACAGATGCTGGTGTTGGAGCATTGTGTGTTCGAGCTGCGATTCGTGGTGCTTTTATGAATGTAAAAGTAAATGCTGGAGATTTGAAAGATAAAGATTTTGTGAATGATATTATCGCAAAAGGCGAAGTGATTGAGAAAAAAGCTGCTGCTTTGGAAGCAGAAATTATGGAATTGGTCAGTAGTAAAATTTAATTTTTTAATTTTTTGATTAAAAATTGAAAAATATTACCCTGATGTATGTTTGATTTTTTTCATAAAGATGAAATTTTTCCAGCGTATAGTACGTCAAGACATAAATTTACGAATCTCTCGTTTTACACAAGTACACCTTTTCCAAGGTTGCTTATTTTATGAAAGGTGACGAAAATTTACGTCTTGATATACTTATTTTAATATCCTTTACTATTGTTTAAGAATTGGTTTTGCAATTATATGATTATATCAATCATTCTTAAATAATACATTCCTGTTTCTTTATCTCCAATATTCAACTTAATAATATTTCGTCCTTCAACAATATTCGCCTGTTGTCCTCGAACTAATCACCCAGCATTATCATATAATGAAATTTGGACGGAACCATCATATACAAAAGAATTATTAGCAGGATTCTTCACCTACTGTAAAATTGTCTTCAGCAAATAATCCTAAAATATTCTGATAATCATGAGAAACATTTGTTAGTGTAAAATCGGTAATTTCCTTATCTGAAATATGGTAAATCAATTCAACCATAAGCTTTTCACCAGGTATTAATCGGATAGATAATACTTGAGCTTTGTTATTATATTGACTTGTATAATTATAGGTTATGAGATTTTTTTCTGAAAGATTAAAAATAGAGGAAGATTGAAATAACAAGACTTCTCACTAACTTCCCTTAAAAGCCTTGCAAGAAATACGTTCTGCAAGGCTTTTATACTTATTAGTAAATTCAAAAATAGATTAGAGCGATATTATCAAATATCAATTATTTTGCATTCCTTTTTTTAAACTCTTCAATCATCATTTCTGGGGTTTTTCCTAAGTTTCTAACTTCTAAAACGCCAGTTTTAAACATTGCATGGTCAGGATATTGTGCTAAGAAAGTATCGTAGAGTTTCTTGGCTTTATCGTAATCTTGCATATCGTTGGCATAAGTATAGGCTTCCATGAACTGAGCGTCACCAGCACGAGGAGATTTTGGGAAATCCTTATAAAGCTTATTCAACACTTCTACGGATTTTGTGAAATCTCTATTCACATTTTTAGCAATTGCCGCAGCTTTGAATAACATTTCAACAGCAACGCTATCTGGCACATCTGAAGCTGCCAATGCTTCATAAGCAGCTATTAATTTTTTCCCATTTGTATCTTGTGCAGGTTTGATTCCACCTTCTTTTGTAAAAATACTATCTTCTAATGCTTCGATAGATAAATTTTCATCTGAAGCTGTCGTGATATCTGATTTACAAGAATTTAAGCTAATTATTGCTATTGCAAAAAGTAAGTATATGTATTTCATTTTTTTGAGTATTTAGAAACCGATACGGTTTTATTTTTATTTGGATTTATTACACTAATAATAATTCTTCCCAATCAAATAATTTTGAACGTAATCCGTAATGCCTTCTTCCAAAGTATGAAACGGTTTATCATAACCAGCTTGTCGTAATTTTCCCATATTTGCTTCGGTGAAATATTGATACTTGTCACGTAAATCTGCTGGTGTATCCATGAATGAAATTTCCGGTTCTAAATCCATAGCTCGGAAAGTATTCGCCGCTAAATCATAGAATGTTCTAGCAGTTCCAGTGCCTAAATTATAAATACCGTTCTGAGGATTTTTAGTCATTAAAAACAAACAAACACTGGCGACATCTTTTACATAAACGAAATCTCGCATTTGTTCACCATCTTTGAAATCTGGTTTGTGGGAACGGAATAATCGCATTTTACTAGTTTCCGTGATTTGCTTATGTGTGTGAAAAATCACGGAAGCCATTCTTGATTTATGGAATTCATTTGGACCATAAACATTAAAGAATTTCAAGCCAAACCAAGATGGTGGTTGCTTTTCTTGTTTTAATGCCCAAATATCAAAATCATTTTTGGAATCGCCGTAAGCGTTTAATGGTTGGAGTTTTTCGCAAAGTTCATGGTTATCATTGTAACCTAATTCGCCTAACCCATAAGTCGCCGCACTTGACGCATAAACCAACGGAATTTCAAATTGAGCACAAGCCGTCCAAATGGATTTGGTATAATCCAAATTTAGTCGATTGAATAATTCAACGTCCGTTTCGGTCGTATCTGTTCTTGCCCCTAAGTGAAAAATGAAACTAATTTTGGTCGGATGTTCCTTCAAAAACGAAATGAAATCGTTTCGATGAATTTTACTTTGGTAATTAATATGCTCAAAATTCAGGTTTTTATCAGCGCTGCTAAAATCATCAACCAAAATCAAATTATCATAACCTGCCTTGTTTAATGAACTCGCCACTACACTTCCAATAAAACCTGCTGCTCCTGTTATTATTATCATTTTTAAAACTGTTAACTGTTAATTATCAACTGTTAATTATTAACGATTAATCGTCAGACGATTTCTAATTAATTATCAGACTTGTTAGCCTTATAAAACCAATGATTTTAGCTTTTTCCTATTCGAACGAGTTGTAAAAACGAACACTTTTTTACTGATTGTGAACAAATGGTCACATTTAAGCTCAAGATTTCAGTTATTTCAGAAGTATCTAATATCTTTTAACAGATAATAATTAACAATTAAAAAAATTATCCTATTTCTGCACGATAAGCTAAGATACCGCCAGTCATATTATATACATTATCGAAACCGAAATTCATTTCTAAAAACATACATGCTTGACCACTTCTTGCGCCACTTCTACAGTGAATTACAACTTGTTTATCTTTTGAAATCTTGTCAGCGTTATCAGCGATAGTTCCTAAAACAATCAATTCTGCGCCTAAATTATCTCCTTCAAATTCTAGAACTTCACGAACATCAATAAATTGAAAATCCGTTCCTTCATCTTGCATTTTTTTTACGTCCTGTACGGTTACTGCTTTCATATTTTTTATTTATTAAAATGTTATCGCTTCGCTCATCGTTCGATTATTTCATTGTTTTTTATCGCGCAAAGATTGAACCCTTTCCCAGTACTTCTTTTGAAAGCCCATTTGCATAGCAGGCAGGCTTTAAAAGGAGAGATTGAGAGAGGGTTCACGAAAGCGAATCTTAATTTTTTACAAATTTATAATTCAAATTTATATTTTCTGATTGATGGCGAATATTTAAGAAATAAATTCCGCTTGATAATTCACCAACATTTAATTCTTGATTCAGTTGACCTTGTTGTAAAGTTTGTCCAGCGATATTTACGATGCGATATTGGTAATCATTGTAATTATCATCTAATTGAACAAATAAATAATTATTGGTCGGATTTGGATAAATCGCTGCGAAAATCGGTTTCCCTTCTGGTGCTTCCGTATTGGTTGTGAAAGGCGTAAAATCACCCACAATTGCACGAATCATAATCGCACCATCTTTAAGTGAAGTGGTCGTTGAATTTAAAGCTTGCCAACCGTTTCCAATATTCATATAATTATTAACAACTTTATCTGTATTATTTCTATCGTAGCCAATAGGAATCGCCTTATTCGGACTTGAAGGATCAATTGCTTGTTGCCAACCAATATAAAAATCACCAATTGGCAAAGCGACCGGCAACGTATCTAAAGAAAAAGTTGTCCAACCATTTAAAGAATCTACATAAACTGGTTTTATGAAATCCAACCGGAAAGCTGGTATTGTATTTAAATCACCAATCCAAACTTTCAAATTAAAACGCTGTGCAGAAACATCACCCGAAATTCGAGGAATGAACATTTGAAATGCACGAAGTGTATCCGCAACGTTAGTATGGAATTTTACGGCAACTTCATCGCCTAATCTCCCAGCAACGATTGCTAATTCTGCACTTCCATCATCATAAGAAAAATAATCTTCAAAAACGGTTTGCACTTTCGCCGTATCATTTAAAAGTGTCGCTTCTAAAGTTCCGTCTTGATTTGATGGATTTACGATGAAATAAGAATTGACCACCAAATTATTTTCATTGTCAAACAAACTTAAATTAGAAACAATATCACCGAATTGTGCGGTCGTATATTCTTTTTCAACGGTGTGATTTCCGACAGGAATATTACCTAACGCAATTGGAGGTTCGTTGAAAGAAAGGATATTATCTTGAAGAATCGTCGTTCCTGTAACGGCTTCTTCGATGATAACTTGACTTGGATTGATATTTTGTGTAGCATTGAAATAATTTGATAAATCGACACGATAAGTAAGATTGGTTTCATCCGTCTTATTATCCTTGAAATGTCGCCACGGCATCGAAGTATAATTTTCTAAAATCGTCGGAACTTCTAACATAAATGCCACATCATTTAAGTTGAAATTTGGAACTGTATTTTCTGTAACGCGTACATAATCAATGTGCCAATGATCAACACTTCCGGTCAAACTCGCATAGTTTTTTAATCGAAATTGAAAACCATCGAATAAGAATTGAGCGTCATCAATAGCAATAGAACGTTGAGCGAAAGTTGTTGGAATTTCGTTTGGTAAAATGGTATCGTGAATACCTCGAATATTATCTACCGAAATCCATTTATCTTGATTATTTTTAAATTCAACGACCAAACTATCTGCACTTTCCGGCTTATCTCCCAAACCCTTTGCTTGATAGAAAAAACTTAAATAAACAGTATCAGCAGCTGTTTTTCCACCTAATCTTATAGGATTAGAAGTTAAAAAGTCTGCAACGCCCGAACCGCTACTGGCATACGCTTCACCATTTTCATCCAGACCATCGAAAGTCGCAACGCCCAAAGTCGGCGGCGCGATTCCATAACCTTTATTTACATAAGCGAACTCATCCAACCAATATTTTGGGGATGGATATAAAGATTCATAATTGAAATCATCCAAAAAAGGAATATCAATTGTATCACCCGCATTTTTATTTGGATTTTGATTATTAACTTGTGGTGCTTGATAATCTAATAAAGCAGGGTTTGAACTTAAAGGCACTTCAAAAATCTGTGCTTCTGATAGCATCGAAATGCATAGAAATATTGCTGTAATTGAATACTTTATCATTTATTAAATATTAATTTTAGAGATTGAATGTTGTTCGAAAATTTACTAATCTTTTAAGATTTAGCGAACCTAATGCGATATAAATTAATCCAAAATCTAATTCTATAAATTGAAAACGGATAATCGAAAGAAGAACGATTATCCGTTTGAATATGTTGCTATGCTAAAACAAATGATAATATTGTATTAATTAAAACCACCAAATCCATCGGGGTCTTCATTTTCATCTCCGTCATAATCATTGTAATCCCCGTCATCGATTGGTATTTCTTCTTCTTCCGTATTTGGTTCAGTAAGACATCCCGGAGGTAAACCATTCGTCAACCAAACACTTACTTCCTCTCCAACCGTCATCGTTAATCCAGGTTCGGGCATCGGTGATTGTTTCCAGATATAAGCACTATTTTCATCCGTAACTGTTCCATCTTTATCAATAATCAAAATATTCAAATTAGAACCTTCTACCAAGAAAGCAGCTTCTTCATAAGGCATACAAATTACATTAGGAACATTTACTTCTGAACCTCCATCTCTCGCTGCTACTACGATTTCTATCATACTATTAGCAGGTAATTTGTGTAACTCAGTTCGGTCTAAATCGTGTCCGTCATAGTAAACTTCCAAAACAGTATTAA
>Ga0209712_10002181_pt1 | contig 16336 bp, 10 predicted proteins | sample ArcOceMetagenome_FD_187443 | JGI IMG/M metagenome (GOLD analysis project Ga0209712, IMG submission 187443) | Marine eukaryotic phytoplankton communities from Arctic Ocean - Arctic Ocean - Greenland ARC118M Metagenome (SPAdes) (version 2) | ecosystem: Environmental > Aquatic > Marine > Oceanic...
CTTGATTGACGCTGATGTCAGCATCGGTGATGACACTGTGCTTGAATCTCATGTGGTAGTAAAAGGAAAAACCAGCATAGGTAAAGCTAATCATATTTATCAATTTTCTTCTGTTGGCGAAGATTGCCAGGATAAAAAATATGCAGGCGAGCCAACTGAGTTGATTATAGGTGACAACAACATCATTCGTGAGTCGGTGACTATACACCGTGGTACTGTTCAAGATGAGCGTGTCACTAAAATTGGCTCCAATAATTTGCTGATGTGTTATGTACACGTTGCCCATGATTGTGTCATTGGTGACAATAGCATACTTGCTACAGGAGCCACTTTGGCTGGGCATGTACATATTGGCAATTGGGTTATTATGGGTGGCGTGACCGCGGTACATCAATTTTGTCATATTGGCGATCATAGTTTCATTGGCGGTGGGGCAATTGTTTTAGCCGATGTGCCACCTTATATCATGTTAGGAAACGACAGCGCGCCACGTGGTATTAATTCTGAAGGATTAAGACGTCGTGGTTTTGCAAGTGAGACTATTATGCAAATCAAACGTGGTTATAAAATTTTGTATCGTAATGGTAATAAAGCCTCAGAAGCCGTTGAAAAACTACTGGAATTGACAGGTGATACCCAAGAAGTAAGACTTATGGCTGATTTTGTCAGTCACTCCTCTCGAGGCATTGTCCGCTAACTCATGAGCGAAAAAGCACTCAAGGTAGGTATAGTTGCCGGTGAAGCATCAGGTGATATCCTTGCTGCTGGTCTGATTAAACAACTTAAAAAACGTTATCCAAATGCTACTTTTGAAGGCATAGCGGGGCCAAAAATGCAGGCCCAAGGCTGCCATAGTTTATTTGATATGGAAGAGTTGTCCGTGATGGGATTGACCGAAGTCTTGTCGCGCATCCGAAGGTTGTTATTTGTTCGTAAGTCTATGTTAAGACACTTTATCGCTAATCCCCCTGATGTGTTTATTGGTGTTGACGCACCTGATTTTAATTTAGGTTTAGAATTAAAACTCAAAAAGCGGGGTATTAAAACCGTTCAATATGTCAGTCCTACAGTATGGGCATGGCGCGAAAAACGTATATTTAAAATAGCCAGAGCCACTGACTTGGTACTCAGTATTTTTCCCTTTGAAAAACGGGTATATGACACACATCAGATACCTTGTGAGTTTGTTGGGCACACGATGGCAGACGATATAGCTTTGGAGCCCGATAAACACAAAGCCCGTCGTGGATTGCAGCTAAAAGAGAAACAAACTGTCTTAGCGATGTTGCCCGGCAGTCGAAAACGTGAGGTCGATACATTACTTGATATATTTATTCAGTCTTGTTTGTTATTAAAGTCTGATATAGCCGAGCTTAAAGTGTTGATCCCAGTGGTCAACCGCCAGCGCAAAAAACAAGTCGACGAGTACATCCAAGCTCATAAACCAGAATTATCTATACAAGTGGTAATAGGCCATGCCAGAGAGGTGATGATAGCCTCAGATGCAGTGTTGTTAGCTTCTGGTACCGCTACTCTAGAAGCGATGTTGTGTAAGAAAAACATGGTCACAGCTTACAAGCTAAGTGGGTTAACTTATCAGATGATGAAGCGTTTATATAAAGCTAAATATTTTGCTTTACCCAATGTCTTAGCGGATAAAAAATTAATTCCTGAGTTGTTACAACACCAGGTAACACCGGAGACCATTAGCACATTATTACTACCTATGTTGACAACACAAAATGACGATGAACAACGTGCACTTATTGCTACATTTGTCACGCTGCATGAATCCCTCAAGAAAGATGCTGATGTGCAATCGGCATTGGCTGTGGCTAATTTGATTGAGCAACAGCCAATTAAAGCCATGAGCCAATCAAAGCCATGAGCCAATTTATGGCCGGAGTGGACGAAGTAGGCCGAGGCCCTTTAGTAGGTGATGTGGTCACGGCTGCGGTTATTCTTGATCCACAATATAAAATTCCTGGACTAGCCGATTCAAAAAAATTATCTGAGAAGAAGCGCGATATTTTAGCAGCCGAAATTAAGCAATACGCATTAGCTTGGTCAATTGGCCGTGCCAGCCCCAAAGAAATTGACGAACTCAATATTTTGCATGCGACTATGCTCGCTATGACCAGAGCGGTACAAGGATTACTGATCCAGCCAACTCACGTGATGGTTGATGGTAATCGTTGTCCAAAATGGGATTATTCTAGTGAAGCCATCGTCAAAGGAGATGGGTTAATTGCTGAAATATCAGCGGCCTCTATCATAGCAAAAGTGACACGGGATAAAGAAATGTTAATTCTGGATCAACAATACCCAGAGTATGGTTTTGCCAAACATAAAGGTTATCCCACAGCATATCATCTGGCTAAGCTGGCTGAGCTTGGGCCACTACCTGAATATCGCATGAGTTTTAAGCCAGTGCAGCAGTCTCTTGCTATGCGCGATGGCCAGTTAGCAGGATCTAAATGACACAAGAAATACAACACACTCCAAGTAGATTTGTACATTTACGCGTGCATAGCGATTATTCAATGTTGGACGGGTTGAATAAGATTAAACCGCTTATCGCCCATGTTAAAGAACTGGGTATGCCTGCCGTCGCTATTACTGATCAAATGAACATGTGTGGTTTGGTTAAGTTTTATAGTCAAGCACACGCTAACGGAATCAAACCTATTATTGGTGTGGATTTTTGGGTACAAAGTGACGAGTTGGAAGGGACTTTATTCCGTCTTACTTTGCTAGCTTTGGACAACAAAGGCTACAAGAACATCACTCTTTTAATCTCCAAAGCCTATTTGCGTGGCAGTATTAAAGACAGGGCTGTGATCGACAGGGATTGGTTAGTAGAGCATAACCAAGGCATCATTATATTGTCAGGGGGTAAGTCAGGTGATTTAGGTTTATTGTTGACTAAGGGCAACATGGATATTGCGCATAATGTCACACAGTTTTACCAACAACACTTTGCTAACCGTTTTTATTTAGAATTGACCCGCACGGGCAGGGTTGGTGAAGAAGACTATATTCACCAAGCGGTAGATTGGGCGCAACAATTCGACTTACCAGTGGTCGCTACAAATGAAGTCTGTTTTATAGACAGACAATACTTTGACGCCCACGAAATTCGTGTCGCTATTCACGATGGTTATACACTAAACGATCCCCGTAGACCTAAGCAATATTCAGAGCAGCAATACCTACGTACGTCTGAAGAAATGGCTGCATTATTCGCTGATATCCCCGAAGCCATACAAAATACTGTGGAAATTGCAAAACGCTGTAATGTCACATTACAACTTGGCACTTATTTTTTGCCTGATTTCCCCACTGACGGTATGGATATTAAAGACTTTTTGGTCAAGGTATCCAAGGCAGGTCTAGAAAGACGCTTGGCGTTCTTGTTCCCTGATGAGCAAGTGCGTATAGAAAAACGCATTGAGTATGATGAACGCTTAAAAATTGAGCTTGTTGTCATCAATCAAATGGGTTTCCCCGGTTATTTCTTAATCGTAATGGAGTTTATTCAATGGAGTAAGGATAATAATATTCCTGTTGGGCCAGGCCGAGGGTCGGGTGCAGGCTCTTTGGTCGCCTATGCGCTAGATATTACCGATCTTGATCCACTTGAATATGATTTGTTATTTGAACGATTCTTGAATCCTGAACGGGTATCGATGCCAGATTTTGATGTCGACTTTTGCATGGACAGACGTGATGAGGTCATTGAACACGTGGCTGAAATGTATGGCCGTGATGCTGTATCACAGATTATTACTTTTGGGACTATGGCCGCAAAAGCAGTGGTGCGTGATGTGGGCCGTGTTCTTGGACATCCTTACGGTTTTGTTGACCGAATATCTAAACTTATTCCGCCGACGCCGGGAATGACCCTAGAAAAAGCGTTTCTTGAAGAGCCTCGCTTACCCGAGTTATACGGTCAAGATGAAGACGTCAAAGAATTAATTGACATGTGCCGTATCCTAGAAGGCTGTACCCGTAATGCGGGTAAACATGCTGGTGGTGTGGTCATTTCCCCTACAAAGATAACCGACTTTTCCCCCATCTATTGTGATGATGAAGGTAAAAATCCAGTCACACAGTTTGACAAAAATGACGTCGAGACTGCAGGGTTAGTTAAGTTTGATTTCTTGGGATTACGGACACTGACTATTATCCAGTGGTCGACTGATATGATCAAAAAAGGTAGAGGTATTGATGTTGATATTACCGCTATTCCTTTAATTGATGCAAAATGTTTTAAGCTGCTGCAAAATGCAGAGACCACTGCGGTATTTCAGCTTGAATCCCGTGGCATGAAAGAGCTGATAAAACGCCTTAAACCCGACTCTTTTGAAGATATCATTGCACTCGTCGCCTTATTTAGACCTGGTCCATTACAATCTGGTATGGTTGAAAACTTTATCGACCGAAAGCATGGCCGTGAGGAAGTTTCCTATCCTGATGCAAAATATCAACACGAGTGCTTGAAAGAAATTTTACAACCAACCTATGGCATCATTCTTTATCAAGAGCAGGTCATGCAGATTGCTCAGGTAATGTCAGGTTATAGCTTGGGTGGCGCAGATTTATTACGCCGTGCTATGGGTAAAAAGAATCTAGAGGAAATGGAGAAACAGCGCGAGTCATTTGAAACCGGTGCCAAAGAAAACGGTATCGATCCTACTCTTGCTATCAAAATTTTTGACTTAGTAGAAAAGTTTGCAGGATACGGTTTTAACAAATCACACTCTGCTGCTTACGCTTTGGTGTCTTATCAAACCTTGTGGCTTAAAACTCATTACCCTGCAGAGTTTATGGCCGCAGTTATGTCAGCGGATATGGATAACTCAGACAAAATTGTGACATTGGTTGATGAATGTAACCGTATGGGATTAACTATTTTGCCGCCTGAAGTTAATGCCGGCAGTCATAAGTTTACTGTAGATGAAGAAGGGCGAATTGTTTACGGTATAGGTGCGATTAAAGGTGTTGGTGAAGGCCCAATCGAAGCTATTATTGAGGCACGGGAGGAGACGGGTAAGTTCAATGATCTATTCGACTTTTGTGCCAAAGTTGACCTTAAACGCATTAATAAGCGCATATTGGAAAAATTAGTATTAGCAGGTGCATTAGATAGTTTAGGCCCACACCGTGCGTCATTAATGTCTTCATTACCTGATGCATTGGCCGCAGCAGGCCAGCATGCTAAAGATAAAACATCGGGGCAATCCGATATGTTTGGTTTGCTGACCACTGAGCCCGAGAAAGTACAACAAGCTTTTGCTGATGTGCCACCTTGGCCAGAGAAAGTCTGGTTGGATGGTGAGAAAACTACGTTAGGTCTTTATTTAACTGGTCATCCGATCAATCAGTACCTGAGTGAAATTAAACATTATGCACCTTGTCGTTTAGTTGACCTAAAGCAAACTAACAGGGACCAAACTGCTTATGCTGTGGGCTTGGTGTTAGGTGTCAGAGTGATGACTAATAAGCGAGGTCGTCGTTGGGCATTAGTCACATTAGATGATAAAAGCGCCAGAATAGATGTTAGATTTTTCCCTGATATGCTCGAGCAATACGAAGAATTACTGCAGGAAGACAAAATTTTGGTAATAAGTGGACAGGTCAGCTTTGATGAGTTCTCTGGTGGTAATACAATGTCTGCTCGTGATGTGATGGACTTAGTTCAAGCCCGTGAGAAAAATACCAAGGGTCTACAAGTACATTTAGAATCAAGCTGGTGTAACCCATCAACAGTAGCTAGACTGCAAAGAATTTTACAACCTTATCAAGGTGGAAGTTGCCCGGTTCAGATACATTATGTTCATCCACACGTAAAGGTAGATTTAACTGTAGGTGCGCAGTGGTATGTTACTCCCCAAGATGAGTTAATATACGACTTACAACAACTATTAGGTAAACCTCAGGTTGACTTGAAATTTCACTAAGTCGCTTATGAAAGTGAATGAATGAAAACTGTAAATAATTATTATTAGGTGTTCAATGAGTGTAAATTTTTTAGAATTCGAAAAACCTATTGCTGAATTAGAAGCGAAAATTGAAGAGTTAAGACTAGTCAATCAAGGAGGAGAATTCGATCTTAATATTGAAGAAGAGATCACCAAACTTCGAGAAAAGAGTGCAGAATTAAGCCGTAAAATTTTTGCAGATTTAGGTGCGTGGCAGGTATCTCAAATTGCTCGTCATCCAATGCGCCCTTATACGTATGACTATATTGAGCGCATCTGTACCAAATTTGATGAACTTTCTGGTGACCGAGCCTTTGCTGATGACAAAGCCATAGTCGGTGGTTTGGCTGAAATTGACGGGCAACCAGTGATGATTATTGGTCATCAAAAAGGTCGCGATACGAAAGAAAAAATTAAACGTAATTTTGGTATGCCTAAACCAGAAGGCTATCGTAAAGCGCTACGTTTAATGGAAATGGCTGAACGCTTTAATCTACCCATCATTACGTTTATTGATACCCCTGGTGCATACCCCGGTGTTGGTGCAGAAGAGCGTGGTCAAAGTGAAGCCATCGCTCGTAACCTCAAAGTGATGTCTGGTTTAAAAGTACCCATCATCTGTACGGTGATCGGCGAAGGTGGTTCTGGTGGTGCATTGGCAATCGGTGTAGGAGACAGAGTGAACATGCTTCAGTACAGCACTTACTCTGTTATTTCACCAGAGGGTTGTGCCTCTATTTTGTGGAAAAGTGCCGAAAAAGCTCCACAAGCTGCTGAAGCCATGGGAGTCAGTGCTGGGCAAATCAAAGAGTTAGGATTGATCAACCAAATTGTGAATGAACCCTTAGGTGGTGCGCAAAGAGATTATGACGGCATGGCAGCTAACTTAAAAGCTACGCTTAAGCAGCAATTAGCTCAACTCGGTAGCTTATCTACCGATGAATTGTTAGCCCAACGTTATGAACGCTTGATGTCTTTCGGTTATTGTTAAATAGTCAGTATTGATTGAAATATCTAGAGCCATCTGAAAAGATGGCTTTTTTGTTATTGGAGAGTGTAAGTCATTATGTCGGTCTTGAATGCACTAACAGAACAATTCAGCTGTGAGCCGCTTTTATCCGCGACTCATATCGTTGTTGCTTACAGTGGTGGCGTAGACTCCCATGTTTTGTTGCATGCCCTTAACACTGTTAGGCACAAAGCTGAATTCGACTTTCAACTCAGCGCTATTCATATCCACCATGGTTTAAGCCAACATGCAGACCAATGGCAAGCACATTGTCAGCAAGTGTGTATTCAATTAGACATAGTATTTCAAACGGCGAATGTATCCGTTGAAGTACTACCAAGGCAAAGTCTTGAGGCACAAGCAAGGGAAGCCCGTTACAACAAGCTAGTTGAATTAGCGCCTGTGAATAGTCAAGTGGTACTTGGACAACATCAAGACGACCAACTCGAAACCTTTTTATTACAGTTAAAGCGTGGCGCTGGGCCTAAAGGTCTATCTGCAATGAACCGTGAGTGGGTGTCACAGAGCCCATTACAACCGGATAAAAAAGTCGGATTTTATCGACCGTTACTAGATACCAGACAACACGCTATTGTTGACTATGCTCAACAACATAATTTGCAATGGTGTGAAGACGAGTCTAATCAAAATACTGATTTTGAACGTAATTTTTTACGGCATAATATATTACCTGTTTTACAGGATCGTTGGCCTGAAATATCGCGTTCAGTGACGCGAAGTGCGGCAATGTGTGCACAACAACAACGTTTATTAGACGAAGTCTGTGCTGAAAAGCTTCAGCCAATAAAAGCTTCGGCTAATAGCCTACATCTACCTGCCCTTAAGCAGTTAAGTCAATCATGGTTACATCAGTTGGTGCGCTATTGGTTATCTGAGTTAGGGATTCAAAACCCTTCTTTGGCGGTGTTAAATCAACTTATGCCAGCGGTGCTTGATGCTGCAGATGATGCTATGCCTATTTTACAATGGAATGGTTGGCAGTTTAGGCGGTTTGATCAACAGTTATTTGTGATAAGAGCCAATCTAGAAAACGTCTCAATAAATATAATTTGGCAGGGTCAGAAGAGTGTTAAGTTACCTGGAAACATGGGACGCTTAATCTTTACCCAAACTAATAATGTGCAAACCAATAATGTGCAAACCAATGACGTGTTAACCAATGACGTGCAAATTGAGGAGATATCACAGCTAATCGTTAATCCAGATTTAGGACCTATCTTAATCCGTTCAGGTGGATATTCTGCGAGGTTTAAACCCGCAGGCAGTAATCACTCCAAACCGGTTAAACAATGGTTTAAACAATGGAAAGTCGCACCATGGTTTAGGGAACATGTGCTTTTGGTTATTCAAAATGAGCAAGTGTTAGGCCTATTCATTGAAGGCTGCTGGAAGGTAGCTGACAAAGCTGACAAAGGTGACATCAAGCGTGTAAATGCTCCACATTGGCTTATAAAAGTGCTTTATTAAGCTTAAATATAACCACTCATTTCGAATATTATCTATGGGTTGTGTTTCAGGCCGCGTTATTCTTGAAGTGCGACAATTTTATCGATAGGTTTATTAAAACTACTGCTACTTAGTTTTACGATAACTTAAGAGTATCGTCATTTTTTCAGCCGAGCTTTTAAAATTGTTGAAAAATAGGTTGGAGCCCTGATGATCAAAAGATAAATTACAGACAACTAATTATTATTTTGCATAGTTGCAAATAGTGGGGGTATGCCGACTATCGACATCATTCATTTAAGTTTGTAGATCAGAATGTAAAGTCTGGTACTGATATTTTCTTTCGCTGCATTAAAAAGTGAGCCGCCACTACCCACATTTTGATGTATATCAAATGAGTGTCCGATACTCTATTTTCTAATGACGGTGGTTTTAGGTGTAGCATCTAATCGCACTTGTATCGCGTCAATATTCATACGCTTTTTTGAGCTTGAAGCATTGATATAAGACACTAAAGCAGTAGCACTGTCTAACTTTAATAGGTATGCACTTATGCTACCTACTACACATGTAATAAGGACTTTAGCTTTTTGGTGTTGATTACTTTGAACTTGTTGCCATCGATTGCCACGATGGTGTCAGCAGACATATTCATCTACCAACGTAGCTCAATAAGCTGCTAAATCAATTCAATGTTACATTGTGTTTTCTGTTCCAACCATGAGTGACTGTTCCCGATTCAAATGGTCACAGAGATTGAGCTTCAACTTCAACTTCAACTTCAACTTCAACTTCAACAAAATAGTGGCCAGATTATAACCAAGATGACCTGTTATGTCGGACTCTGTTGAAAAAATTCACTCAGGCTCGATACTAATAATGATCAAGCCAATAATGGTTTCTATTTGTATCTGGGGGAACTAATAGGGGCTTAAGGCATCTTTTTGTGAGAAAAAATACAAAAATGTAGGAAGACATGGGAGGCAGCCATATAGATGTGCTCTATTTTGAGCTACCTCTTTTATTTATTACTAACTAGCCACTTACAGTCATAATTTTATCACCGAACAACCTAATGCTATTTTTATTTCTGAAACTTGCAAAGGGGTTTATTCCTTGTTTACGAATATCTATCAGCTGCTGTTCTGATAATAAATATTCGCCGCAGGCATGTAACTTTTGTTCCTCACCCTGTGTATATACGAAGGCGGGGAGTTCTGTGATCTGTGCATTAAATGGCACTAAGCCGTGGTATTGCCTGACTAATAATCTGGCACAGGCAAAGGCTGAGCTTCCCCATAATAACTGGCTGTGTTGATGTGTCTGGCGAAACTCTTCAAAGGCAAAACAATCCACCTCTTCGTGCTTTGCACCATAAGGAATACGCAACAGAATTTGTGGGTAAGTAAGAGCCACATGACTCGATTGAGGTGTTTTTCGAAATTCTGTCCAAAGGGAGGTTTCATCCGCATCAGAATAAGCATTAGCATTAATTAGGCCATCGCCTGCCGCTGCGACAAATTGACATGTGAGGGTCTCGGCCAAACTAGCGAGGTAATTTAACGCGGTAATATCGGCATTGTCAGCTGAAAATTGATAATTACCAATAAGCACATCATAAGTATCAACATCGCTGTCTTTTATATGTTGACTGAGCCTAGTGACTAAAGTTGGATCACCAGCGACTGCGCTTTTAAGTGCGTCATCATCGGTATTGATGATATAGAAAAGTTGATTTTCATCATCATATTCTTCATTAAAGACAACATCTCTTACAGATCGCCACGCCGACTCTAAAGCCTGAAATTCCTTAGCATGTATGATTGAATTCATGAGTTCTTCTATAGCCGTATCAATAAACACCATCAGACTCTGGTGTTCAGGCGTTGCATCTTTAATAATATGCGGACTCAGTAGGTCAGCCAAAAAGTTATCAACAATGCCTTTGCTTTTAGCGCCAGAAACGCCAGATTCAATGGGTGTAACTGGGGTTGACTGTTTTTGTCCCAAAAGACGTTCAAACATGTCATCACTGTTTTCTGCCACAGCGGTTTTACTCGCGGTATCTGCATCTATTGATTGTGACGCTGGCTCTGAGCCTAATTGAAAGCTTGTGATTATCTCTTGAGCCGCTTGCTCAGCAGTCGCTGAATGGCCTAGCTCCTTTTTTAAACGGCGTAAATTTTTAAAAATACTGCTTTCAAATATACTATCAGGATGAAAATCCTCTAATTCGTTAAAAGTAAGTGGCTGCCCTGAAGGTAAATCGACATAAGCACACAATTTAGCCATAACGTCATCAAAGTTATCGACATCGATTTTTACGATTTTATTGACTGTGTTGTTTTCAATCGCAGATTGGGCACCGCTAAAATCAGCTAAAAAGTACATTCTCATGGGTGTATTAGGTTCAATAGGCTGGGCATTGTTACTGTTAAATCCATATTCAAAATCGAGTCGACCTGACATTATTTGCTCCAAAAAGGTAATCTAATTAATTTTCTATAAGTGGCGAACGGTTAAACATTTACTCATCCCGGTGATATCTAATGGATAAGCTGAGCCCGGTGTGACCCAGGTTATAGTTATCTCCTGTTTCTACCCAACTTCACGAGTCCATGGTTTATAAGCGCCTGCATGCTTGACATGCATTAGCATCTAAACATCTCAATCTATAGGATTAACACAACAAGAATTAACAAAAACGCCATATTAATTTTTTGTTAATTTTAAAATGGATGTATTGAGAACCGCTTGTCTTTATAGTCGCTAGCGTTAGCCCGCTTTAGTGGTTGCATTAGTGGTTATAAAAGTAGCCGTACCCGGTTTAACCGATACTGGGTCTGGTTGCGGTCCAGCGGGTGTTGGCATCATCGCTGGTGAGGAAACTTGAAATTTGGCTTGAAACGTTCCGCCTTTTATTAAAATCTTTTTACCATTGTCAGTCGTGGCTGTCTTGTTTGTTGGGGTTAGCGTCACACTAACTGTACCTACGCCCGGAATAACAAAGGGAGGACTGATATACGGCGTAGGTGCTAATAACATCTTTGGTAATTCGTCACCTTCTAAGCAGACAGGCATACCCATCACCGAGAAATTGGCACTCGATCCCATAAGCGGGATGGGAGGGATCAAAGATGGAACAACGGCCGGCGGCGAAATGGTGATTTTAAGCATATCTGACGTTCTTAAGATATAGTCGGCTGGCATGGTGTCACTCCTATTATTAGCTTGTGTAGACTATTAATTGATACCTACCCCTGTAGAGTAGGCCTATCTATAATATGGACATTGTAGCAAAAATTCTATTTATAATAATCGAAAATCACAATCAATGGCATCAGTGCTCCCTGTTGATTGCTGCGTCAATTGTTAAACTGAGACAGTGCGTTCGATTCAGCGGCGCTGTGCCGCTACCGCTAGCCCCGCCACTGGCAAACTCAGTTCGCTGCGCAAAACTGTGCGCTGAACTGTCACTACGTCTAAACCAGCCTTCTCTAGGATTTGCTTGGCATACACTTCAGTATGGCTATATCGCCCATGCGGATGCAGCTTGAACTGTGAGGCGCGGGCTGTGTCCATTGTTTCTTCGAGCGTAAACACGAAGTAGCCACCGGGCAGCAGTGCGCCAGCGGCAGCACTCACCACCTGCTCCAGCGCGCCAAAATAGCAAAGCGTGTCGGCCGATACGATCAACTCATAGCTAGCCGGATGCGCCTCCAGCCATGCGCCCAATTCTGCCTCGTAGAGGTGTCGGTAACAATTACGCAAGGCCGCTTTTTCCAGCATTTTAGGGGACAGGTCAACGCCGTCAAGCGTGTGCGCATAAGGCAGCAAGAATGGAGCACACAAACCGGTGCCACAGCCAGCGTCGAGCACTGCGCAATTACCCTTTGGCGCGCCCAGCAAATTTGCTACCAGGGCATCGCACAGTGCAGGTGCGCGGTAATCGAGACCTTCAAGCACTTCGTCGAAGGTATCGGCGAAGCGATCGAAGGTCGATTGCACATAATTGTTGCTGGCGCGATCAGGCGCGGGGCTATCCGTAAGCGCGGCAATCATGTGGCTGATGGCAGTATCTTCCGGCGCCTGTATCTGCCACTGACGATAAACCGCCAGTGCTTCTTCATAACGCTCACTGGCGACAAGCGCATTGCCTAGGTTAAGCCAACCCTCGAACATCTCTGGCGCGAGCGCCACGCAGCACCGAAATGCATCCGTTGCTTCTTGGAAGCGCTGCTGTGTTTTATAAATCAAGCCTAGGTTGTTGTGGGCCGCGGCAAAGTCGGGGCGTGCTGCTATCACGCGGCGGTAAGATTGCTCCGCCTGTGGCGTCAGTCCGAGCTCTTTTTGCACATTGCCCAGATTGTTACGCGCATCGATATAATCTGGCAAGATTGCCAGCGCGCGTTCAATTAGCGCTAGTGCCGGTTCGCGCTGACCGAGCTGGTGCAACAGCACACCAAGGTAATGCAGCGCATCCGGATGCTTGGGCGCAGAGGCCAAAACAGCACGGTAGCGGCGCTCAGCTTCGTCATGTTTGCCTCGCTGATGGGCGCTGATGGCCATGCGTAAGGCGTCTTCAACCGACGCTGGAGTGGTTCTTTTGCTCATAACTACCCTTGTTGTAAACGAGCTGAAATTTTATCGCAGAATGTTGCAATAGTGCACTATTATTCTGTGAAATCTGAATGCTAACGCCTTTGTTAGGGTGTATGCATCAGAAAAAAGTGTGGTAAAACTGGCGTTATTTTCTTGGATGTTGTCTGTAAAGTTAATGGCGTTATAAAGTAGGCGGGGCCAGCGCCATTTGTGTCTGAGCCTTTGATTTTTTATGTCATTAAATAAAGTTTACGAGTAGATTAAAATCCTGCTCCACGCTCTATCGGTCACATTGCAACCAGGTTATTGTTGTCAGGTAGTCATGAATTTATTTTGTATGATGCCCTTTACGTTCACTTTTTTTCAGTGACGACGTTTACCAGCGCATGATGTTATAATCAGTAATCAGATGTCATTTTTGATTTTTATTGACTTATAAAATATGACTCTATGCCTTTTTTTCTTTCACCCTAATAAAGTGTTCATGGCTATAGGCACTGGTGAACATGATTGTTTTTTTATCGACGGCGACGGCAAAAGTAAGTTCCGAATCTGCTTGCAAAACTTCATGGCGATACTTTTTAACCTCGTCACAGAGAAAATTATTACAGGTAATGGAGCGCACATCTCTTGGTAAGGTACATCCTCTGTTACCTTGAAACACGCAAGAATTTTGATAACTTTGTTTAGGGAAATAATCACTGTATAAATCAAGCAGATCTTTTTCAGAAAACTCAGCTGGTTGAGATGCTAACAAGTTTTTTAATGTTGGGTAATCGACAAATGCATGTGTTTGTCCTAGGCGACAGCAGTACCCCATACAGGTAGCACATGCATTTCCTAATAGTTGAGCTTCATCTTTTGGTAAAGGTGGATCGAGTTGCTCAGAGTAGACTTTATTGGCAGATGGGTTATGGGTTTTAACGTCTTTATATGTCCTGCTGACATGGCGTAAAAATTCGAGTTTCCGTTTCTGACCTAACTCTGTTAGCTGGTTGGTATTTGCAGGTAACATAGCAATCAGTGGAGAGGTTTTTTTTAATTCCTTACGTAATCGTGATGGTAATTTTCGGGTAGGGGTGTGCTTTATAAATTTTTCAAGTTCAGCAATCACCTGGGCGGTTAAGCGCTGTTTATTTTCAGCTAAGTAAAGTTGAACCTTAGCACGCTGGCAAATAGGCTTTTCACAATACGGGCTTCGGGCTTGCTCAATAAAAGATAAAGTCTCTTTGCAATGCGCGCACTGATAAGGTGACATGGTAATTACTCCTTCTCAATAAATAGTTATGTTGCTAAAGATAAATCTTACAGAAAAAATAAGGATGCAGTGAGTTATTTGAATTAAGAATTAAGAATTAAGAATTGAGGATAAAAGCTCAATAAGGTTAGTGACCTGCTGATATAACTTGCCCATTAACACTTGAGCTGTTTCTTTATTTTAAGGACATAAATAAAGGTGGTTGTAGTACCACGATTAAAATTACCTTGCATTTTTCAGCGTATAGTTCAGCAAAGACCTAACACGACCTAACAGGCCACCCATAATAAGATCAATTAAAAAGTATATATTTCTCACTTGATTTTGGGCTTAAAGTATCTGGCGATCGAAGGCAGCAGGAAAAATGGAGCTGTATTGGTTGTATTAAAAAAACTAAGCGTTAAATGCAGATTTCTAGATATGTTTTGTCCTCTTTAATTAAAAAAAGCACAAAATAATGGGATGGTTGAATGTTTGTTGGGTATTCTTATGATAGCAGTCGTTTGGCCTGCCTCATCCCACCTATTCTTTTTCGGTGGGTATGCGTTTTGAATTTTTGCATCATCTGCTCTGCGCCCGCTGCATAACAAAAGTGTTGTTCGAATTCGGTTGTTAGGGTTATCCATTGCTCTTCTGATAAACCTAATCGGCTCAGAATGGGGCTTTGTGCTGAGTCTATAGCACCGGCTTTATCTGCTCGGATAATACGGCCTGTGGTATCGACCAGTTCACAGTAATCTTGTAGAGAAAATGCAATACCTTGAAAACTAGAAAACCTAAACTAAAACCTAAACTAGACACCCATAGTAATAAAGTATCCAATCACAGCCTAATCAACAAGCAAAAAGTGATGGGGCTGTTCTGCTCCCTTGGCTTTAAATTTCGAAATCTGAGATTTTTTGGGATGTGACGTGCTCAAAGCAGCTAAATCATTCCTCCCTCTCAAATTTCAGGCAACGCCATTGAGCACAGGCTGTGAAGGTAGCTTTGAATCTGTGTAAGGCTGAACTGTTCAGGCGTGTTGAAGTAAGACTCTGGCCTTTGCCATACCTCTTATACGTTTATGGTCTGTGTGATGTTTGAATTGTTGTAACATATGCTCACTGCCTACGGCGGTGCTGAAGTGTTTTTCGAATTCAGTAGTGAGAGTCAACCACTGCTCTGAGTCGAGGCCGAGGCGCGCTAAAATAGGGCTTTGATGTTGCTCTATATAACCTGCTTTATCCTCTCGAATACAGCGCCCTGTGCAATCTACTAATTCACAATAGTCAATCAAGCTGAAAGCAATGCCTTTAGGCATGTCTTGACTGTGATTGCCCACAAAACGCATCAAGTTTTTAGGTTGTTCGCCTTTGATAAGGGCCTGAATACGGTGTTGAATACTGGTATGTTTTGACGTTTCAAGTGTGACCTCCATTTTGGCGCGAATAGGATTTAAATCCACATAGGCCATGCAGGCTAAAACCGCACTTTCATCTAACAATGCCTGAGATTTAAATCGTCCTTCCCAGAACCTGCCTGTGCATTTATCTTCTTTGTTAGCTTCGCGAGCTATGTACTCATTGAGGTTTCTCATTAACCAACTGATGTCATATAAACGTTGACGGTAAATCGTCACTGTTTCATCTAGGCTGATACATTCACCTTTACTGAGCTTATCCCCTCTATGATACTTTTGACTCAATAGCGTGCCTTGGTATAGCTGGTGCCAGCGTCTTACCACTTCTTCCATCGACCAGCCATCAGCCATGTCTTTGTCCACACACACCACTACATGAGTGTGATTATTCATGACCGCATAGGCACAAATACTGATTGAAAACACTGACGATAGAAACAACAATCGCTCTTCCACCCAACCACGGCGATGTTCGTAACTCTGCCCCGTATACTTATCCGTACCGCACAAAAAAGAACGGCGAACACAGCGTGAAACACAATGGTAATAGGGAGTATCAATCAAACTGACTTGAGTTTTACGTGACTGAGGCATAGCAGACCATCCTTGGTTGTTTG
>Ga0209712_10002182_pt1 | contig 16331 bp, 10 predicted proteins | sample ArcOceMetagenome_FD_187443 | JGI IMG/M metagenome (GOLD analysis project Ga0209712, IMG submission 187443) | Marine eukaryotic phytoplankton communities from Arctic Ocean - Arctic Ocean - Greenland ARC118M Metagenome (SPAdes) (version 2) | ecosystem: Environmental > Aquatic > Marine > Oceanic...
CTAATTTTGGGGGTAAGTATAATATAGCCATCTCCATCCTTATCTGCAAGTGAACTTTCGCTTCCTAATTCAACCCTTTTTATTTTATCTGACATAAAATAACAATGCACTTACATCTTGCGACGTAAGTGCATTTGTTGTCTTTGTTACTGTATTTTTCACGGACGTACTCCGTTGTCTTTTATCTCTTCTGTAAGTTACCACCCACTATTTAATCGCTGAAAAGTAGACACGGTCCAGAGAACCAGCGCCAGCGACGATTACTTTTTATTCCTCCGCAGGGGGCGTGCCAGCGGGTCAGTCCCATTTGTATTGGACAGCGGGGTGATTAATTTAAATAAGAGATCGTCTTACACAAAACTCCTTGTTCATAAGAGTCAAGAAAAGCTGTTACATTAATCAAAGTGTAATCATCTTGAAATAAATAATATGTAATATGATAGGACGTTTCATCTTTATATGAAATCCAGTCAACAAGTATACCTTTGATTTTCTGCTGTCCATTTCCGATATATTTCATATTTTTATCTTCCTGAATCTCTTTAATATTTTCTTCAATTACTAGTAAACTTCTTTTTTGCTTAAAAGGAAACTTTGACACTCCAATTAAATTCAGTAGTCCTTTCTCGTTTAAAATTAATGTATCAAGACAAACCTTAGTATACGAATTATCAGGTTTTTTTGACATTTCACAATCCCAAGATTCAGGTATTTTAAACCCAAGAGAAAAATAATCCTCATTTTTCAGAAATTGGTCGATAATAATTTGATTGGTACAATTAAAAGGTTTTTCTCCGTTGTTATCGCAACTATTGAAAATTATTATTGAAAAAAAAATTATAAAATATTTCATGCTCTTATTGATAAGATAAATGTACCTAAAGAAAAAACAAGTAATAAAATGAGTTTTAATAACCACTTCCTACGTTCATCTTTTCTTAACTTATTCCAACTAATAATTAATCTTTTAAGATGAGTCTCACGAGTGAATCGAAGAAAAGAGAGAATATATATAGTAAAAAATAATAACAAAATTATATTCTTTTCTCCATTAATAAATAATTTATATCCTAAAAGTCTAGAAGTTGAAATAGTCAACATAAATAATGTAAATGCTAAAATAGCTGAAGCTCTATATTCAAGTTTACTTGTATATTGATAGCCAGGGGCTTTTCTTAATAGCATATATATTCTAATAAATATCATATCAATCATCTACACATGTTTTTCGATAATAAATATTGAAGTCAAAATGTTTATTTATAAAAAAACATTTGACTTCAATATTTAGAATATAGGTAATTCCAGAACACAAGTATTTTATTATGATCCTTTATAATACTATAAAGCACTCAATTCTTTTTCTTCAGCCAATCGAAATTATCATTTCTTTTAGATCCCCCTCTCATTCTTTTTTTCCTTGCTCTTAGTGAGTCAAGCTTTACCCTTTGTGTTTCGTTCGCCCTAATTCGACTTTGTACCATCCCCGAAACTGCATTCCTTGAAGATTCAAAAGCTCCAGCTGCACGGGTAATATTTTCTGGGTGGGCAACTGAAGCAGGATTTTTAGAGTTATTAATTAATACTGTTGCTGGAATGCCAATAGCAGGCCCTGCTATTGATGATAATCCAACTTCAGTTGTAAATTTTGCTCCATTTTGGATTCCTGCTTTACTTTTCTCCTCTGTTCCTGTAGTGACATCAATAATTATTTGGGTTGCTTCTAAACCAGTCAATAAAGGACCTAGTATTTTTGTTGCAATATTAGCTGCTCCTCCTGCTACTCCTTTTGAATTGTCTGTTGCTAGCTCTACGGCACTAACTGTACTACTAACATTATCATTCCCTATAATTTCTACTCCTGCATTCTTTTTAGTAGGTGTAGGTACATTATATTTTGGATTATACGGTAAACTTTTTCCCCAGTAATCATATCCTTCTACCTCGTCATCTACTCCTTTACCTTCCAAGTATTCAAACTTTCTTGTTTTTTTGTTCCTAAACCAATCATTAGGTTTTTCAGAAGATCTTCCATCAGGGTCAATTAAACCTATTGGATTATTTAGAACATAAGCATAACCTGATGTAGTATAATATACTTCTGCCAATAGGTCAACCTGTCCCCACCTCCCAATCGCCGCATCATAATACCTCGCCCCATAATCACTCCAATCTAAGCCAAAATCGCTGTTAAGTTCCTTCCCATTATACAGATAATTATTCTCCGGCCCATTTACAATATTCTGCCATTCCCCTTCCATCGTCATTCCAAATGGATAATAATGCGTTTCTTGATACACTTCAGTATCAGTCAAGTCAACGGATGCATCAGATATTCCTCCTAAATTCTTCTCACCTGGATTAACATTGAATGGCTCAATATAGCCATCTCCATCCTTATCTGCAAGTGAACTTTCGCTTCCTAATTCAACCCTTTTTCTTTTATCTGATATAAAATAACAATGCACTTACATCTTGTGACGTAAGTGCATTTCTTGTCTCTGTTACTGTATTTTTCACGGACGTAGTCCGTTCTCTTTTATCTCTTCTGTAAGTTACCACCCACTATTTAATCGCTGAAAAGTAGACACGGTCCAGAGAACCAGCGCCAGCGACGATTACTTTTTATTCCTCCGCAGGGGGCGTGCCAGCGGTTTTGTATTCGACAACGGGGGGGACAGTTGTAAGAACATCAATACAATCTTGTCCCGTATGTATAGCATAATGTTTTATTTCCCAACTAGAATATAAACCTAAAGACATATCGTTAAAATAATCAATATATGAAGAGTTCTCAATCTTATATAATATATTTCCCAATATATTATCATCAATACTACTCCATATTTTTAGAAGGTAACTTTCATTCATATTTCTATAAGCTAAGGAATCAGAGAAAAATATTTGGAAAACCCGTTTTGAATCTAATTCTTTTAACAAAATTTTTAAACCTTCAGTATCATCTATGATTTTTAAAACTTCCGAGTTTGATGGAATTTCAAAGCCAGCTTCCCATTTAATGATATTATCTTTCATTATTTACATTATTTTAAAACCTTACTAATATCTTACTTCAAAACCTCTCCCTCTTGCGTTTCTTATTTCAAGAGTAGATTGACTTCTACCACCGCCTTTTGTTGAACTAAACGGTCTAGCAATTATAGTTCTACCATCAGATAATTGACCTTGATAAACATTACCTTTTTGGGTAACAATTATTTTTTTAATTTTACCTCCTAGGCTTTTCATATCTTTTAATGCTTGTTTAAAGCCTCCTGCACTTTGATAAAGAGTAGTTTTTCCTTTAGTAGCGGGTAATTTTTTCAAGCCATCTAAGAATAAATTAACACTTTTTCCATTTGTAACAAATGGTTTGAATGCTCGTCCTTTTCCTCCTTTTACTCCTGGAGCAAAAGTAAGTAGTGCCATTTGTATTAATTCACCAGTTGCTAAAAGTATCTCTACGTCCCTAGAATGGTCTTTGAAAGGTTTTTCAACTGTCATATGCTCAATCTGCCTTGTGTAAGCAGTTTCCCAATCACCTCCATCATTCTTCGACACGGTAGCTATAACATCTTGTTGATAATGAACAACGTAATTATCTTCACCTTCATGAATGTAATATGCACCTAACTTTTCATGTCCATCTAAATCATCGCTTCCTTTCTGCCAATGAACTTCACCCGATTCATTATTTTTATACCAATCAAAACCATCTGGATCTATATTACTAATAGGATTGTTTGCTACATAATGATAAGGAGTTAAAGGCATATTATGATCTAATTCAGCTAGTAAATCCGTAGTTGTAAATCGTCCAATATTTGGATCATACCATCTCCCTCCATAATCCAACCAATCTAAGCCGAAGTCCGTATTTAATTCCTTCCCATTATACAGATAATTATTCTCCGGTCCAGTCACAATATCCTGCCACTCCCCTTCCATCGTCATTCCAAATGGATAATAATGCGTTTCTTGATACACTTCAGTATCAGTCAAGTCAACGGAGTGCCAGCGGGCTTAGTTACCTCTTTTTTTAATATACGTTTCACCGTCCCATTCAATAGTATTTGCATCAACTATTTTCATAAAATCTTGGTTAAGTATTTTAGAACCTATTTTACAATGAGATAAATTAGGTATATCAATTACAAAATGGTTAGACTTAGTATTTTCCACTTTATACGAATCGGTATAAATATCTTTGAAGTTTAAATATTGTTCTGAAAAATTTGAATTTACTATTATCATAATACTTATCTCTAAAACTTCTTCATAGTTTTTCCTCTTAATTACTCGCTTGTTTGATTTAAATTCTTTGTAGTTTAACTGATGAATTAAAGCCTCCGAGTTTGATTTAATATTTATAATATAGCTAATTTCTCTTGCTTTTTCGGAATAGAAAAATTTTTCATAATGAGATTCTATAGGATTATTGATTTCAAAATATATACTGTCAGTATGTTCAATTATCTTTTCCTCCAATGAAAAACCCATTTTTGAACTAATAAGATAATCTGGACTTTGAACTCTTATCAAATCTAAATCCTTATCTAACCTCCATTTTCCAAATGCAATAGTATCCTCACAAGTAAAGGGAGGAAGATGTGAATCAATAAAAGTGTTTTTCAATAAAAAAGAATCATTACTAAATATCAATATATACGGATTTTTCTTTCCCATATAACTACCTTGAACTAGAGAAATACTAGGTATTTTATCTAGGGAATTATAACAAGAAAAATTAGTCAACAGGAATAAAAATAAAATAGTTCTAATCATAATTAATTCTTTTTTCTTCTTGCCTTTTTATTTCTCTTCCTCATTTCATAAGCTTTATTTGCAAGTTCATTTATTTTAGGATAGACTGGCTTACCTTTAGTATCGTTAATGTTTCCTATCCAATCTATACCAATATCAGATATTTTATTAGCCTTTAAAGGCAAGCTTAAACGGTCCATAGCATATTGAGCGCTATACCCTTGGATTTCATCCTTATGACCAGAAGAGTGTAGTGCTGGTTTTAAGCTCCCACTCTTAGAAAACTGTAATCCACCTTTAGATTGTAATGATATAGAAGCATGTCTTATTTCATGAACAGCAAGTCCATCACCACTCGCTTCAATATTTATTGTTCCATCTTTCCCTTGCTTTACACCATGCTTATTTCCTGAGCCCGGAACTAAATCAAAAGTTTCCTCAGCATTTCTAATAACGTCAATATCATTCAAAGACGTAGAAAGTTGAGTTAAGCTTTCACCTATATCTGCTATTTGATTTTCAAGCCCTAATCTGTCTTCCTCAGAAATATTTTTATCTCCTAACTGGTTCTCTAAAGCTGTTTTACTAGTGTTTAGTTCAGTAACCCTGTTTTGAATTCTACCTTCCAATTCTTTTGCCTTTTTGGGGTCAGCCCAAATCATACCATTAGGGTCAATTAATCCAACAGGGTTATTCAAAACATAGTGATAGGGTGTAAAAGATATTTGACTTCCATCATCAGCCAATGGGTCAACCGCATTCCATCTCCCTATACTCGCATCATAATACCTCGCCCCATAATCACTCCAATCTAAACCGAAGTCCGTATTTAACTCCTTCCCATTATACAAATAATTATTCTCCGGTCCATTCACAATATTCTGCCACTCCCCTTCCATCGTCATTCCAAATGGATAATAATGAGTCTCTTGATACACTTCAGTATCAGTCAAGTCAACGGGTGCATCAGATGTTCCTCCAGAATTTTGTTCATACGGATTAACATTGAATGGCTCAATATAGCCATCTCCATCCTTATCTGCAAGCGTTACTCGAACATTTCCGAGATGGTCTTTTAGAAAGTATTCATATAAAGGTTTTTCATCTCCTGTATCTGGATCTTCGTGGAAAGTTATTCTTCCTTCGGCATGCTGAATCGACTCCATCTTATTATCCTTATATTCTATGCCTCCTATATAATACATCGTAGATACAGGCCCGCCAGCTGTCTCTGACACTACTTTTTTCAATTTAATACCTACTGCATCATATGTGAAGTCAATAGACCCTTCCTCACTCACACTAATTCTTTTTGGTAAATTAAGGTGATTATAATCAATCGTTGCTCCAGTTTTAGCATCCGTTGTCATATTTCCAAAACCATCATAACTATAATCGCCACCTTCTGATTTAAAACCATGATCCACGTTGGCAAACTCTTCTATAGATTGGAGTCTATTGGTTTGGCCACCATCCTCGACATAATTATAAGACAAGGCATCCATTGGTCCATATTCAAAAGTAGGTGTTGGAGTGGGACAAATATCAATGACTCCTCTTCTGTTTAAGGTATTGATATTTCCTACTTTGTCATAAGTAATTTCCACACCGTATTTATTATCCGTAGATAATTGTCCTCCACTAATTACGTCTTGGTGATAGGCATCTTTTAATCTATTGATTTCATCGTATTCAAAACTATAACTTTGTGTATTTCGCCCAGGCGTTTGCCAGATCATCCCTGAGATGTTTCCATTTTTTTGGATCGGTGAATTAACCATGGCATGTCCATCAGCATAGATTAATTGCATCGAAAACATATCAGGATTATTGATAGGAAGAGCAGATGGAGTGGGAGTTTGTCCTCCTCCGCCATCATCTAGACTTGCTGAAGTTCCACCCCAATCATTGGCTGCTATTTCTATAACTGCTTCTGCAAAAGCTAATTGCATTTCAGGTTCGCTGATACCTGCACTTGCTATTTGGTCAATCAATAAGGTTTGAATATTTCCTTTTACTGCATCCAAGGTTACTTCATTAATCCATTGGTCACCAAGTTCGATTTCCAATACATGACTTAATGGAGCATTTGCAATAATTCCATTTCCAACAATCGTATTCAACGTTTTGTGAGTAGGCAAAACTTGATCGTTATACAATGTTCTAAAGCTTCTCTCTGTCACCCTTAATAGATTGGCATTAGATGAAATATCGCTATTCAATAATGCAGGATGGTTGTATTCCACTTTGATACTTGTAGGTCGAATCAGCTTTGTTAAAAGAGGACATTTTTCACAATCATCGTAACCAATTTCAGCACATTGGGTGCATTTATCAGGAGATTCAGTATATGGACAACGATCACATTCGTAACCGTCATTGATACATCTGATACAAACATCATTTTCACTATTATTTCCATCTCCACAACTTCCTTGATTAAATGGGACTTGTCCAAGAATCTCAGTTGTTATACTTTGAAAATTTTGATCAGTTTGATAAATGGTTATGGTAAATGTTTGTTCTTTAAAAGTAACAGATACCCCATTATTGGTAATGTTTTCAGTCTGCAACCATTGCAATAAATCATTTCTTAAAATATCCATTTCAATAGTATTTAAACCGTATGGATAATTTAAATTAGCTGGGATATCATTGTATAAAATCTGAGTAACGGCATCTATTTCTCTGACAAAAAGATTAGCAGTATAATCACATACTTGAAGTGATGAAGGTCTGCAACTATTGGAAAAATGTGTAGTTGTTCTATTTATAGCAGTTTTTATGCTTTGAAACTTCGCATCAGTTTGATAGATAGTTAATTTGTATATTCCAAAATTGTATTCAATTTCTACTCCTTGATTAGGAATATCTTCCGAAAACATCCAAGCTATTAAATCATTTTCTAAATGAGTTAGATCATTATTGTTAGTTGGTGTATAAGGGTAATTTAATTCTGCTGACATTGTATTATAGGTATTTGTCCCAGATAATTCCCCATAGATAATATCAACAATTGCATCATTTGCTTGGAATGAAAACTCTACAGAAAAATCACATTTTTCACCACATGGTGGTGTAGGAATACCATCATCACAAACAGGAATACTGGTATCTTGTCCTGTCATCGAAACATCGTTGATATGGGTTAACCAACCTCTGGTGTTATATTGATAATCAATGTTTTGGATAAAACCATTGATCCCATCTGCTTGACCTATTTTCTTGCTGGTTAACTGGCCTATGCCGTTATAGTTTGAAAGAGATAAAAGGACTGGATCTGCACCAGTTATATCATGATGATGTGTGATTGGTCTTAGGAAATTATCATAGGTGAAATCCTCGGAAATTACTTGGGTATTCAACTCCGTACCAATTGTAGCGTTATGAGCTCTAAGTAATCAATCAAAAATCAATGAGCCGCAGAGTTAAAATCGTAGAATTGAATGATGATGAAAAAAGAGCCTTGGAAAAAGGTTACAAATATTCTTCAAAAGCATCATTTAGTCATCGCTGCCATATCATTTTGCTAAAAAAACCAAGGACGTAACTCAAAAGAGATAGCAGAAATCTTCGGAACGACCGGCCAGTTAATAACTGGATCAAACATTTTTAGCAGAAGGAATATCAGGTTTAAAAACTAAGTCTGGTCAAGGTCGACGTCCTATATTTGATAAAGAAAAGGACGCCGAAAAAGTCAAAGCGATTGTCAAAAAAGAGCGTCAACGTTTGAAATTAGCTAAAGAAGAGTTAGAAACTGAATTAGACAAAAAATTTAGTATACCAACTCTTACTCGTTTTTTAAAACTATTGGCGGCTCCTACCGACGTATCCGATTAAGACCAAAAGGAAAACCAAATGAAGAACTCTATCAAACTCGCAAAGAAGCCTTAGGGTTACTCGAACAACAAAGTGAACAAGGGCAAATAGACCTTTTTTATGGTGACGAAACTTGCGTTTCTGAAGAAGGCTTTGTTCCTTATGGTTGGCAATTTGACGATGAAAATGTTTGTATAAAAGTTCAAAAAGGACGTTCTCTCAACATCTTTGGATTAGTATCTCGATTCAATAAATTCCTTTATAAAATTTCCGACAAGAATATTAACTCGGATCTTATTGTCGAATTTCTTGATGATTTATCTTTAAAAATTATCAAAAAAACGGTTATCGTTCTCGATAACGCCAGTATTCATAAAGCGCTTAAAGTAAAAGTGCTATTGGAGACTTGGCAAAAACGAGGACTTTATATTTTCTTTCTACCAGCTTATTCCCCACAACTGAATATTGCTGAAAGACTTTGGAAAGAAATCAAAGAAGGTTGGATAAAGCCTTCGGATTATATAGATGCCGAAAATCTTTTTTATGCAGTAGATAGAATTTGTGCAAATATTGGGAAAAGTTTGAAATTGAATTTTTCCCAATATTCATTTAAACCCATACTCAATTCTGACTGATTACTTAATGCCCTCACTATCAATTAAATTTGCGTAACCTCTCCTTATTCAAATCTCCCCGAGATCAGCTTTGCTAATATCCTTAGCAAACTTTCCTTTTGGATTTTTTTATTTCACTACTGTACACTTTATAGCAGACAGAGAAATTTTCATTAGGGAAGGATTGATTTTTTAGTTAGTCATTGTGGTTATCGACTACTCGATTAGCGCAGTTAAAAATTGGTTCCGTAGAGACAAGGTATGCCTTGTCTCTACCACCATTAAAAAAAATATTGTTCCTTTATATTTATCAAAACAATATCTTAAACACTCCCCTCTTCATTCCATTTTAGTACATTCATTTTGTACTTTTGTTGATTCATCAATCTATGAAAAAACAAATGACTCTTTCAACCAATCCAGAATTAGAACTCGCCTTTCAATTTGTTCAATATACCAATAAGAATATTTTTCTAACGGGGAAAGCTGGAACAGGGAAAACCACTTTTCTCCATCGAGTAAAAAAAGAATGCATCAAAAGAGCGGTCGTCGTGGCACCCACAGGTGTCGCTGCCATCAATGCGAAAGGAATGACAATTCATTCTTTTTTCCAATTACCTTTTGGTCCATATTTGCCTAGCAATAAAAATGATCCTCGCCAACAAAGACGTTTTTCCAAAGACAAAAGGAATCTAATTAAAAGTCTTGATTTGCTGATTATTGATGAAATCAGCATGGTTCGAGCGGATCTCCTCGACGGTATTGACGATGTGCTTCGTCGCTACAAAAACCCGACGGAACCATTTGGCGGAGTACAACTTTTGATGATTGGTGATTTGCATCAGTTGCCGCCTGTGGTCAAAAATGAGGAATGGCATTTGTTGAAGGACCACTACTCTACCGCTTATTTTTTTGGAAGTCAAGCTTTACAAAAAACCTATCCTATAACTATACAGTTACAAAAAATTTATCGACAGTCAGATTCTATTTTCATTGACTTGTTGAATAAGGTGCGAGATAATCAAATGGACCAAGATGTTTTGCAACAATTGAACTCGCGATTTATTGATAATTTCAAACCTGCAGATGATGAAGGTTACATCACTTTAACTTCACATAATAATACTGCGAATACAATTAACAAAGAAAAATTAAATTCACTTTCCGAAAAGCCTTTTCATTTCAAAGCAAAAATCACAGGTGATTTTCCACCTCACACTTTTCCTACGGAAGAAAAATTGGAATTCAAAGTGGGTGCTCAGGTGCTTTTTATTAAAAATGATGCTTCACCAGATAAGCTTTATTATAATGGAAAAATTGGGCAAGTCACTCGGATTTCCAAAGATGAAATTTATGTAAAATGTCCAACTGATCTCGAAGAAATAAAAGTATCTTCGGTCGAATGGGATAATGTAAAATATAGTTTAAATGATGGAACGAAGGAAGTCGATGAAGATGTGGTCGGAACATTTTCCCAATTTCCTTTAAAGTTAGCTTGGGCCATCACTATTCACAAAAGTCAAGGATTGACTTTTGAGCGAGTGATTATTGATGCACAATCAGCTTTTGCGCATGGGCAAGTTTATGTCGCGTTGAGTCGTTGCACCAGTTTTGAAGGGATCGTTTTGCGCTCTCAAATTGCTTACTCTAGCGTGAAGACAGATGCTGTGGTAAAAAATCATTCAAAAGATGCAGAAGAAAATGCACCAGATGAAGCTCACCTTTTGCAATCCAAAAAAGCATTTCAGCAAAAACTGATCGTAGAATTATTCAGTTTCAAGTATATTCAAAAAGTGGCGAGTCGGGTGTTACGAAATTTTATCGAAAATGAAAACTCCTTGACAATCGCGGCAACCGAAAAAATTCAAAAATGGATCAACAATGCGCATGAAAAAGTTTTCTCGGTTGCACCAAAATTTGAGAAGCAATTGAAGTATTTAATTTATCATGCTGAAATACCCGAAGAAAATGAGGAGCTACTCGAACGCATCCAAAAAGCAAGTATTTATTTTTCAGAACAAATAGAAAATGAGCTAGAATCTCAATTGGAAACGATTCCAATTTTGACGGATAATAAAGCGATCAAAAAATTAGTGACGGATAATTTAGCTCTTTTGACCAAAGAATTATTTGTCAAAAAAATCTGCTTTGCAATGGCCAAAGAAAAATTCTCATCGCAACAATATTTACGATTAAAAGCGAATGCAGATTTGGATTTTGAAAAACAAAAAAAGAAGACCAAAAAAAAGAGCAGTCAATCCCTTCCGAGCATCGACACTTTGACGACTCCATATCCTGAACTTTACAATCGCATCAAAATGTGGCGAGACGAAACTGCTGCCGACTTGGAAGTGACACCTTATGTAGTGATTACTTTGCGAGCGATCATTGAGTTGACGAATTACTTGCCGACTGATTCTTTGTCATTGCTACAAATCAAAGGGATTGGCTCGGCGAAGGTTCAAAAACATGGCGCTGACCTTGTCGAGATTATTGAAAGTTTTTGCAGAGAAAAGAAAATTTCCGCTAATTTACCTTTTCCCGAAACGCCTAAAAAGGAAAAATCAACCGCAACCACAGACACTAAATTATATTCTTTCGAACTTTTCAAATCTGGAAAAACGATTGATGAAATTGCGGATCAACGAAGTTTGACAAGAGGGACGATTGAATCACATTTAGCACATTTTATTTTAAATGGAGAATTAGATATTTCTCAAATTATGCCTAGTGAAGCAGTCCAAGAAATTGAAGCTTATTTCATGGAAACGAAATCGGAATCATTTAAGGAGTCATTCGAGCATTTTAAAGGAAGATATAGTTATAGTCAGTTGAGGATGGTGGTGAATCATCTGCAGAAGGGGAAGTAGTTTTTCATTTGCAATCAAATTTTAAACCTTACCATTTGGCTATGTTTAAATTTTAATGCCCTGAAATCCAAGTAAATTAAAAAAACATAGAATCATAGAATTTCTTACCTTCCAAAAAACAGAAAAATGAGCAAAAAGAAGATAAAAATAAAAGATAGAGAAGTTAGAATTATAGAAAAAGACGGAATGGATTTTATTTGCATCACAGATATTGCAAAAGCAGGAAAACAAGGAAAAGGTAGAGCTGCCGATTTTATTCGTAATTACCTCAAAAATCCAACAAATCTTCAATTTCTATTTATTTGGGAAAAATTGAATAATAAGAATTTTAAAGTGGACCTAGCGGTACACTTTAGATTTAAGGTGACCGAAAATAATTTTACACTTTCCACTTCTCAATGGATTAACGAAACTAATGCCAATGGTTTGATTGTAGAAAAGGGAAAATATGGCGGTACATATGCGCATGAGGATATTGCCTACCATTTCGCTAATTGGTTTGATGTAGAATTTTATGTTTATTTTATCATGAAGTTTCGAGAAATGGCTCAACTCAAAGACAAATCTGCTCAGTTTTATTTAAATAAAATTTTTGATTCTACTTTAGAAGCTAATCAGTTAGCTAAGTTCCTTGTAGATGGACAAACGTTACTAGAAGAAGAATAAATAATTACAGCCACAGCTTTTGAACAGTCTCTTTTTGCTAATTAAAATACAAGGAATATCGTCAAACTTCTCAAATCGATATTCCTTGTTCGATACTCATTCCCCTCCCCTACTCTACCACATCAATTCCATCCAACGCATACTTCTTCAAAATATCCGAAATCGAATCAAAACCATCTCTTGCCCCTTTATCATCTTTTTCAAAAAGTTGAGGTTGATTCGGATCGATACCTTGCTGATCGTTCCACCAAGTTTTAAATTCTTGATGAGTCATCTCCCGCGCATACAATCGATTATCGTAAGCAACGGCATTTTTCTTTTGTAATTCTTTTTTCTCTTGCACTACCCTTTCCATAATTTTTACCCAGACGTCGCTAGTCGTATCGAAGAGGCGAAGCTTGATCCACCAGTTTACAAAAGTAGCGGCGGCAATCTTATTGGACTGTTGATTACTCGAGGAAGCTCGAAAAAAATCAAGTGCTGCAACGATAAAATAATCTTCAAATCCTTGCACCTCACTACCATTGATATCTGGCAAAATCTGCTTAAAAACAATTCCAGGTTTCACTTGAAACTCAACCAATAAATTATAGGCTCGATGTTCCGCAAAAGTCAAACTTGCTATTTCTTCTTCGATTGGAATATAATCTACAAATGTGGTAAAGTCTATAATCATATCCTTCCCTGCATTCTTTTTATTTTCCATAAATGTAAATTCGATATGAGTAATCTTTCGCCCTGACCGACGAATCATATCTGCAGAAACTACATATATACTGGTACTTTTATTGATCTCTGTTATCGCTGGTTTAAGTACTTTATCATTGAACATTTTAAATGCCTTATACTTATCTCTCAGATCCATCAGATAGCGCAGCTCATCAACGCTGAATACTTTTTTAAATACCTTTCGATATTTTTTTCTTTTGTTAAATGTTCCTTTTAAAATCTGAAATAGTCGAATAGAATATGATTTATTTAAGCGATTCAACTCGGGTCGATAAACCGCTACGTACCTCGACAGCCCAATCAAAAATTGCGACATGTAAACGCCAAAACCAAAACTAATTCCCTTCACTCCATTTTTCTCCGTTGGAACTGCATCCGAACACCAACTGATAAATCCATCCAAATCTTTTCCCTCCACTTTGACATCCGTTTTAAATCGTATTTTGGCATTCACTAGCTCTTCGCAAAGGCTCGAAATATTGGAGTACAAAGAACTACTTTTCAAACCTTTCCTTCCATCCGAAAGTGCAGAAGCCAATTCGCTCAAAGGAACAAAAATTGGTCGTGGCAAATCGCTTTGTGTTTTTGGATTGACATAATGCGCGGCAATATAACAGACCGTTTTGATGGCTCTTGCCGAAAGTTTGTAAGATGCATCATATACAAGTCGATCATCAAAGCGAACTAAATCTGTAGGATTCTGATTTTTTTCAGACATTGCGTAAAATTTGAAATGAAAAATTCAAGCTGCATATTTTTTTAAAAAATAAGGTCTTTACAAAAGTAAACCTTTATACTTTAATTCAAAACTAAAAGTATAACGATTTACTAACATTGGAACCTTCTCTGTATTTCAGCCAGTCCCAACTAGGCGACCTTTGAGTTTCAAACAGGTGACTTTTGAGTCTCAACTAGGTGACCTTTGAGTTCCAAACAGGTGACCTTTGAGTTCCAACTAGGCGACTTTTAAGTTCCAACTAGGTGGCCCTAATCTGCTGAAAGCTTTTGTTGCTATAGGTTTTTAGATTCCCTAAAGATTATAAAAGTATTTAAAAAGAAGAAAAACTTAAAAAGACTTAAAATAGAGAACTTAAGCTTTTGATGAATCAATTTTTTTTCCTTTTCTCTATACTTAATTTTCTTAGTCTCAACTAGGTGACCTTTAATAGCATACCTATGTAAAAGTCACCTAGTTGGGACTAATTTTTTTTATCCGAGTCCCAACTAGGTGACTTTTACATATATACAATGTGATTGTATCAAAATTTAGCTCATAAATGGTTAATTGAAAAGAAAATCAATTGAGTTAGTCCCAAACAGGTGACCTTTAGCAGATGAAATCTTTACATTCTAATGTTTCCGTAATGTTTTTAATAAAACACGAGTGAATATCTAGTTCCAACTAGGTGACCTTTAAAATAGAATGCTACTAAAGGTCACCTACTTTGGACTAAAGGCTAAGAGGAAAGAATCAAATCTCCCTAATCTAGTCCCAAACAGGTGACCTTTAGGTAGGCAAAAGTTAAAGGTCACCTGTTTGGGACTATTTATCTTTCCTAACCTGTTGAAAACCAAAGAAATAGGTTCTAAGTAGGTGACCTTTAGATGAAGATGGGCTAAAGGTCTCCTGAGTAAGACTAATATTAGGTGAAGAAAGGTTCGAATGCCGTATTTGAGTTCCAAGTAGGTGACCTTTACTTTATTTTTGAGATTTTACGGGTTTTAAATAGAGGAATTAAAATTGTTAGTCCCAAGTAGGTGACCTTTGAGGTTGATTCTGATGATGCGAATTAATTTTTTGGAAAAAGTATTAGAGTATAAACTGTTTCAGTTACATCCTCATGGTTTGAAATTTATGGATGGCAGGATGATGAATGTATTCGACTTAGTTTTTTTTGGAAAAAGTGTTACTGATTAAATCCGCTGTTCTCATTCTAAAAATAGAAAGGAGTTGATTTGATTCACTGGCTATTTAATACACATTTTTCAAAGTTAGTGACATTCAACTAAAAGTTACCAATAAGTTTGATTAAGCCGAAAACGTATAACTAGGAAAACTAACATCTCATTTTTAATAAAAAAAAGATGGAGCTAATGAAGCTTTTCTAATTAGTTAGAAAATTAATTTGTCGATAGCTATTTAAATAACGCAGTTATAAAACTGCAAGACTGGCAAACTGCAAAACTGTATACAGTTTTGCAGTTTTATTTGTTAAATAAAAACTTAACCTGATTTTTAATTGTGATTTTATTTTTGGAAAAACAAATAGGACTAATATTCTTGTTTTGCAATTGTGTTTCAAATAAAAAAGTTATTTGAAACTTTTGCTAAGGACCAAATAAGTAGTGAAAATTCTGAATCTATTTAGTTCGCATTCCTGAGCCAATTAATTAACCTCAAAATATCTCTTCAAATACTCTGCGAGAAGTACAATTATTTTCCCCAAAAAAAGGGCGATAGAAAAGTTTAGATAAACTGCAAAACGGTAAAACTGCAAAACTGCTTTTTTACGGTTTTTTAATAATTTTTTACAAAAGTTCATAAAACCATTTTTTTACACTTCAATTTTCCTGAAATAAGAGAAGATAAGCAAAGAGAATTTTTTTTAAAAGATCATTTCAACTAATCTCCAAAATTTCTTTTTTACAAATCGAATTTCAGGAATGATCACCAAGTAAATCTAAAAAGTAACTCAATTTTTACGTTAAACTGCAAAACTGAAAGCAGTTTTGCAGTTTGTTATTAAATGGGTTAATCTTCAGAGTAACTTGACTAATTTGATTTACCATTTCTAGCCGAAGAATAAATCTTTAAAATAAAGTCATTTTAAAGCGATTTAAGCCATTTTCACTCACTTTACTTCTACTA
>Ga0209712_10002184_pt1 | contig 16324 bp, 7 predicted proteins | sample ArcOceMetagenome_FD_187443 | JGI IMG/M metagenome (GOLD analysis project Ga0209712, IMG submission 187443) | Marine eukaryotic phytoplankton communities from Arctic Ocean - Arctic Ocean - Greenland ARC118M Metagenome (SPAdes) (version 2) | ecosystem: Environmental > Aquatic > Marine > Oceanic...
AGCACTATTTGGTGAATTCATAACAGCGGATACATTTAAAGTATAACTATTTTTCCAGTCTGCTGTCCGAGTAATTGTTTTGGCAAAATAACCTAAAACCAAAATTCCAAGTAACCCCAGATTGAAGATTGGCGAGGGTAATTTTCGAGCAATCAAATAGCCTAAAATAATACAAAACCCAACCGATGAGAAAAACACAAATCGATCATTCATAAATGTTCCCACAGAAACGACCAAATTTGAAACGGCAAAAAGTGGGATCAGAAAAAAGAAAATTCCATAAGCTGGAATACTTTTTTTCCGCAAACCTAAAACTGCAAAAACGCCCATTCCTACATATAGTAAAAAGGAAATAATCGTACTAATATTCCCCCAAGTCATGATTGGAATATGATACGGATAATAATCATGCGTGAGTGGATGAGGAAACAACAACAACTTTACATATAATCCTAAAGTATAAAATTTAGTTGCCAGCGCCTCCGTAGAAGACATTTCCACGAAAGGATTATTCATCAAATCATTCGAGGCTGATCCCCCACTCAAGTTAAACATATTATCTCCACCGATCGCCTCATTCCTCATGTATAAAAAGATCAAACTCGCTATCGCCAAAGGCACTATCGAAATCGCATTTTTCTTAAAAGAACTGTTGGTAAAAAAATACGTGGTCAATGGAATCAATGCGATAAAAGTTAATACATGTTCTTTTGCCAAGAGTCCGAAAAGAAAAATTATACCTGACAAAACTAAGTAAATGGGTTTCTCGCTGGCGATATATTTCAAGGTAAAAAATAGGGCGGCAAGCGCTCCTGTCAATGCTAAAATTTCATCACGCCCTTTTACATTGGCAACTGCTTCGACATGAATCGGGTGCAATACAAAAAGTAAGGTGGAGATAAATGCCATGGTCAAATACCACTTCGATTGAACTGCTGGAAAAAGTACTGACAACAATCTAAACAACAACAGTACTAACAACCCAAACAACAAAACATTGATCAGGTGACTAACTCCTGAATTGGAATAGGCTGCATGAAAAAGAAATTGATCTTTGTTTTGAGCGATTTCACTTGCTGAAAAATGAGCGGTGAGTGCGGTGAGAAAACTTTCTTCGGTTGAGAAAATGACTTCGTAAATCACTCCATCTCCAATAATCTTTTCTACCTTTTTTGCTAGAGCAGGATTCTTCTTAAATTCCTTTGTCCAGTAATTTTCAATCTTATAACTTTGGCTGCCAATAAATTCATGTTCTATCGCAAAAGTGGCAATCGAAAGTGGTCGATATCGACTTCCTGGAAGAAGGTTGATTTGTTCTCCAAAATAACCAACCATACTTTCCGTCCCAAAAATTTCAGCAATTCCATCAAAGCCTTTTTTGACTAATCCGTTCTCATGGTAAACTATTTTATCATCTAAAACATAATCAAAGGTTCTAGTTTGTAAATATAATCCGATGGAAAGCACAAATAAAATCAATGCTGGAATCGCATTTTTTTTCCAAAAACCATTTTCGATAATTAGATCTGGAACATTTGATTTTTTTACACTCGTTGGAATTGGAGCGGATTGTTTTTTAGGTGATTTTTTCTTTGCCATGAAATTATTGAATTGAAAAAATTTACAATATGATTATTTATCTATGTTTTACAAAAAAATCAAAGATAGGTTTCCTAAGGAACAGTCCAATAATAAATTGAAATTCTTGGCTGCTTATTCTGCCTTTATTTTTTGCATTGAAACCAATCATTTATCCAGATAAACTCATGCTTTCAATGCAAAAACTAAAAACAAAACAACCTACCCAAGAACCTCAATTTATTATTGGACTGTTCGTAAATCATATTTTCGTTATATCTAAAAATCAATTAGTTTTAGGCAACCCTTTGACAAAAAAATGCACCTTTTAGGTTAGTCTTCATTCTTCTAAATGATTAGTTTTACAAAAACAAAAATCAATGTATCGCCACCTCGTTCTTCTATTAATCTTCTCAATTCTGCTTTTGCCAAAAATAAAAGCGCAACCAGAGCCCTGTACCGATCCTCCAACTATGACTTCTTTTTGCGAAGATGCCTGCATCATCTGTGATATCGATGGATTTGAGGGGAGACATGAGAGTAATATTAGTGGATTGGCACCAAGTGATTTTTGTACAATTGTACAGCATAATATTCAATGGATTGGGTTTATCGCAGGAAGTGAAAATTTAGAAATTAACTTGGCGGTTTCGAATTGTGTGCAAGGGCCGGGTTTGGAAATTGGAATTTATGAAGGAATTAATTGTGAAAATTATCAACAAGTTTCGCAATGTTGGGGTGCTCAGACTGCGGTGTCAGAAGGAACGAGTAAAAATTTTTCTAATACCGTTCCTTTGGTGGTTGGCCAATATTATTACTTGGTGATGGATGGCGCATTTGGCGATAATTGTGATTGGAAATTTACGGTCGTTTCAGGTTCGACTCAAGTTGCGCCGCTGACTACTTCTGGAAATATTTTGGGAGACGAATCGGTTTGCCCTGAATTCCCATTTATTTATAATGTAAATGCTCCGTCGGGTGCCACGGAATTTGATTGGACGGTCAATGGTTCGGCAATCAATACCTCGGCAGACTCGATTGAATATACTTTTCCGAATGATGGAAATTATACGATTTGCGTCACCGCTCTAAATGCCTGTGATGAAGCACCTCCCACTTGCACCGTCGTGCAAGTTAACTCGGTGCCTGATACTGAAATTATAGATTTCCTTTGTGAAGGAGATTCTTTTTTAGTGGCGAATACCGTCATTTATGAAGGTGGGTTTTATCAATTTAATTTACAAAATTTTGAAGGTTGCGATAGTTTGGTGATCGTTGATCTGACTGAGATTGTTACGCCAGTTTTAAATATTGATGTGGACATTTGTGATGGAGATACCTTGTCGATTGGATCTACGCCTTTTACCCAAACTGGAATTTATCAAGAAGTTCTGACTTCGGTTTTTGGTTGCGATAGTATTATCAATTTAGATTTATTTACCATCGTTTGTAATATAACGAGTGATGATTCTTTTACACCTCCGATTTGTTTTGGAGAGAGCTCAGGGAGTATTGATTTTAATATCGTGAATGGAACGCCACCTTTTACTTACACTTGGATGGACTTGAATAACACCCTTTCGGGTGCTGGAAATATTGCTTCAGCAGGCGAGATTGCTACGATTAATAATTTACCTAAAGGAACTTACCTGATTACCATTTTGGATGATTTTGGAAATAGCGATGTCATTATTTCAGAGGTGACTGAACCGAGCGAAATGAGTTTGGATTTTGCGGCTTCTGATTTTAATGGAGTTAATGTTTCTTGCGAAAATAGTGTTGATGGAAATTTACAAGCTTTGGCAACAGGTGGAGTGCCAAATTATATTTATGCTTGGTCTTCCAATCAAACGACTGACTTGATTAACAATTTGCCGGCGGGAAACTATACCGTAACCGTAACTGATAATTCGGGATGTTCGATTGTTGAAAATTTTGAAATGTTTGCGCCAACTGCATTGAATTTAACCGCTGATTTTAGCAATCCAATTTGTGATGGACCAAGTACAGGTTTTGTCAATGTGATACAAAATAGTGGTGGAATTGCTCCTTATACTTTTAGTTTGGATGGAAATAATTTCACGCCTGATTTACTTTTTGAAGGTCTGACAGAAGGAACTTATGAGTTGGAAATGATGGATGCGAATGGTTGTATTTTTTCCATCATGGAAACTTTGGTTGCGCCGCAAATTCCAACAATTGATTTAGGTGAAAATGTAGTCATCAATTTAGGTGAAGTTTTTACTTTCCAAACAGCTTTTAATAATGTCAATTTGCAAGAAATCATTTGGACACCTAGCGATGGTTTTGATTGTGAAGATTGTTTTGCTCCTACTTTTTTGCCGTTGAATTCTGGAAATTACACTTTATTTGTTTCCTCCGAAGATGATTGTCCTGCGACCGATTCGATGACGATTACGGTCAATAAATTTCGACAGTTTTTTGCGCCAAATGCTTTCTCTCCTAACTTCGATGGGTATAATGATTATTTCACTTTATACGGGGGACCAGAAGTTGAATTGATAAAAAAACTATCTGTTTTTAATCGTTGGGGTGCAGTTATTTTTGAGGGAAATGATTTGGAATCTAGTGTAGATACGCAAGGTTGGGATGGAACATTTAATGGAAAAACGGTTAATACTGATGTGTATATTTGGATGGCAGAGATTCAGTTTTTGGATGGGGAGGTAATTTCGTATTCAGGGGATTTGACCGTTACGAAATAGGGAAAAGTAGTCAGGCGGCCAGGTTGGTCGCGGTGCTCCCGTGACTCCTTTTTACAAAAAAATTTAGAATAATTTCCGAAAAATTTAGACCTTGTGGTTCGATTTTAAAAATCTAAAAAATCTAAAAACCATGCGTTTCATTTTATTCATCCTACTTGGAATATTTTTAAGCACTTCTCTTTCGGCACAATTCAATATCAAAGTTGGTTATCAATATGGATTAACCAAGCCGACCACTCATAATAAAATTATTGATCAGATAAACGCTAACAATAGTTCCTTCGATAATTATAACGAGATGGAATCCATAAAATCATTTCATGGAGTCAATTTTGGCACTCGATACCGAGTAGGTTATGTGGGATTAAATTTGGATTGGACCCCCAAGTTTCAAGTGATCGAATTCGATGGCATCAATCCTACAACTGATGTGAGTGAATTTCGAAAGCTTTATTATCGGTTTGATAGTTATTCCTTAGGAGTTGAATTTTTTATAAAACAATTTTCCTTTGGGGCTAGCTATGATTGGAATAAGATGAGAGTTAGATCTGAGAATACCGTGCGAACTGATCGACATGTTATCTTTAACACCAAAAGTACTAGTAGTAATTTTTTCGTGAGTCTCAATATTTATGGAAATGAAAATTTGACGATAGCCTTGCAACCTTACGTGCAAATTCCTTGGACTAATTTTGATTTCACCGATTTGGAAAATGATTTAAATACTGGAGTAAATTTGGATAATTACGAAGACGGATTTATGACTTATGGTTTAAGATTAATTTTCCAAAATGGAAATTACGAGGATTAATTTCTTTTGAAGCATGCTGAATAATTACAAAAAACAACACTTGCTGAAAATAAGAAAGCAGCTCATCCGGATTGGTGAGCTGCTTTAGTGTTTTTTTGTCAACTTAGTTGGATTTTGCTAGCAGCCTAACTGATTCTAACCTTTCCTAACTAACATAGGATTAAAAATTTGACAACTTAGATTTTCGTAAGGTGAACAAAGTGTTACCTCTTTATCGAACTTCTAACTTAATAACGATAATATAACATCGAATGCTGCCTCTAAGTTTAGTTTTCTTTACTTTTTTTTCCAAATTTCTTTTTTTAAGCCAAAAAAGAAAGCCTCTACAAAATAATGTAAAGGCTTTTCCCAACTAAACTGTTCCAAAAATTCTTGCTCATCTACTATTCTTCAATATGAAAAATTAGACGAATCTATACTTTATCAAACTTGATTGTTCAATTTTTTTCCTGACTCAAAGCAATTAAAAACATGCTTTACCAGAACCATTAGGTTTTAAAAATCGTGTGCAGATAGATGAGCCGTTTCTTCTTTTCGGCTAATAGGATTTAATTGATAGGTATAAAAATGCTTTCTACAAAGATAATCTATACAGCTTACGCTTAAATACCCTCTTATTGGTATTTTTTATATCATAGAAGTTTATAGATGTTTGAAAGAATCAAAATGTCAATCATAATTGACGATAGCAATATTGAAGTGTAAATCAAAAAGTATTAAATATTAAAGTCACATTTGAATCTTTTGATTTTGACTTTTTCATTCGAACTTGGTGAGGACTAGTTTTAGGAATCCGTTCAATAATTCTACAAGCTTCCAAATCACTCCTCCTGCAAGAGTTAGTTGCAAACCCCTTTCTAGTTGATCAGATAAATCTTCCTAAGTTATTTTCTTGCTGAATTATTTGATGCATTGCATCTTTGATCAGATTTTTTTTGCCAAAGAAGTATTCGTTCCTTTTTTTCAATAAGATGAAGGGTGAGTATCTTTTGACTATTAGTTACTCACAAGGTGACTTCAAGTCACCCTGTGAGTAAGATAAAATTAATCGTCTAAAACTTATTTCACATAATCAATCGCCAAATTACAAAGTGTCCGCACGCCCAATTTCATCGAGCTTTCATCAATAAAAAAATCAGGGGTATGGTGAGACGCAGCCTCCTCAGGGTTTTGTCCTTTTGGCATTCCACCTAAAAACAAAAATAGTCCAGGTACTTTCTGAGCATAAAATGAAAAATCTTCCGCCCCCGTTCGAGCATCAACTAATTTTACATTTTCTTTTCCAGCTACTTCTTGGACGGTTGGCAACATTTGGCTCGTCAAATCAAGATCATTGAAAGTAATTGGATAACCTCTGGTAATATTTACCTCCGCAACTGCACCTGAACTTTCTGCAATTTTGGTCGCTGTCAACTTTATTTTTTCATGAATCTTTTTTTGCATTTCCACATCCAACGTTCGAATCGTTCCGATCAATTCCACTTCCTCCGGAATGATATTACTCCGGACTCCGCCACGAATTAATCCGATACTAATGACTGCACCTTCTTTGGTCAATTCAGTTTGACGACTGATGATCGTTTGCAAACCAGTTATGATTTGAGAAGCAGCTACGATTGGATCTACCCCTGCCCAAGGAGTTGAACCGTGCGTTTGTTTTCCTTTTACTTTGATTTCTAGACGATCGACAGCAGCCATTGTTCCACCAGGTTTGTAGGCAATTTTTCCAACTTCCGTTTTAGAATTAATGTGCAAACCGAAAATTACATCCACTTTTGGATTTTCCAAAACACCTTCTTTTACCATCAATTCTGCGCCACCTTCTTCTCCTTGTGGTGCACCCTCTTCTGCCGGTTGGAAAATAAAAACAACCGTTCCTTTTATATCTTTTTTTACCTTCGCCAAAACTTCAGCTGCCCCCATCAACATGGCAACATGAGTATCATGACCACAGGCATGCATCACTCCTACATCGATACCGTTGTAAGTTGATTTGACTTTTGAGGCAAAAGGAACATCCACTCTTTCGACCACAGGAAGGGCATCCATATCTGCACGTAGGGCTACAGTTGGCCCAGGTTTTCCACCTTTCAAAATTCCAACCACACCAGTATGTGCAATTCCTGTTTTTACTTCTAGACCTAAGTCCAGAAGGTGCTTCGCCACTTTTTCAGCAGTTTTAAATTCCCGATTTGATAGTTCTGGATTTTCATGAAGATGTCTTCTCCACTCAATTACTTTAGGTTCAACTTGATCCGCAAGCGCATCAATTTTTTGTTTTAATTCCTTTTTAGAAATTTCTGCATTTGCATTGGTCGGCATTTGGGAAAACCCAACATTCAATATCATTAAGCAAACAAGACAAGTAAAAAATCGTTTTTTGAATTGGTTCATTTTATTCTTTTTAGAAAAATTTAAAAAAATAACATCTGAAATAATTTTCATTTTAACATTAGAAAAATAATATTTTCACTACTTTTAGATTTTATAAAATTAAATATCTTTGAAAATCCTATCATTTTATTTCCTAAAACTAAACAACATTTTTTTAAAACCAATAAACATTAAGTAGCTATGCACAAATCCGCTCCTCTCAAAAAATTTCTAATCGTTTTCGTTTTTTTAATTTTCTCTTCTTCTATTTTTTCTCAAGCTCAAAAAGAACCAAAATTCGGAAAAATCAGTCTCGAACAATTGCAGAAAACAGTGGATGAAAAATTTCCAGATGCACATGCAGTTGTATTGTTTGATTATGGTGATTCTTATTATAGCTTTGTCCAAAACTCAGGTTTACAACTAACCACCGAAAGACATATTGCGATTCAATTTTTTGATAATACAGAATTTGATTTAGCTACTTTCGAGGTTTCTCTTCTTAATTATCGAGGAAATAAAGAAAGACTCGAAAATGTAAAAGGATATACATACAATTTGACTGATGGGAAATTTGATCGAGTGAAATTTTCCAAAAAAGATATTATCACAGAAGAGGTTGATGAAGATACTCAGTCGAAAAAATTCACCATGCCTAATGTAAAAGAGGGTTCTATTATCGAAGTAAAATATATTGTCCGTTCAGATTTTTATTCCAAAATGGAACCGTGGTATTTTCAAGATCAAGTTCCTACTCGATATAGTGAATTTAATATTGAGATTCCTGAGTTCTTTACTTTTAACAAAAACATGGTTGGTTTCCATGCTCCATTTATCAAAAAAAATAAAGAAAAAACTATGGGCGGATATCGTGTTTTCACTCAAGGTTGGGTGATGAAAGATTTGCCAGCTTTTGAAATCGAAGATCATATGCGATCCTTTAGGAACTATGTTTCAAGAATTGATTTTGAATTAAAATCAATCCAAATACCTTATGGCCCAATCGAAAATTATTCTAAATCTTGGGATAAAATTGGAGAAAATTTAATGAAACACAATCGATTTGGAGTGGATATTAAAAAGGGAAGAGGAACTAAAGATATTGTTTCAAAATTTGAAGGAAGCAATAACATGGAAAATATGGTTGCCATTTATGAATATGTAAAAACCAATATGAAATGGGATGGGAGATCAAGATTATATAGTCAAAAAGGAATTAGTAAAGCATTAAAAGAAGGCAAGGGAAATTCGGCTGATATTAATTTAACATTAATTGCTACGCTAAAAAAAGCAGGTTACAATGTCAAACCTGTTGTGCTAAGTACTCGAAAAAATGGAATGATTCCTTTGACACATCCATCAAGAAACAGTCTTAATTATGTGATTGCAGTTGTCGAGCTTGAAGGAAAAACTATATATTTAGATGCGACTAACGATTATTTCCCCGCAGGATTTTTGCCTTATCGATGCTTCAATGGGAATGCAGTTCTTGTGGGAGAAGAAAAATCCCAACTCATTGATAATTTAAAACCTCAGGCAAAATATAAATCTGTTACACAAAACAAATTGACCATGACTCCTGATGGAACATTGGAAGGAACAGTAAAAAAAACAAAATCAGGCTACCAAGCCCTCAACTTTAGAAAAGCATATAACCGAGCAGACAATGAAGGAGCCTTCGTTGAAAACCTTCAAAACAAACAAGAGGGATTAACTATCGAGAGTCATCAATTTGAAAACATATCCGATATTTACAAATCTATCAAAGAGGAATATCAAGTTACGCTTGATGATAAAGTTGAGATGGCTGGCGACCTTATTTATTTAAATCCAATGGTTAACAATGCCTATTCTGAAAATCCATTTAAGATGGCGAAACGACAATACCCTGTTGATTACGCCATTCCAATTGAGGAAATTTATATGTTTCAATTCACGCTTCCGGAAGGCTATACAGTAGAATCTATGCCAGAAAAAGTGAATCTAGGATTGCCAGAAAAAGCTACTTTATTTTCCTATAGTGCCAAAAAAATAGGTGATAAAATTACTATAGTTAGCCGAGTTAAGATTACAAAAACGCTGTTTGTTGGAGATGAATATGAAATGCTAAAAGAGTTTTATAATTTGATTATAAAAAAACACACGGAGCAAATTGTTTTGAAAAAATCGTAATCTGAGTTCCTTAACTTTCTTGCTCCAAACATTTTTTGGAGCAAGAAAAATTTCACAAAAAATATTCTTGTTATGAAAAAATACACTTTTATCATTCTTGTAAATATACTGTTATTTAATTTTTCTCTTTTTGCAAAAAACACGCCTACTCCATCAGATGATAGTAATTATTCCATTTATAATATCTCTGCTGAATTATTGAAAGATGCGAATGCAGTGGTAAGAATGGATTATACTTCTTTCGAATTAAAGTCGAAAAATAATGCAACGGTTACTCGGAAGTATGCCATTACAATTCTAAATAATAATGCTGATAGCTATGCACAGTTCAGAGAATACTATGATGACTTCACTAAAATAAAATCTATCAAAGGAGTTATTTATGATAAAAATGGAAAAGTAATTAAGAAGATAAAAAAGAAAGAAGTTAATGATGTGAGTGCGGTTTCGAATATTTCTTTAATTGAAGATACTCGCATGAAATATATCGAAGTACTACAAAACAATTATCCATTTACGATTGAGTTTGAGTTTAAAAAAGAGTTCTCAGGAATGCTTTCCTACCCTCGCTGGATTCCTGTTGGAGGTTATAAAATGGCGGTGGAACAATCTACTTATATCGCAAAGATCCCTAACAAATTAGGCATGCGATACCTCGTGAAAAATTTTTCAAATGAACCAGAAATCACCTCGGAGGATGACTCAAAAATTTATACTTGGAACGTAGAAAATTTTCAAGCAATTGATTCAGAGCCATACGGCCCTGATTACAGAAATTTCCTACCAATGGTTTATCTGTCGCCAAATGAATTTGAATATGATGGCTATTCTGGTAACATGGAAACCTGGGAAAGTTTTGGGAAATGGCTAAAAAGGTTGGAAGAAGGAAGAGATGAATTGAAAAAAGAAACCGTTCAAAAAGTAAATGAATTAGTTGCTGGTGCTGATAGTGAGGAAGAAAAAGTAAAAATTATTTACGAGTACCTTCAATCCAAAACTCGATACATTAGCATTCAATTAGGCATCGGTGGTTGGCAACCTTTCAAAGCAACAGAGGTGGATAAAAATGGCTACGGTGATTGTAAAGCATTAAGTAATTATACCCACGCTATGCTCAAGGCCGTTGGAATCAAATCATACAACGCATCGATTGGAGCAGGTAGAGGACATCCTTCTTTTGATCCAAATTTCCCATCAATGGGTTTTGCTAACCATCAGATACTTTGTGTTCCTTTGGAAAATGATACTATCTGGTTAGAATGCACCAGTCAAGATAGTCCCTTTGGTTTTATGGGATCATTTACCGATGATCGGAATGCACTTTTATACACCGCAGAAGGGGGGAAAATAGTTCGAACAACTCGCTACCCACAAGAGGTGAATACCCAAAACCGCGTAGCTAAAGTAAAAATAGATATAAAAGGAAATGCACGTGCAAACATTGTTACAAAATATCGAGGGCTGCAATATGAAAATGTTCAATATCAATTTAAAAGAAATGAAAAAGAGCAAAGAGAAGAACTTTTCGAAAATTTGGACATTCCTAACATGGAAATCGAAAATTTCAAATACGCTCAAATAAAAAGTAGGATTCCAGAAGCAACAGAGGAAATAAATTTAGAAATAAAAAATTATGCTTCGGTGAGTGGGAAGCGAATTTTTATCCCATTTAATATTTTAAATAAAAGAAAAAAAACACCGCCTAAAGTTAAAGATAGAAAAACTGAGGTCGTCATCAATATGGCTTACATTGATACCGATGAAATCATTTACGAAGTGCCTAGTTATTTTGAAGTGGAGCATTTGCCAGAATCGGTGAGCTTCGAATCTGACTTTGGGTCGTATACCGCAACTGTATCAAAGGATGGAAATCAAATTACTTATGTGCGAACTTTAAAGTTTAATAAAAACACTTATCCTGCGAAACGGTATGATGACTTATTAAAATTTTATAAAAAAATAGTGCGAGCGGATAAAATGAAATTGGTGATTATAGGAGAGGATCGACCGTAAATTATTTATTACTCACAAGGTGACTTCGAGTCAGCTTGTGAGTAATACCATATATTTATTTCACAAAAAAAGGCGACTTGAAAATGAATTCAAGTCGCCTTTTTTATTTTTCAAAAAATCAAAACATTAGTGAATAATTATTTTTAAACTCTTCGTTTCTTGATTTTCATTAATTACTTGTAAGTAGTACAATCCTGCATTTTGAGGTGCCGTAAATCTTTGCACTTGCTCGCCTACATTCATTTGTACTTTTTTATTTTCAATCATTTTTCCAACTGAATCAAATAATCTGAATTCGAAAATTTGATCTTGATTATTAGAAATTTGAATATTCAATTCACCATTTGTTGGTGCAGGATTTGGATGAACAGTTGCGGCAAAAGTTACTGCTGGTGCAGGGCTAAAAATGCCAGTTGAGTTATCAACTGTGAATATGAATGTCTCTCCACATCCGTTAGCATCACCCACCACTACTCCATATACTCCATCCGTCAATCCGGTTACATCTTCAGTATCAGCGCCATTGCTCCACTCAAAAGTATAAGGTGGCGTTCCGTTACTAACCGTCAAATTAATTGCACCAATTCCTGTTCCGTCATCATTGGTAATAAGTGCTCCACCATTAATATCGACTACTGTCAAATTCAAAGTAACCATACTATCACATCCTGTAACTACTGAAGTTAAAGCATTCATAAATGTACCAGTATTGGTATAAATTTCATTCCCGATAGTGTAAGTTTCATCTTTACAAATCGTTTCAAATAATTCATATTCTTGAACTGGATTTACATTCAAAGTCAAAGTAACGGTACTATCACATCCACTCAAAGTATTGAAGTTACCTACATACGTTCCTGCTTGCGTCAACAATTCAGATCCAAATGGATATTGCTCCCCTTCACAAATCGTTTGACCAATCAATACTGCTTGCGATGTCTGAACACTCAAAGTCAAAGTGACTAAAGTTTCACAGCCATTCGGACTACTAAAGGTACTCGTGTATACGCCACTTTCCGTATAAATATTATTTCCAAAATTGTAAGAATCGCCTTCGCAAATTACTTCATTCAAGATTGGTGGCACTCCTGCAAGAACGGTTAAATTGACTGAGACAGTACTATCACATCCTCCAATCGTCACAAGTGTTTCTGAATAAAGTCCTGTTTCTATTAAATTTGTTCCATTGAAAATATATTCTTCACCTTCGCAAATTGTCTCATTGACGAGGACTGAAATATTTTGTTCAACTGATAAATTTAAGGTCACCACACTATCACATCCACTTGCCGAAGTCAACGTATTTGTATAATTTCCAGCTTCTGTATATGTTGAATTTCCTACGCTGTAACTTCCCCCTTCGCAAATAGTTTGAGTAACATTTTCCGAAAACGAACTCACCACAGCAAGTTGTAAAGTCACCACACTATCACATCCAGTACTCGAAGCGAAAGTCTCTTGAAAAGTTCCACTTGAAGTTAAAGTTTGATTTCCAAAAGTATATTGGTCTCCAAAACAAATCGCAGCATTATCATTAAATGAAGTTGGATTGACAGTCAATTCTAACAATACGACACTATCACACCCTGTAATTGCAGTCAATATATTTTCGTAAACTCCTGATTCGAAAAATGAATTTGCGCCTACATTATAAGTTTGGCCTTGACAAATTTCAGCGACCAGAGACATGGCATTTTCAGCGGCTACCGTCAAGTCCAAAGTTGTATTAATCTCACAACCTAAACTATTGGTTACTGTATTTTGGTAAGTTCCACTTTCAGTCAAAGCTTGATTTCCTAAGTCATAAGTTTCCCCAAAACAAATCGTTTCTGTTAAACTTTCCGCAGTTGCTAGAACAGTCAAATCCAAGGTAACCATACTTATACATCCATAAGTCCCTGACAAAACATCATCATAAGTTCCTGTTTCTGTATAAACATTATTTCCAATCGTGACACTTCCTCCTTGACAAATTTCCTCTGTCATATTTTCAAAATAAGTACAACTAAAAATCGCAATCGCATCATCATCTGCACCTGCTACATAAATATGTCGACCAAAAGGATCAAGTGCTACAAACCTAGAGCCAGACAATCCATTTACATTATCGATTCCATCTTCATGTTTAAACTGATAAGTTAACGCACTTGTATTTTCATCTCTTTCAAATAAAACAATCGCATTTTCTCCACCACTTACTGCATAGAAATGAGTTCCATCAGGATTCAAAGCAACTGCTCTTGCACCAGCTAATCCATCTATTCCATTCACTCCATCTTTGTACATTTCAACAAATGTTAACTTCCCTGTCGTAATGTTTCGTCTAAATGCAGAAACTGAGTTATCATTATATCCACATACGTAAAAACTTTTTCCATCAGAACTAACTACTGCTGAGTGTGCACCATTCAATCCATTTACATTGGCAATTCCATTTTTATATTCTTCAATAAAAACCAAAGTACCGTCTGCTGGATCTCTTGAAAAAGAAACAATCGCATCATCTGCATAACCGGTGGCATAAGCAAAATTCCCATCCGCAGAAATGGCAAATGAGTTAGCTCCATTCAACCCATTCACTCCATTTACCCCATCTTTAACTATTTGAATATATGATAATTCTCCTGTGGCAGCATTCCTTTGGAAAACTGAAATCGCATCATCATAATATGCCGCAACATAAACGTAGTTTCCATCAGCACTTACTGTTACAAATCGAGCTCCATTCAATCCATCTACCCCTGCAATATTATCTTTTATTTTTTCTACAAAAATCAACTCTCCAGTTATTTCATCTCGATCAAAAACAACTAAAGCATCATCACTATTTCCAGTTGCGTAAGCATGTTTTCCATCAGGACTAACCGTAATGGAATAAGCTCGATATAATCCATCTACTCCATTTTGGCCATCCTTAACCATATCGATATAAGTTAAATTACCCGTCGCTTCTGATCTCGAAAACATGACTACCGAGTTATCATCATAAGCCGCAGCATAGACGTTTTTCCCATCAGGACTAACGGTAAGAGAATATGGTTTCCCTAAGCCAGCCACACCATTTGTTCCACTTTCTTGACTTTCGGTAAAGCTTAAACTTCCATCACTTTCTTTTTTAAAGACTACTACTGCACCACTTCCATTAGCAGCAGTATAGATTTGGTTTCCATCAGGACTGACTGCAATATTAACTGGATAATTCATTCCATTGACGCCTACATTTCCTTCTACTTGTGCTTCTTTAAAAGTTAAAATCCCCGTCGTTGGGTTTCTTTCAAAAACATTAATTGCATTATCATTTGCACCTAAAGCATAGATATAATTTCCATCTGCACTTCCGGAAACATTAAATGGAAAGGCTAAATAATCTACTCCATTTTGACCATCTTCTTGGGTTCCCATAAAGGTCAACGTACCAGCAGCAGCATCCCTTGCGAAAATTGCAAGAGCATTATCGTAGACTCCAGTTACATACACATTTTTTCCATCAGGACTTACAAAAACCGAAAAAGCTCCTGACAATCCATCCACAGAATTCACATTATCTTGAATCGCTTCTACGTAAGTCAATAATCCAGTTGTAGCATTTCGAGAAAAAACCACCACCTTTCCATCAGCGTGCCCTGCTGCATAAATGTGATTTCCATCTGAGCTAATATCGAATCCTAAAACTACATTTAAAGAAGCATCAGTCATTTTTGATTTAAAAGTTAAAAGACCAGTTGTCTCATTTCTTTCAAAAATTGAAATTGCTTGATCATCAGTTGCCGTCACATAAACGTGTTTTCCGTCAGGACTAACTTTCACCATAAAAGGTGCATCTAGTCCATCAACTCCACTCAATCCATCTTTGTGCATATTGAGATAAGTCAAGGTTCCATTGACATGACTTCGATCAAAAGTAACTAACGCATCGTCGAAATTTCCAACCGCGTAAACATTATTCCCATCAGGACTAACCGCAACAGATTGAGCTGAAGTCAATCCTTGAACTCCATTCAATCCAGTCTTAATTACTTCCACAAAAGTCAATTGTCCACCAGGACTTGAGATGCTTTTATTGAAAACATTAATGGCATTAGATCCTGAACTTGTTACATAAACATAGTCTCCGTCGGGACTAACGGCAACAGCACTTGCTTGATCCATTAAAGCTCCACCTCCGGAACCATTATAAACAAAGTCTTCATAATTTAATTGCGCCGTCATCGCTAAGGAGATGAGGCAAAATAGAATTGTAGGGAGGGTTTTACGGTGATTTTTATTGACCATTTTATTTGTTAGTTTTTTTTAGTTTCTCAACTAAAGTCAAAATATTGAATATTCTCTATATAAGTCTAATTCAAATTTTATACCATTAAAGAAATTTCAAAGCACCTTAACACTTAACAACCAATTGATTATTAGTTATATCGCATTTCCTGAATTTTAAGTAAGATCATAATGTTGAACTACTTCGCAGAAAGCTGACGGAGCATCATAAAAAATCCAAAGCCCCAACTTTGAAGTTGAGGCTTTGGATTTCCACTTTCCTTGCTCCCGAGGCAAGCATCAGTAATGATTAAAATTAAATATTTTTCATTAATATCTAAATGCTGGACAGATCACTTTTTGACTTCTTCTTCGTTTCTTCTCATAGTCAAAGACTTTA
>Ga0209712_10002186_pt1 | contig 16320 bp, 15 predicted proteins | sample ArcOceMetagenome_FD_187443 | JGI IMG/M metagenome (GOLD analysis project Ga0209712, IMG submission 187443) | Marine eukaryotic phytoplankton communities from Arctic Ocean - Arctic Ocean - Greenland ARC118M Metagenome (SPAdes) (version 2) | ecosystem: Environmental > Aquatic > Marine > Oceanic...
AACTTCTAAATCTCATGCTTTAGGCTATTTAAATATAATTTTAAAAATGAAAAAAAATCTAAGCTTACTAATTGTTATACTTTTATGTTTATCCACAATAAACGCTCAAAAAAATTCAGAACGAGTCAAAAAACACCAGTTGAAAATAAACCTATTAGCTGCTCCAAGTATGGACTATGAATTGGGAATTTCAAAATACGCAACGCTTAGTTTATAAATTGGCACTGAACTTGGAAGTGTGAAAAATATAAAAACGAATAAAAGTCATATTGGCCTTTTCCCTTTAGCAGAGATTTCATTTCGACAGTACTATAACTATGACAGAAGAATCGCTAAAGGAAAAAATACATTTAATAATTCCGCAAATTATTATGGAATCATAGCATCCTATATTAGTTCAGATGCAATTATTATTGATGGTAATATCGATGTCATACATGATTTATTTCAAGCTGGAGGGGTTTATGGATTTCAAAGAACCTACTTCAAAAAACTAAACTTTGTTTTTGAAACTGGAGTTGTGTACGGGTATTCTGAGTTCTTTGGAGGACAAGTTCAGCCTTATTTGAATTTTAACTTGGGATGGATCTTATTGTAATGTATTACATTGGAGGTTTTCTTACGAAAAACATAGAAATTCACGCTAATTTATTACGCTTTAGCAAGTTATCATTAAATTTTTTTGGCAGTATCAATTTTTTTAGTACATTTAACCCAGACTTGGATCCCAAATCTGATTCTTCAAACCAATAAAACCGAAAGTAGTTTACTCTATTACTGTAAACCAAGACACCTGTAAATAGGGTTGTTTGGGTATGTCCTTTGTTTTGGGGGATGCTATTAGTGTAACATCTCAGGATTCGAAAAAACATAAACTTAAAACGCCTAAAAAACGATGCATCAAATAAATTTCCTTTTCATCACTAACTTAAATTGTGATTTAGATTAACTTTGGTATATAAATTGTAGACTTAATTTAAATTTAAAAAAACACTATGAAAAATTTCCTTACAGTAGTATTCTTTATTGCAATCACTTTTATTGGATTCTCTCAAACTAAAAATTTTATTGATCAACCCTATTTAGAAACAACCGCTAAGGTTGATTCATTGGTAAAGCCTGATCGTATTTATTTATCCATTTTAATTCAAGAAAAAGAAGACCGCGATAAAACATCTGTTGAAGCTCAAGAGCAACTGCTCGCTGACGTTTTAGAGAACTTAAACATTGATTTAAAAAAACAATTAAAAATTGAAGACCTCACCAGTAACTACAAAAAATATTTTTTAAGAAAGAAAAGTGTTCTCAAATCCAAAGCCTATGAATTGGTTGTCTATGATGGAGTCACGGCGAGTAACGTATTAATCCATTTAGAAGCACAGGGCATTTCTAATGTGCGCTTAACAAAAACAAAATACTCAAAAACGGAAGCCTTAAAAATGACTTTACGATCAAAAGCAATCCTAAAAGCGAAAGCACAAGCAATGGCATTGGTTAGCCCTTTAGAACAGCAGTTAGGAAAGGCTATTTTTATCTCAGACAAGTATTATAATAACTCTTACAATTCAAGAAATGTACAAATGAAGATGGCGTATGCTGTCGACATGGAACAGGAAGCTCCTATTGACATCGAATTTTTGGATATTAAAATTGAAAGTGAAGTGATGGTACGATTTTCTATTAACTAAACTATGGCTCCAAAAAATATCATTTTTATAAAATACTACAAAACAACCATTGGAGAGTTGATCATTGGATGTTTTGAAAATCAGATCTGTATATTAGATTTCCGATACCGAAAAATGCGAACGCGTATTGACAAACGAATACAAACAGGCTTAAACGCAGTATATCTTGAGAAAGAAACACCGCTTTTAAGATCCGCCCGGTTACAAGTTAAAGCCTACCTAAATGGAACGCGAGACGAATTTACGTTGCCAATTAAAATGGTAGGAACTCCCTTTCAGTTCAGCGTTTGGAAAGCTTTACAAACAATCCCTTATGGAACTACAATGTCCTATTTAGAATTAGCGAAACAAATTGGAGATGAGAAAGCCGTAAGAGCCGTTGCCACTGCCAATGGTGCAAATGCAATCGCGGTTATCATTCCTTGTCATAGAGTGATTGGCTCCAACAATAAATTAGTGGGTTATGCGGGCGGACTCCCTGTTAAAAAGAGATTATTGGAGTTAGAACTAGCGCATTATCAAAATCCAGATGAATTGCCCTTTGAGGCTACTGAATAATTTTAAACAAACCGACTGTGCCAGCTTTCAGAAGCAGGGACTTCCCAAAACTCTAAGTATTCTGCCTTAGAATTTACTAGGTTATTAAATACAATTGTGTTTTTAGAAACCGCTTTATCTTTCGCCATTTTTTTAAAATCGATCAAAGTTTTATAAGCCACGTACTCGCCTTGCTTGTAGGAAACATTCATCTTATCCATCAAATCAACCTTATACGCTGTTTCAAGTTCTTGAATAAACTTCACAGAGGCATCTATAGAACAACCGGTTGCGGCATTCATTTCTTGATCTAAAGCAATCACAATAAAACGTTTGTATTTGATCTCAAACCCCGATTGCAAGTCGGCGCCATGCGCCGTCCAACCTTCTAAAAAAGTGGTTAATTTTTCAGAAATTTCTTCTAATTCAGCATCAGAGAAAGAGCGGTTGCATTGGTAGATCCAAATACGAGCGGTTTCAGGAAGGGTATCAAAATTAACAAGCATTGTTTTTAGGAATATTTAATTTTATAAATCTTGAGCGTTTGCAATCAGTTCAGCCACATCCATGACTTCTATCTGACCTTCTGCTTTGTTCTTAACACCATCCGTCATCATCGTATTACAAAACGGACAGCCAGCCGCAATGATATCGGGTTTGACTTCCATAGCCTGTTCCGTTCGTTCGATGTTAACCTCTTTGTCACCTGGCTCAGCATCTTTAAACATTTGAGCACCACCAGCGCCGCAACACAGTCCTTTTTTGCGACAGTTTTTCATTTCAACAAGTTCGGCATCTAACTTTTTAATCAAGTCACGTGGGGCTTCATACACATCATTTCCACGACCTAAATAACAGGGGTCGTGGAATGTGATGCGTTTGCCTTTAAACTTTCCACCTTCAATCGTCAAACGGCCTTCATCTAACAAGCTTTTGAGAAATTGAGTGTGATGCATCACTTGATAATCGCCTCCCAAAGAAGGGTATTCATTTTTGAGTGTATTAAAACAATGGGGGCAAGCAGTTACGATTTTTTTTACCTCATAAGCATTCAATACTTCAATGTTGGTCACTGCTTGCATTTGAAATAAAAATTCGTTCCCAGCACGTTTGGCAGGGTCGCCTGTACAGCTTTCTTCAGTTCCTAATACCGCAAATTCAACTTCTGCCTTGTGTAATAATTTCACAAAAGCTTTGGTTATTTTTTTGGCACGGTCGTCAAAACTACCTGCACAACCCACCCAAAATAAAACTTCGGGTTTTTTGCCTTGGGCCGTAAATTCGGCCATTGTAGGAACTTTTAATACATCGCTCATTGTCTAAATATTAGTCATGTTGACCGTCATCAAAAACTTCGATCGTTACTTCTTTTTCTACTAAATCGGTAAATTTTCCATTATAGCGTGTTGCTTTTACTAAATGGTTATCAATCCAATGGTAATTCCCTCCTCTTGGTTTGCCCATCAAAAGGCTGTGGTAATTGAACCCGTGTTGTTTCAACCAGTTTTGAGTGACTTCTCTGTGCGATTCCGTTCGAGATGTGAAAAAGCAAATCATATGCCCTTCTTCATACCAGCCATTACACGTCTTTAAAGCATCCAAAAAAGGCAAGCAAGTTGCCATACGTTCTGGTTCTTCATTAGGGACATCTTCAGTGATGGTCCCGTCAATGTCTATTAAATAATTTTTTACACCTCCTGGAAGTACTGGGCTTATCAATTCACCAGCTTCTACTTTTTCGTGTAATAATTTGTCTGCCTCTTCTCTTTTCATGTGTTTATTTATTGATATTTTTTATTCGTTTTTCCAGTTTAATCGGTCCATTTGGTTGTAAGGCCAAGGGGCACCATTGTTTTCTATATTAGACATCATGGTGTTTAACTCCATCGGAGCAGCACTTTGTTCCATGACCAAATAGCGACGCATTTCAAGAATAATTGAAAGGGGGTCGATACTTATGGGGCAGGCTTCTACACAGGCATTACAGCTGGTACAGGCCCACAATTCTTCATTGGTAATATAATCGCCTAAAAGCTGTTTTCCGTCTGGTACAAACTCTCCTTTATTGGCGTCTATATTAATGCCGACTTCTACCAAACGATCCCGTGTGTCCATCATGATTTTTCGGGGAGATAATTTTTTCCCTGTTTGATTGGCAGGACATTCGCTTGTGCAGCGCCCACATTCTGTACAGGTATAGGCATTTAAAAGTTGTATCTTATTTAAATCTTGAACATCACTAGCCCCAAATTTATCGGGAACAGAACCATCATCGTCAGTCGCTGCAAAAGGATCGATGTTTGGATCCATCATTAACTTCACCTCGTTAGTAACGGCTTCTAAATTGTTAAATTGACCTTTGGGTTTTACGCTGCCAAAATAGGTGTTTGGAAAGGCTAATAAGATGTGTAAATGTTTGGAGTAATATAAATAATTTAAGAACACTAAGATTCCTACAATGTGCATCCACCAAGCAACACGTTCAATTAAATGAACATTATACCCTTCAAACATCGGTGCGAAAAACTGACTAATCACATTCCCGGAATTCATGGATTGAAATTCTACATCGGTCGCATTCATGAGGATAAACAAACCCATCAATACAATTTCGAAATAGAGAATTAAGTTTCCATCTAACTTAGGCCAACCTTTCATTTCAGAGTTTAAGAACCGTTTAATTTTCACCACATTTCTTCGAAACCAAAAGATCACGACGGCTACAAATACCAACGTTGCAAGAATTTCAAAAGTCCCGATTAATACGCCGTACAAACTTCCAATTCCTGATAAAATTCGATGGGTTCCAAACAAACCATCTATTATGATTTCTAAGACTTCAATATTTATAATTACAAAACCAACATAGACAACAATGTGAAGAATTCCAGCAATCGGGCGGCGCACCATTTTACTTTGACCCAAGGCGATTCGTGCCATGTTTTTCCAACGAATTTTGGAGTCACCACTAACATCTACATCTTTTCCAAGGTAAATGTTCCGTTTAAGTTTGCTTATGTTTCGAGCAAAAAAACCAATGCCTATAAAAAGGATGATTGCAAAAATGACATTTGGCAAAAAATTCATTTGGTTAATCTTTGTTATTTTTTAGTCTTTATTTCGTTCCCTTCAGAATCGTATTGTTTGGCTTTTTTTCCAAAAAGGGAAAAATGCACATATCGTTTCGGGTTTAACTTCATATCTTCTAAAAGTTCTTCCAATTGTTTGGTAGCCCCTTCAAGGTTGTTATAGACGGTATCATCTTTCATCAGCTTTCCAACAGAGCCTTCTCCATTTTCGATACTGCTCAATAATTGATCAAAACTAGAGATGGTAGATTTTAAATTTGCCATGATGGTATCTAAATCAGCCGCTGCCAATGAAGTACTCATCGTTGTTAAATCTTCTGATATTTTATTGAAATTAGTAATGGTTTCTCCAATCGCCGATGAATTGTCAACCACTAAACCGTTCAAGGATTCAGAAGTGGATTTAAACGATGCAATCGTTGTGCTTAATTCAGCGATGCTTGTTTTGATGTTCGTTTTGGTTTGCGTATCAAAAAGAGTGTTGAGATTCACCAACAAAGAATCTGCACTGACCATCATGGTTTCCATTTTTTCTTGCAGTGGAGTCAAGCGTTGATTGACCAAATCGGTAAGCCCTGGTTTTACATCAGAACTTAGAATGTCTCCAGATTCTATGGATGGTGCCCCATCAAAGGCTGGGATAATTGCAATGGCTTTACCACCAATAAGACCCGCTTCGTAGAGTTGAGCTGTGCTATTTTTTGAGAATTCAAAGTCGCTATCAATAAGCATATTGACACTTAATTTCCCCGAAAGGTCGTTTGTAAAATCAATGGATTGGACTTTCCCTATTTTATGACCATTGATCGTAACGGCAGCAGATGGCGCCAGTCCTTCAACATTGTCATAAATTGCAGTGATTTTTTTAGAGTTATCAAGTATATTCTCTCCTTTTAGGTAGTAAAAAATAAATACAAAAAGTAATATTCCTGAGATGACTAAAATAGCCGTTTTTATTTCCTTAGATAATTTCAATATGATAGTTTTTTCTTCTTACAAATTTATGAATAATAATGAAATAATAGGGTCTATTATTCCGTAGATTTTAGGGCAGATTTAACTGCTATCTTTTTACCGTTTTTATAGGCTACAACATAAGCACTTTTGTAGCCTTTAGCAAGTGCTTCGTTTTTTAACATAACAACTGCCTCATAACTTAAAGTCTCGCCGTAAAAGTAACGGTAAACCTTTTTCGACCTGGTTCTTGAAATAGGTTTTAATCCTTTAAAGTTATAAGACTTAGTGGCTAATTTTTTAGAACCCGCCGCAATTTGAACTTTAAATACTATGGATTTATCTATGTTTTCTGGACTGTTAGCAGTTTCCGTAGGCTTCACTATTTCGGAAGTTGTCACAATCTCCTCCGTTGGAGGCGGTACCGCTTCAATTAAAACCGCTGTATTTAAACTAGATTTATAATCCACAATTGCATCCGATATGCTTTTTGAGATATTGTTATTTCCTACAACAGAGTTTAAATAATCTCCTTCACTTCTATTAGTTATAAAGCCCGTCTCAATTAAAACACTTGGCATATAAGTGTTGTGTAACACCCAAAAAACTTCTTGTTTAACACCCCTGTTTTTACGTTTTAATCTATTGGTAAAGTTGTCTTGAATGTTCCGAGCCAACTGAATACTTTGGTCTAAATAATCTTCTTGCATAAGCGTCAACCCGATGAGGGTTTCAGGAGAATTTGGATCAAAACCTTCATAGTTTGTTTCATAGTCATCTTCGTAGAAAATAACTTCATTTTCTTCCTTGGCAACTCTAAAGTTAGATTCGCTTCTACCAAGTCCCAAAACATAGGTTTCGGTACCATAGGCCTGAGAGTTGTGTGCGTTGCAATGCACAGAGACAAATAAATCAGCATCTGCTTTATTGGCAATCTTTGCGCGTTGCCTTAATTCTATAAAGACATCCGTTTTTCGAGTGTAGATGACTTTTACGTTTTTATGTTTTTCTAAGTTTTCACCTATTTTTAACACAATTTTCAAAGCAATATCCTTTTCTTTATACCCGAATTTAGTGGGTCTCCCCGGATCTTTACCTCCGTGGCCTGCGTCTAAAACAACGATAAAGGGTTTGTTATTTGTTTGTGAGTACCCTTTGAATATTCCAAAAAATAAAAGGAATACTAAAAAGAATTTTATTTGGTTATGCATGTTGATTAATTTGCCTGTGAATCGAATGGTTAAAATATAAAAATCAAAAAAAAATATCCGTAACTTTGGTTTTTTAAAAATCGAGCCATATAATACAAAAATACTCTTAAAAGCATTGAAAACAAGATTCTTTCAACTAGTTTTTTCTTTAAGTTTTACAGTGTTTACTAACAGTGTAGGCATGGCTCAGGATATTCCCAACCCAAAACCATCCACTGAAATTCCTGCTTCTAAGGAGTTGGAAGTGAAAAACGATTCGATTCCTAATCAGGAAGTAAAACGTATCGAAACAGATTCTATTGTCAATGACAGTCTCTCAAAACCAAAAAAATTATTGGAAGCGATTGTCACCTATAAAGCCAAAGACTATACTTCTGTCAATCAAAATACACAACAAATATACCTTTATAACGAAGCTGAAATTCAGTATAAAGACATGGATATCAAAGCGGGAGTGATTGTTATTGATTATGGAAAAGACATTGTGTATGCTGGACGTTTAAAAGATTCGATGGGGAATTATAGTCAACACCCTGTATTTAAACAAGGGAGTGATGTTGTAGAACCCGATTCAATTGCTTTTAATATGAAAACAAAAAAAGCACTGATTTGGAATTCAAAAACAGAACAACAAGGCGGACGTATTATTTCTGATTTGACCAAAAAAGAAAATGACTCTGTCTATTTTGTAAAGCGTGCTAAATTCACCACTTCAGAAAACGAAGAGAATCCAGAATATTATTTTTTATTGCGAAAAGCGAAAATTGTGCCTGGTAAAAAAGTAGTGACAGGACTTACCAATCTATTTATTGCAGATGTCCCCACTCCTATTGGATTGCCGTTTGCTTTTTTCCCACTGTCTCAAACACGAACTTCGGGAGTGCTCTTTCCTTCTTTTGGAGAGCAAAGCGATCGTGGATATTTCCTTCAAAATGGAGGGTATTATTTTGCGATCAGTGATTATTTTGACCTTGCAGCACTTGGAGATTACTATACGAATGGGAGTTACGGAATTCGCCTGGAGAGTAATTATGCCGTGCGTTATAAATTTAGAGGTTCTCTAAGTTTTCGGTATGAAAATCTTATAAATAGTGAACGTGGATTTCCTGATTACTCAAAAAGCACCATCTATAATTTACGATGGAATCAAAGTCAAGATTCAAAGTCAAGTCCAAATTCACGGTTTTCGGCTTCTGTAAACTTAGGCTCTAGCACCTATTTTCAAGAATCTGTGAATCAAATCAATTCTTCAAATTTTTTAAATAACTCTTTATCGTCCTCTGTTTCATATTCCAAAACATTTCAGGGAGAACCTCAGGTAAACATGAGCTTGTCCGCAACCCATTCTCAAAACACAAATACGAAAGTCATCAATATGACCTTGCCAACATTTCAAGGAAGTATCGACAGAATTTACCCCTTTGCACCAAAAACGGGTAGTAAAAAAGGGGCGATTCATAATATTAATTTACAATACAGTGTGCGTGGTGAAAACCGCGTACAAACAACAGATTCTTTATTTTTAACAGGAGCGATGTTTGACGAAGCCAAAACAGGGTTTCAACATTCTATTCCTTTGAGTACAAATTTTAAAGTTTTTAAACATTTTAGTATGAGCGCCAGCACTAATTACAAAGAAAACTGGACTTTCAATACGATCAATAAATCATACGATACAGAAACCGAGGAAGTGGTCACAACGCCCTTAAAAGGGTTTGATGCTTTCAGAACGTATAATTTTAGCACTAGTATAGGAACCACCGTTTATGGAATGTTTGATTTTGGAGAAGATAAAAAAATACAGGCCATACGACATGTGATGCGGCCTTCAATTAGCTATAATATCAATCCCGCATTTGATAAATATTATGAAACATACGAAGTCATTAGTGCCGATGGTGTGACGACTGATCAAGTCGATTACACACGTTTTGAAGGTTCCCTAGGTGGAACACCTGGCAAAGTTTTTTCCAGCTCGGTTGGCTTATCACTTAATAATAATTTGGAAGCAAAAGTTCGTGACAGGGACACGACTGCCACAGATGCAAAAAAGGTGTTTTTATTAAATTCCTTAAATTTCTCTACAAATTACAATGTTGCCGGCGACTCATTGAACTGGAGCCCCGTAAGGGTTTCGGGGGGAACACAGCTATTGGATAATAAATTGAGTTTGAATTTTGGAGCGACTTTAGATCCGTATGCCTTGGATAATAACAACACTAAAATCAACACGTTCAATATTAACAACGGCGGTAGTGTATTCCGCTTATCCAATGCAAACATGACCATGAGCTATAGTTTGTCTAGTGATTCTTTTGAAGGGGATGACTCTAACAATGATGCGGCAGCTAGAGATGAATCTATTCGAAGTGGCGGACGTGCGGATGATATGTTTGGTAAATCGCAAGATTTTGCAGCCCAACAGATAAATAACAGGGATACCTCCGAAGAGGTAGGCCCAACGGATCTTTACAATTACAAACTCCCTTGGAGTTTACGACTTGCCTATGCTGTTAACTACAGCAATACGAGGCGTCAGAGTGAGATTTCATCGCATTCATTGATGTTTTCAGGAGACATAGAACTGTCGCCACGATGGAGTATCGGAGCATCTTCTGGTTATGATTTAAAGGACAAAGGGTTTACGTACACTCAATTGCGTTTTGAGCGGGATTTAGAAAGCTGGCGAATGAATTTTTCTTGGATTCCATTTAGCAATCGAAGCTCCTGGAATTTCTTTATCGGAATTCGATCGAGTATATTGAAAGATATCAAATACGAAAAACGAAAACAACCTGATAAGCAATTGTAAAAAATGAACCAAAGATGTTGGAAATTTCATCATCTAAAGAAATGATTCATAGGAAACTTGTTTACGTTAGTCAGGTAAATGTGAGTCTACAAAATCAATAAAAAAGATGAAAACGATTATAACTACAGACAAAGCACCGCAGCCTATTGGCCCTTACAGTCAAGCTGTTTTAGTGGGAAATACTTTATATACTTCAGGGCAAATTGCGTTGCATCCGGAGTCGGGTGCATTGGTAATGGATTCAATTGAGGTAGAAACCACGCAGGTTATGAAAAACTTAAAGGCGGTTTTAGAAGCTGCCAATATGACTTTTGAAAATGTCATTAAGGCATCTATATTTATATCAGATATGAATTCTTTCGGAGCTATTAACGCCGTTTATGCGCAGTATTTTGAGGAAGCGACGGCACCTGCCAGAGAAACTGTGGAAGTGGCAAACTTACCAAAATTTGTAAATGTAGAAATTAGTGTGATTGCTATAAAATAATTACCTAAAATTCCTTAAGAACTTTTGGCAATTTCTGCATGGTAATTCACCAAGCCTTCAATCGGACGTCTTTCAAAATTACCGACAGTAAATCCGTATTCTTGGGCAACTGCTTTAATTTCGTCTTGTGTAAAATAAGCAATAGAACCTGCAAAATGTACGGGAACTGTTTTGATTTCTTCCGCGTATTGTAGAATCATGTTTTCTACAAATTCACGAAGCCCTTGCTTGATAACCTTTTGGATATAATCAGATTCTTTATTAAGAATCATAAATTCAGCAAACGTTGCTAAATAAGCATTAGGATTCGTTTTTTTGTAAAGGTTATTTTTAATTACATCTTCATTGACATTGTAACGTGTTTTGAAGACGAGCTTCAAATCGTGAGGCATTTTATTAAAATAATAATCTCTTAGGAGTTTTCTTCCGAAATAATTACCAGAGGCATCGTCCATTATTGAATATCCAAGTGATGTGACTCTTTGATCAACTTTTTCACCATCGTAGTAAGTACAGTTAGATCCTGTTCCTAAAATACAAACCACAGCAGGACGGTGTGAAACACCAACAGTTGCATAAATAGCGGCATACGTATCCTCTTCTACAACAACTTCAGCATTTAAAAAAATAGACTCTAATACATCTTTAAGCATCTTGCTTGGTTTTTCAGTACCACAGCCAGCGCCATAAAAATAGATGTGAGAAACTTTTAATTTATTTTCATAAATTATAGCGTTTGCCTTGATGACATTAAATGCATCTGTATCAGAAATAATGGCTGGATTTAAACCTTTGGTACGTTGCTTTTCAAAAAGAGGGACGCCAGTTTCTGAGTCTATTGCAATCCAATCACATTTTGTAGAACCACTGTCTATTATAAAAATCATATTCTAAATATTAAAAAAAAAGGATGTCTAAAAAGACTTTGTTTTGTCAATCTGAACTTGTTTCAGATTCTGAAATAAACCTGCCTACCGTCAGGCAGGTTCAGAATGACAGATTTCCTGCTCTTCGGACATCCTCTTTTTTAGAAATTATGTAAATTATAGTACGCTAATATAATGTGCTAAATCTACTAGTTTAGCAGAGTAACCATATTCATTATCATACCAAGAAATTAATTTAACGAAGTTATCATTCAATCCCATACTTGCGTTGGCATCAAATGTACTTGTCTTTGTTTCCGATACAAAATCTTGAGATACTACACCTTCTTCAGTGTATCCTAAGATTCCTTTTAATTCGTTTTCTGAAGCATGCTTGATCGCTGCTTTCACGTCTTCAAAAGAAGCACCTTTTTCTAAACGACATGTTAAATCAACAACCGATACATCTACCGTTGGAACTCTAAAAGCCATTCCTGTTAATTTACCGTTTAATTCTGGAATCACTTTTCCAACTGCTTTTGCAGCTCCTGTAGAAGCTGGTACAATATTGTTTAATGAAGCACGTCCAAGTCTGTAATCTTTTCTAGACGGTCCATCTACTGTAAATTGAGTCGCCGTTGCTGCGTGAACAGTGGTCATCAATCCTTCTACAATTCCAAAGTTATCATTGATCACTTTAGCAAGTGGTGCTAAACAGTTGGTTGTACATGATGCGTTTGAAACGATCGTATGATCTGCTGTAATTTCTTTGTGGTTGACTCCCATTACAAACATTGGTGCATCTGCAGATGGTGCAGAAATAGCCACTTTTTTAGCGCCAGCAGTAATATGCTTTTGAGCGCCTTCTAAGTTTGTGAAAATCCCAGTACAGTCTAAAACAACGTCTGCTTGCACAGCATCCCATTTTAAATCTTCTGGATTGCGTTCAGCAGAAACACGAATTTCATTCCCGTTGACTACCAAATTTCCATTCTTCACTTCAATGGTTCCCTGAAACTGACCGTGTACAGAATCGTACTTAAGAAGATATGCTAAATGCTCTACATCTAACAAATCATTAATTCCAACGACTTGTACATCAGATCTACCTGCAGCAATACGAAAAGCAATTCTTCCTATTCTACCAAATCCATTAATTCCAATTTTTACTTTTGACATTTTATTTCTATTTTAATTAATTCGTTATTAAATACTCATGATGTCTGAAACTCTTAAAAGCTCCGCATCTATTGTTGAATGTCCTTTGACTGCTTTGTCAATAGGATATAATTCTAATTTATTGTTGACAGTTCCAACCATGTAATTGAATTTACCTTCCAATAAAGACTCCACAGCTTTGACACCCATTCTACAAGCCAATACTCTGTCGAAACAGGATGGTGAACCTCCACGTTGCATATGCCCTAAGACAGACACACGAACATCGTAACCTTCTAGATTTTCTTCAACATAATCTCTTAGTTCAAAAACATTTTTACCTGTTTTATCCCCTTCAGCAACAACGACTATACTAGACGATTTTCCTGTATGTCTACTTTTTTCTAAAGATTCTAAAAGACGATCCAGTCCTAAATCTTCCTCAGGGACCAAAATTTCTTCGGCTCCAGAACCAACTCCTGCATTTAAAGCAATATGACCCACATCGCGCCCCATAACCTCCACAAAAAACAAGCGTCTATGCGAACTGGCTGTATCACGAATTTTATCAATTGCTTCTACGGCAGTATTAAGTGCTGTATCGTATCCTAGTGTATAGTTGGTTCCAACAATATCGTTGTCAATAGTACCCGGAATCCCTATAATAGGGAAGTTGAATTCTTCATTAAAAATCATACCACCCGTAAACGTTCCATCTCCACCAATTAATACCAAGGCATCAATTTGTTCTTTTTGAAGTTGGTCATACGCCTTTTTACGGCCTTCTTTCGTTCTGAATTCTTCAGAACGCGCAGACTTTAAAAAAGTTCCTCCTTTGTTAATGATATGGTTTACACTTCGTGCATTTAAAGATTTAAAGTCACCTTCTATCATTCCTTCATAGCCTCTGTAAATCCCAACACATTCAATGTTGTGATAGGCACAGGCACGTGCAACAGATCGTATTGCTGCATTCATTCCAGGGGCATCGCCTCCGGAAGTTAATACACCAATTTTTTTTATCTGATTTTCCATAGTTGTAATGGTTTATGTTGTAAAATTAATAAACTTATAAGTTAAAAAAACGTAAGTAGGAGTCAATTTTCTTTTCTTCTTTAAATTCAAACGTTTTCGTTAATAACTATTTGATTTTAAAGCCAAAAAATTAATTATTAGTAGGTTTTGATGGGCTGATTTACTTGAAATCGATATAATTAGGAAGTCCTGAATCAGGCTCTTCTATGATATTTTCGGATTTGGATTGTTTATTTTTATTTTTAAACAATTCCTCAAACAATTCCCTTAGGGTATCAAATTCAATATTATAAGAAATACCAACGCCTTGGGTATATCCAATTTGTTCTCCAAAATTTTGAATGCTGTTTTCTCTATTGAAAAATTTAAGAGACAGTGTACGATCTTCATTCAGTAAAACTTCTACCTCAAAATCACCTGCCACCGTGGTTTCACTCACACCACCAACGGGCACTCCAACCTTTCCGTTGATAAGTATATTATCACTCAACTTTGTAGAGATTGTGACCCCTACCCGACTGTCGGTTTCATACTCAGGCGTTGTTTCTCCTAAATCGACATCAATTCCTAATTTGACTTTATTATCATCATCCGAAAACAAATCGTTCAACATATTGGTCACACCATCTGAAACGAGCCCAAAAGCATCTTGTGAATCCAAAGTCAGTTCGCTTCTAAAAGACCCCGTTGCCAATAGCGATAAAGCCTGGAATTCACGTTTATCTTTATCACGTAATCGATCGGCTAACTCACTATTTAAAGTGGAATTGATATTTGGAAATCGTATGTCAAAGTTCAAATCGGGTTGCTCTAATTCACCTGTTAAATGAATTTCAACTTCTGTTGGAATGCTTTGATTAATTGGGTTATCTAATAATGTGGAAGGATTGACGCTAATGCCATCGTAAAGGGCTTTGATATTTATTTCGGCACTCAGAGGGTTCCCATTCCAAGCCAGGGTACCATCTTTCACCACCTTGAACTGTTTTTGTATAATTTGCCCAAATGCAAAGTTATAAATCCCTGAGAGCACAATAAAATCTCCAAACATTTGAAACTTCCCTTTCGTATTTATTTGTGCCAACATACTTCCATTTCCACGCCCCATAATGGAACTTCCCGTTTCTTTATCGAGTACAATTTCAATTTCGGCATTATCGTTTATATCCATATTAAACTCCATCTCAACTCCCGAAATATCATCCACCACTAAGGCTTGACCACTGTTTTGATTCGATTTTTCCTCAGGACTCAAAAAATGAATGTAGGATTTTTCTGCTAAAATTTCATTGTCACTTAAAGGGATTTTAAAGATCGTTCCTTCAGATGTAGTCACATTCGCTTCAATAAATAATTGGTCTGTAGGACCTGAAACATCAATCGTTCCATCTACAAAAGCAGTTCCATAATAGATCGATTCGTCTTGTAAATCTGTGTTTAGCACCAATAAACGATCCGAATCTATATTAAGATCTAAAGCCCAATTTGAAAAATTAATATGACTGATGCTTCCATTTAGAGACGCTTGAGATTCATAGTCGACATCAAGCATTAACGCTTTATCAAAAATAAAACTTTGCTCCTTTAAATTAACAATTGTATTGTTTTTAAATCCATAATCTACATTCAGATATGGAATCGCAAGTCCTCCATTATTGAGTCTTAAGACCCCTTCAATTTGAGGTTTTTCAAGACGCCCACTCACGTTTGCACTTCCAGAAACGTCTCCTCGAATTTTGGTGATCACTCCACTTCCAAAGGGATTTAACGGGTTTAAAATAAATTCATTAAGATTAATATCAAGATTAAGTTCTGAGTTTTCCCCAGACACATCCAAAGAGCCAACGACTGATAACGATTCCAAATCGCCTTCTTTTAAAGAAACATTAACGTCGTAATTCGTCAACGATTGATTGCCTTGAATGTCCGCTTTGAAGGATCCTAAATTAAATTCATTAACTTCCAAATTATCAATAGTCAAACTAGATTTTGGTAGATAGACGCTTTCTAGTTGGCTTATGTTTAATTGCCCATTCAGATTACCCCCGAGTTTTAAATTTTTGATTGTAGGGGTTACTTTGGCTAAATCAACATTCGTGAAATCAAGATTGATATCCTTATTTTGACTCCCCTGAATAGCAGCATTTAAAAGAATGTCTTCATTGTCGTAAGATATGTTTATGTTATCGACAATAATCTCCTCAAAGGATCTGTCAAATATAATTTTGTTTTGCTTGTCTTGACCCCCATTTATGAGCCATGGTGTATTTTTAAAATTAGCATTCGATTTTTTTAAGCCAACAACCGATTTATTGTTATCATCAATGGTGTAGTACAGATTTAGATCAAAGGCATCTAACGAATTTTTACCACCTTTAAATTCGGATTTAACATAGAGCGTATCATTTAAAGTCACATTAATCAAACTAAATTGTGATGCATTGTAATAAGGAGTTGCCAGACTGTCAACCTCAATATAGGAA
>Ga0209712_10002188_pt1 | contig 16303 bp, 11 predicted proteins | sample ArcOceMetagenome_FD_187443 | JGI IMG/M metagenome (GOLD analysis project Ga0209712, IMG submission 187443) | Marine eukaryotic phytoplankton communities from Arctic Ocean - Arctic Ocean - Greenland ARC118M Metagenome (SPAdes) (version 2) | ecosystem: Environmental > Aquatic > Marine > Oceanic...
AACAAGTCTAAAATAACTTCATTAATTTCCGTACTTTTGAGGACCGTATGCTTCAAAAACTATCCAATATTCTGCAACAAAATTTTCCTTTTTTAAAGGAAAAAAAACTATTAATCGCCATTTCTGGCGGAATAGACTCTGTTGTTTTAACACATCTTTTGTCCGCATTAAATTTTAATATTACTTTAGCACATTGCAATTTTAATTTAAGAAATACAGCAAGCGATTTAGATACTGTATTCGTAAAAGAATTGGCTGAAAAACTCCAAATTAAATGTTTTATAACTTCTTTTGAAACAGCGAAAATAGCAAAAGAAAATAAAGAGTCCACGCAAATTACTGCTAGAAACTTGCGTTATACTTGGTTTCAAGAAACACTACAAGAACATCATTTCGATTTTGTATTAACGGCGCATCATGCAGATGATAATTTAGAGACTTTTTTGATAAATTTAACAAGAGGAAGTGGTTTAGACGGTTTTACAGGAATTCCTGAAGTTAATGGAAATATTATACGCCCGTTATTAAAATTCTCAAGAAATGAAATTGAGTCTTTTGCCAAAGAGAACGGCATTCTTTGGCGTGAAGACCAAAGCAACGCTTCTACAAAATATGTTCGAAATAAAATTAGACATAAAATACTACCTGTCTTAAAAGAGATAAATCCTAGTTTGCTAGATACCTTTTCTAAAACCATAGAGCACTTGAAAGAAAGTGCTCAAATTATTGACGATAGCATTGAGAAAATCTCTAAGAACGTAGTTTTAAAAGAAAATGGTATTGCGAAGTTTAAAGTTGATAAACTCCAGCAATTGTCAAATCCGAAAGCCTATTTATATCAACTTTTAAAAACTTATAATTTTAGTGAATTTAATGATATTTACAATTTACTTTCTGCACAATCTGGTAAACAAGTGTTTTCTAAGACACACGTACTTTTAAAAGACAGAGATGTTCTAATACTGTCTAAAAGAGAAAATTTATCCGAGCATCAGAAAGCGCAAGAAGTAACGTTTTCCATCTCTAAAAACACTGCGAAAATCACAACTCCAGTTCACTTAACATTGGAAGAAGTTACAGAGCAATCCATTCAAAATAAAAACACGATTTACGTTTCTAAAGAAAGCTTAAAACATCCTTTAATTGTAAGGAAATGGAAAAATGGCGACTATTTTTATCCTGCAGGAATGCAAGGAAAAAAGAAGCTAAGTAAGTATTTTAAAGACGAGAAATTATCGCTTTTAGAAAAACAAAATACCTGGTTACTTTGCAGTGCTGATGACTCTATTATTTGGATTATTGGAATGCGAAAAGACAACCGATTTAAAATAGAAACAAAAACTAGCAAAACATATTTAAAAATAACATTCCTACAATGAAAAAAATTTTAATATTATTTTTACTTTTAATTTCAACCTTTACAAAGGCACAAACAGAAGATACCCCTATTGTTTGGGAATCTTCTATTCATAAAATTTCAGAAACTGAATATGATGTTACTTTTACCGCTAAACTTTTTCAAGAATGGCATTTGTACTCCCAAGAAAATCCAGAAGATGCCTCTCAACCATTAGAAATTTTAATTCCGGAAGGCAAAAAGGGGTACCAGTTAATGGGCAAAGCGCAAGAAAGTGAAACCCAAAAAGAGTACTCAGAGGTATGGGAAAAAGAAGAAGTTTTCTTTGCAAATACAGCTATTATTACACAGAGAATACAAATAATAGATACTACTATTTCTTCTTTAACATTAGAAGTTTTTGGGCAAGTTTGTAAAGAAGCCTGTATACAAATAGAAGAAACTTTTTCTTTTGCTCTTAACGGCAAAAAACTAATAAAAGAGGTACTCGTTTTAGACGACAAAAGCAAAACCTTAACAAAGAGTTTACAGCTAGATTTAAAAAATACAGATTTACTAAAAACGGGAAACAAGGCTGCTGATAAATCTGGTAATTCTTTATTCAATATTTTTCTTTTAGGGTTTATTGGTGGCTTGTTAGCTTTGTTAACGCCCTGTGTTTTTCCAATGATTCCTTTAACCGTTTCATTCTTTACAAAACAATCTCAAAGTAAAAGGAAAGGAATCTTTAACGCCATTTTATACGGTGTATTTATTGTAATTATTTACATGCTACTAAGTGTTCCTTTTCATTTAATTGATGGCTTAGATCCTAGTATTTTAAATACTATCTCCACTAATGTTTGGTTAAATATTTTCTTTTTTGTCATTTTAGTATTTTTCTCCTTATCCTTTTTTGGCTTTTATGAAATTACACTACCAAGCTCTTGGGGAACCAAAATGGACGCTGCTTCTGATGTTGGTGGATTTGTAGGTATTTTCTTTATGGCATTAACTTTAGCAATTGTTTCTTTTTCTTGTACTGGGCCAATTTTAGGCTCTCTTTTAGCAGGTTCTTTGGGTACCGTTGGCAATCCAGCGTTTCAACTTTCTGCGGGTATGACAGGTTTTGGATTAGCATTAGCAATGCCTTTTGCATTATTTGCTTTGTTTCCTAATTTATTAAATTCTTTGCCAAAATCTGGAGGCTGGCTAAATACTACTAAAGTAGTTTTAGGTTTTTTAGAACTAGCTTTTGCATTTAAATTTTTATCAAACTCAGATTTAGTTGGGCATTGGGACCTTTTAAAACGGGAGGTTTTTATTGGTCTTTGGATTGTTATTTTCTCTGGATTGGTCTTATACCTTTTTGGGAAAATAAAATTTCCGCATGATTCTCCGTTGAAAAAATTATCTTTTTTTAGAGTTTCTTTTGGCGTACTTGTTTTAGCTTTTGTGGTGTATTTAATACCCGGAACTTTTAAAAATCCGACTTGGAACTTGAATGCGTTAAGTGGTTTTCCACCTCCACAGTTTTACAGTATTTATGAGCAAGCATCAGACTGCCCATTAGGTTTGGACTGTTATAAAGATTTTGATGCAGGTTTGCAAGCTGCAAAAGAAACAAATAAACCTATTTTATTAGACTTTACAGGATGGGCTTGCGTAAATTGTAGAAAAATGGAGGAAAATGTTTGGAGCGATTCAGAAATTTACACCCTTCTTAAAGAAGAATACATTCTTATTTCTTTATATGTAGATGATAATGAAAAAGAACTGCCAAAAGCAGCACAATTCGACTTTAGAAAAGCAAATGGTAATATTAAAAAGATTAAAACCTACGGGGATAAATGGTCTACGTTTCAAATACTGAATTTTAAAAATGCGTCACAACCTTATTATATTTTGATGAATGCAGATTTAGAAATTTTAAATTCACCGCAACAATATACAGACATCAAAACCTATAAAAGCTGGTTAGAAAAAGGGATTGAAAATTTCAATAAAAAAGCACTAAAATAAATTATATAGTATACTTGTTCTTATTATTTTGAGAAATGAAAAAAATATTCTTGCTTTTTATAATTTTTCTTTGTGCCAATATTTCTATCTATGCTCAAAAAACAAGCACAAATATTCGCAAAGCGCCTATTAGTATCTATACTTTTAACTCACTTAAAAAAGACACTCATAGCATCTCTTCTATCGGTAAAAGACTGAATATAAAACCTTTCTATTTAGTAATTGCAAATAACCATAATGTTGATCAAAAAATATATCCTTTAAACTTTAAAGAAATTGGAGCGAAAACAACAGCATATGTGTAGGATGCTTATGAAAAATATCAAGATAACACTTTCTTAAAAGAGTTCTTATTTGCCAGCGACCCAACACGATGGAATCTTCAAAGAACAAAAAACAGCATACACCCTGTGCCTTTAAATAAATAACAAATTCTATTTTCGCTAAAATTTATTAAAATTTATATCGTTTTCGCAATTAAATAGTTAATTATTAGGGAATACCTAAGTTCTGTAACACCCCTTTTTCGTAAGTTTACCTCATAAAATTTACTACATATGTCAGGATTACCAAAGCTTGCTCGTTTTAATGAAAATGTGTTGTCTAAATACCAAATTTACAATAGTATTTTCATGACTTTGCCCTTTGAGACTATTAGCAATACAGGAGTATTGTTACCGTTGTTTCATGAATTGTGTAAAAAAGGGTTCAAAGAAGGAAAAAATCCGACAGAAATTGTGGATACATTCTTTGACAAGTATCAAGAAAACCCAACGGAAGCAGAGAAAACAGATTTATTATTTCGTTTTATTCAATATATAGAGCGCCAAGTAGTATTATTTGACGCTATAGAAGATGCGGCTTTTCCTGTTGTAAATAATATGGATGGGATTGGAACACTTAGAAACTCAAAAGAAACTGCACTTTTAAGCGACAAAAAAGAAGCTTTAAAAGCGCATTTAGAAGATTTTAAAGTACGTGTGGTTTTAACCGCGCATCCAACACAATTTTATCCTGGAACAGTGCTTGGAATTATTACGGACTTAAACAAAGCAATTCAAAATGACGATTTATTACTCATAAAAAAATTGCTAGCTCAATTAGGAAAAACACCCTTTTATAAAAAAGAAAAACCAACACCTTATGACGAGGCTGTGAGTTTAATTTGGTATTTAGAAAATGTATTTTACGAATCTGTTAGTAAAATATACAACTATATTCAAAACAATATTTATGATGGAAATCCGATGGATAATGAAATTATAGATCTTGGTTTTTGGCCGGGTGGAGATAGAGATGGAAATCCTTTTGTTACTACAAAAATAACATTGGATGTAGCAGAGAGGCTAAGACAGTCTATTTTAAGAAACTACTATAGAGATGTAAGAAGACTTAAAAGACGTTTTACTTTTGATGGCGTTCAAGAAATTTTATCAAAAATTGAAAAAAGACTCTACAAACACGTAGTAAGAAGCTATGGTAAGGTTAATTTTTCACAAGATATATTTTTAGAAGAATTAGCAAAAGCAAGAAAAATTATAGCAGAAAAGCATCAATCTTTATTTATAGAAGAACTAGATGATTTTATTAATAAAGTAAGAATTTTTGGTTTTCATTTTGCAACCTTAGATATTAGACAAGATAGTAGAGTGCATCACGAAGCATTTACGCAAATTGTAAAAGATTTACAACATACCGGAGATACTACATTTCCGAAAAACTATGCATTTTTACCTGAAGAGGAGCAAATTGAAATTTTAGCAGTTGTAAAAGGAAGTATTGATCCTAAAATGCTAACTGATGATACTTCCGTAAGCACTATAGAATCCATTTATGCATTAAAAGAGATACAAGCTAGAAACGGAGAGCGTGGTGCAAATCGTTACATTATCAGCAACAATCAAACGGCTTTAAATGTTATGGAAACTTTTGCAATGCTAAATCTTTGTGGATTTGAAAATGAATTACCAGTAGATGTAATTCCGCTTTTTGAGACTGTAGAAGACTTGCAAAATGCAGAGCAAGTAATGAGAACTATTTATTCAAATAGAACCTACAGATATCACTTAGAAAAAAGAAAAAACAAGCAAACCATAATGTTAGGTTTTTCTGATGGAACAAAAGATGGTGGTTATTTAATGGCTAACTGGGGTATTTTTAAGGCAAAAGAAGCACTCACAAAAGTTTCTAGAGAATTTAATATTGAAGTTATTTTCTTTGACGGGCGTGGAGGACCACCTGCTCGTGGAGGAGGAAAAACACATCAATTCTATGCTTCTCTAGGACCCACTATCGAAGACAAGGAGATTCAATTAACAGTACAAGGACAAACTATTAGTTCTAATTTTGGTACTAAAAATTCTGCACAATACAATTTAGAGCAATTAATAAGTTCTGGAATTAAGAATGATATCTTTACAAAAGATCAATTAAATGACCAGAATAGAGAACTGATTGAAGACATGGCTGAAATTAGCTATAAAACGTATGTAGATTTTAAAAACCACCCACAATTTTTACCCTACTTAGAAAAAATGAGTACGTTAAAATATTATGCAAAAACCAATATTGGTAGCAGACCAAGTAAGCGAGGTGGATCAGATAAACTAGATTTCTCTGCCTTAAGAGCCATTCCTTTTGTAGGAAGTTGGAGCCAGCTAAAACAAAATGTTCCTGGTTTTTTTGGTCTAGGTACAGCACTTAAAAAATATGAAGATGCAAATAGATTTGATGAAATTATTGCCTTTTATAATGCTTCAGATTTCTTTAAAACGTTGCTAGAAAATAGCATGATGAGTTTAACTAAATCTTTCTTTGAATTAACCGCATACATGGCAGATGACGTCGAGTTTGGTGAATTTTGGAAATTAATTTTCGAAGAGTATAAAACAACAAAAAGGTTGTTGTTAAAACTTACAGGACACAAAGAGCTCATGGAGAATTTTCCTGTAGGGAAAGCATCTATTGAAATTAGAGAGAAAATTGTTTTACCGCTATTAACCATTCAACAATTTGCCTTGAAAAAAATTCAAGAACTACAAAAATCTGAAGAGAATACAGCGGAACTAGAAGTGTATGAAAAAATAGTGATGCGTTCTTTATTTGGTAATATTAATGCTAGTAGAAATTCTGCTTAACATAAAAAGTATATTCCTTTTACTAATTTTTTAAATTAAAATGCAGTCATAATATGATTGCATTTTTTTTTACATCTAAAAGAATCTATTAATTATTATGAAAATGCAACATAAAAGCACCCACTAAAATTATAATAATAAAAACTATATTTTTTTTAGAAAATTTTTCCTTAAAAAAAAGTGCACTAAATAAAATAGTTGTTAAAGGTGCTGCCAAAAACAAAAGGCTAGAAACAATGGGATTCGTTTGCTTTAAACCTAGAAAACTGAACAAGATTGCAAAAAAAACAACCGTACTCATGATGACTATTTTTTTGAAATAAATTCTTAAACCTGTTGTAATTGAACTCATATTTACTTTTTTAAAAGTAAACAACAAGCCAACAAAAAAGACAATAGATTCTTGATTTGCAATAATTAACAAAGGAGAAAAATTTAAATTTAAATTTTTCCAATGAAATATTGCAGAAGAACTATAACTAAAAGTCATTAAAAGTAAAATTAAATGCTGTTTGAAAGTTATTTTTAATTGCGTCTGCTTATTACTAAAAATAAAACACACAAATCCAGACACAATGAATAATAAACCCAATAAAGACTCTTTAATTGGAACGGTATCAAATATCCATAAATATAAAATTGTAAAAACAACGCCCAATAAATTATAAATTCCCAACCATTGTAGTGATGCTTTTTTAATAACTGCCAGCATACTAAACAATCCTAGAACACCAAATAGAGAACCCGTAGTAATTTTAATAAAATCAGCAATAGAAATATGCTCTATTGTAAAAAAAATCAATAAAAAACCTATGGAAATAGTACTTGTAAAAAAGGCACGGTAAGCCACTAAAAAAGGAATAGAGGTAACTTTTAAGTTTTTTTTCCACAGGACATTATTGTAAGAAAATAGTAAAACAGATAACATAATAAAAATCATATGATACTATTTAATTTAAAAGGTATTTTTTTGAAATTTCTAAAAACTTAATGAAACCTGTTTTTAGAACCAGTTTTTTTAAAATTAAAAAGGATGCAGCATTTGTAATGGTATCAATTTCTAAATAACTTATTTTTATTTTAGTTTGGTAATAAAACAAGGATACATAATCATAATAACTTAATTCAATCTTATCTAAAACTACCAATTCTAAATTTCCTTTTGCCGTAGAAATATTATTACTATACCAATTTATATTAGCTAATGCTATTAAATAAATAGAACTTATCGTATTATCAGACCAGTAATCCGATTCAAAAATTTGTTCATAGAACTTATCTGATAATTTGGCAAGTATTTCGTATTCTTCTTTTATTAGTAATGTAGGTATCACTTCTTCTAAAAACATAGAAACCTTTGTTGTTTTGCATTCTTTAAATAATTCTTCTTTTAACGAGCTATCAATACCACTAGATAGCATAATTTTATAACTATAGAACCTTCCTTTTAAAACCGGATTAAATGTACTAAAAGCTTCAGGTCGTTTAATATCTTGATTTTCACAAATACCCCCAGTATAGAACTGTCTGTAACAATCCATTAATGCTACAAAAAACAAATCTGATTTGACGGAAGATTCCTTTTTAATTAATGTTAATACTTTAAAGTAAATACCTCTTAAATGAGAGTAATCAATATATAATAGAGGTACCGTGTTTCTAAAACTTTCATGCTTTAATAAATCACTATAAATGGTTAGTGCCCTTTTTTCATCTAAACTATAAAAACTATGCGTTATAATAGTTGCAAACTTAAGTAACTCGTCAAATTTAGGTTTGCTTAATTCTATCTTTTCAAAAAGCTTATTTAAGGCCTTTAAATTATTTCTTTGAATTAAATTCGATATAAAGTAAGCTACGAAAATAATATTTTTATTATAAAGTATTCCTGTGTTTATTGTCTGGATTCCCTCTTCACTTAAATCATTCGTTTGCTGTATTAAAAGTAATTGTTGCTGAAAATACCACTCATCAAAATTCAAATTATCTTTTAAATAGTTTGTAAATGATGTGAATTCTAAATAATTTGCAAGCGTATTTAAAGTAGATAAACTAGGTTTTGTCTTGCTTAAAAAACCAAACAAACGACGAAGTGTATTATATCCGATTTTTAAATTATTAAAAGATTCTAAAGCTTCCTTTAAATATTTAATATCTCCAACATTATTTACAATAATATTAGATTTCTTTTGAACATCTATTAATAATTGGGAATGGTCTAAACTCATAAAAAACAGCTGTTTAACGAATATACCAAAAAAAATAAACAGAACTATTGTAATAAATGATTTAAAAAAGTAATAATTGGTTCATAAATAGATTATCAAGTACAACTACCTCATGTAAAAAAGAACCATTTATAGAGTAATCAAGCATTGCCTGTACTATTTTGTTCGGTACTATTTATTACTTTTAAAGAAAAAATGCTAGTTAAAGTCTATGATTCTGCCGTTATTGGTATTGAAGCCACCGCCATTGCCTTTGAAATAATTCCTAAAATTAAAACACGCTGTAAAATCAATAGAAAAAATTAATTACTTCTAGAAATACTATCTGCCATAATAAAAGCATTATACGCATTTAAAACTTTACCAGATTTTGATAATTGATTAAAAGGTGTCATTTTATTTTTATCATCTTTAGTGGGTGTGCTCACCTCTATGTCATATTCTAAACCAGAGTCCATTAAAATATGTTTTACTTGAGAAGCTGTTAGATTTGGGTAATAAGCATATAATAAAGCCGCTACTCCTGAAGTTATTGCGGAAGCCAAAGAAGTACCTCCATTAAAATTATGTTTATTATTTGGAAGTGCTGTATAAATATCATTTCCAGGAGCAAAAAGATCGACATAATTATTGCTATAATTAGAGTAGCTTGCTTTTAATTCTTTATTCAAATTTATAGTAGATGCTCCTATATTTTTGATATCTATGAATTGAACCCTGAATCTTACATGTGGTTCTGGATCTGAATATCGTATAAAAAACCATCTATCAATTATTTTTTCTTCTATGAGTTGTTCTGTTAATGATTTTATCACTTCAAGCAACAACATGTCTGCTGTTTTAACGCCACAATAGATTTTATAGTACAGCCATTTATCCCCAATAACAAAAGTTCTTTGTGCATTCTCAATTTTAGTATCTAATTGCGTTAATTGTTTTTGTAAATAGCACAACTGCTTGTAAATTTTTGAAGCTTCAGGTATTTGTTGAATTCTTTGTGCTAAATTTTAATATAGAAAAATGTAATTTCTCAATCTTCTGTTTATCTGTAAACGCTCCATTTTCCCATTTTATAATTTGATGGTGTAATTCTGGAGATGCAAGAAATATAGCTTCTCTGAAATGGTACTATTAAGAACATCTTTAAAATCATTGGCATCTAATTTATCTTTATTGATACACTTTTTACAGGTTTTAAATAAAAATAGTGGTGTTCTTAGATCGTAATTATTAAATAATTGCTGTTTTTTAGGGGTTTTTTCTAGCAAATTTCTTTTTTCAGTTTGTAAATATGCATAAAATACAAAAACAGCACCTTTAACACCTTAAACAATTTAAAAATAGCTACTTAAAACGAAATAAACTATACTGTATTCATAAATACGGAGTCGATATTTATGAATCTAGACCACCTTTGTTTGTAATAATGAATTTTCTTGCGTTTGTTTGTTTCAGAATTTATCGATGGGGAAGTTCTATGAAAAAGAAAGAATTACAATTCCCTTACTTTATTTTACTCAAAGAGTAAGGGAGTAATTCAATTAACAGAAAACCATGGATAACCAAAGATTTCTTAAATGGTCATACAGCTATGAGTGCCCTAAAATAAATTGTGAAACATTATAACAATTATAAACAGCATCTAAGATGGTAAAAACAATAGTACTATTCATCTTATCTATTTTAGAAATAATTTTAGGATAAAAATATTAGAATGAAATCAGATGGGAAAAAGTACAGGTAAAAGAGAGCTGCAAAAAATGCTTAAATAATTTTTAGACCCTTTAACCGTATATAAACAATACACCTACGCAATTGTTGGTAGCCATTAGAACCGAGTAAACAGAGTGAATTTAAATCCATCCCATTTACGGAATTTAAAATACAAAAGTAAATTTGACTCTCTGGAAAAGTAAAAAATAGAAACCTAAAACGGTCGAAATGTGGAAAACCCACACGAAGAATAACTGCTAATTAAATTGTTCTTCAAAATTTAACTTTTAAATTTAGCATTTGTCCTTGCAACTTCTTATAGTTTTGCAGGTATCAATTCAAACGACATTGCTTCAGAAGAAGTTGTGAAAGTGGAATGCTTTGATTTTAATGATTCTTGTGGAGGATCCTGGCAGGTTTGTCACGAAGGTGTAAGTACCGGACAATTAGCAGCATTCCTTTTTGAATGGGATGGTGGTTGTTAAACAATTATTACAGGCGTGTTTTAAACTCGCCTGTTTTTCTATTATAAATTTAAACTATAATTATGAAAAAAAACACTTTAATAGTATTGCTTTTTTTGAGCACAATTACTTTATATTCACAAGCTGATAAACTTCGTGCAACATATGAATTAACATACGAAATAGATTCTACCGATTCTTCAAACTTAAAAACTGAACGTATGATTTTGAACATAGATAAATCTATTTCTGCATATGAAAGCGAAAGAAAATATTTGAAAGATTCTATTTTAAAATCGAACAATCCACATTCAGTATATGGCTTGTCAAAATCAAAATTTAAATATAAAATATATAAAGACAAGAATACCAATAAAATTAATACGCTTTACGACTATACAGCATATAAATTTGAAATCGAAGAAATTATTCCCAAATTGAAGTGGATTATACATAAAGAAACTAAGAAGATTTTAGACATAAACTGCATTAAAGCAACAACATCGTTTGCAGGTAGGGATTATATTGCTTGGTTTACAAATGAAATACCTATTTCAGATGGTCCATACAAATTTACAGGTTTACCTGGTTTAATTATGGAAATTTACGACACGAAAAATCACTACAAGCATATCGTTATAGGAATAAACTATCAGAATAAAAATGTCAAGTTTAACAATACTGGATTTACAAAAATTAGTCAATTAAATTTTAATAAATTTTTGAAAAAAATTAAAGAAAAACCTTCTTTAATACTATATAATCCTGGCATACAAATTCCAAAGACAGGATTAGATAAATATGACAGAAATCATAGAGAAAGACAAAAACACGAAAATAACTCAATAGAATTATACAATAAATAACCTATGCGTTATAGTATTTTCACATTACTATTGTTCTTTTATTCATTTAGTTTTTCACAAATAAAAATAAGTGGAAAAATAAACGATAAAGATACTAATTCGCTTCAAGGAGCGAGTATTGTTGTAACTAAAACCAAAGGAGATATTATTTTGACATACGCAATATCTAATACAGATGGAAGTTATGCTTTGAATATCAATTCGGAATTAGATTCTTTGCAAATTAATATTTCCTACATTGGTTATGCAAAACAAATAAAAAAGGTTTTAAATAAAAGTCAAATGCTTAATTTTAATCTTTTAGAATCTTCTAAAAAACTCAAAGGAGTTATTATTAAAAGTTCTCCAATAACAAAAATAGGTGACACGATAAGTTATTCCGTTAATGCTTTTAAAGAGCAAAAAGATAGAGTTATTGCAGATGTTTTAAGGAAGTTACCCGGAATTGAAGTATTGGTAGATGGTAAAATATTGTATCAAGGAAAACCCATACAAAAATACTATATTGAAGGTTTAGATTTGTTAGAAGGTAAATATAATCTTGCAAATAATAACTTACCTGCAAGTTCGGTTTCAAAGGTGCAAATATTAGAAAATCATCAACCTATAAAAATATTGGATAGTTTAGTCTTTTCAGACAAAGCCTCTTTAAATATTAAACTTAAAAAAAACATTACGGTTACAGGAACTTCTAAATTAGGTGTTGGCTTATCTCCTTTATTATGGAATGTAAATATTACACCTATGTTGTTTACTAAAAAACAACAGATGATTGCTTCTTATCAAACTAACAATGTTGGTAATGATATTTCTAACGAAATAAAAACATTGACAATTGAAGATTTATTAGACCAATTTGAAAGTAATAATGAAAAAAAAGATTGGGTAACTATTCAAGAATTATCATCGCCTCCATTTTCTAAGAAACGTTGGTTAGACAATAATGCACATTTGCTAACTACCAATTATTTGGTTCGTTTAAAAAAAGATTTAGACCTAAAAGTAAACCTATCCTATATAAATGATTTTCAACAACAAAACGGAAATACCCAAACTACATTTTTTACACCAACAGACACTATAAATATTATAGAAAACACAAATAATAGATTGTTTTTTAATTCATTGAAAAGTAAATTTATCTTAACAAAAAACACCAATAAAAATTATTTTAAAAATACATTTGAAGCGAACAACTATTGGGATTCTCAAAACGGAAAAATTGTTTTAAATAATGAAAATATAAATCAAGAAACAGTAATTCCTTTTACTTCTTTTATCAATAAATTAAAAATAATAAAGCCTTTTGGTAAAAAACTCATTACAGTAAAATCTATTTTATCTTATTCAAAATCACCACAAAATTTAAGAATTACTCCAAGTCAATTTGAAGATTTACTAAATAACAGCAACTCATTTGATGAACTCAATCAGAAAGTTAAACATTCTAATTTTTACGCCAACAACTCCTTTAGTTTTACAAAAGGAATTAAAAAATTTACGTTTATACCAAAGGTTGGATTTACTATTCAAAATCAGAAATTAGATAGTCGAATTTCCATCTTTAAAAACAATATTGAAAGCACACTTATTGGAGATTTTCAAAATAATTTAATTTTCAATAAAACTTCTTTTTACACTATTTTAAATACGCAGTATCGTAATAATAATTGGAAAATAGAATTAGAAACACCTTTAAACCTTCAAACATTTAAAAGAATAGATAATAGTTTAAACAAAAAACAAAACTTAAATAAATTAACTTTTGAACCAAGGTTGTCAATAAAAAAAGATTTGAATGCTTTCTGGAAAACCACGTTTTCGGCAAGTTTAAAAAATAGTTTTGGAGATATTAATCAATTATATTATGGCTATCTTTTAAATAATTATAGAAACATTCAAAAATATGAAACGCCTATTTTAGAAAGTTTAAGAAAAAATGTAACATTCGGTATTTCGTATAGAAATCCAATAAAATCGATATTTATAAATGGTTTTTATTCTTATGGAAAGTCAAATCAAAATCTACTTTTCGGAAACAGTATAAATGATAACGGAACTACTTCTTTTGGTTTCTTTGAACAAGACAATAATAGCAATACACATAATATTAATTTAAGAGGAAGTAAATATTTTAGCAGACTAAAAACTACACTTACTGCAACTACCAATGCTTCATTAGAAAATAAAGAACAATTATTAAACGGAGTAATTACTGATATAACCACAAAAAACATTCAATTAAAAGGTGAACTGGATACTGAAATTACAGAATGGATGAGTGTTGAATATAAAAATAAGGTTTCTATTTCTAATACTAAATTTGAAAGTCAACAGTCTTTTGACAATATAATAACACAAGAACATTTACTAAATTTTAATTTTTATCCAACCTCAAACCAGTACATTGGTTTTAATGCTGAATATTATAAAAATAATTTTTCAAATCAAAATCAAGAAAATTATTTTTTAAATTTAAACTACAGATACACTTTTAAAGAAAGTAGAATAGATTTAGAATTAAACTGGAACAATATATTAAACACAAAAGAATTTACCACAGTATTTAATGATGCATTTTCATATACTCAAAGCACTTTTAGATTAAGACCAAGGCAAATACTAATGAGTATGAAATTTAACTTTTGAATAATAATAATAATAATAATAACGGCTACCAACAATCAGACTCTAAAGATTGTGGCCCTCTGAAGGAATGTTTTACAGGACAATGCGCTGGTAGTTCTACTAAAATGTATAGAAACGCAGCTTAAATGATAAAATTCTAGATAATCCTGTTTTTTAAACAGGATTATTTATTATGGAAGCTTAAATATTAATAATTCTCATTTGTAATAATATGTCAACGTTAAGTAATAAAATTATAGGTCTACTAACTATATTTTTTTTAGGATGTAGTTCACCTAATCCATCATCTAAAAAAGAGGTTAATACTTTAAAAATTAATCTTGATTTAATTGAAGGAGATAGCATCGCCTTTAATGACTTATTTAATACTAAACAAATTTCTTCTTATAATGATAAATTACCTAAATATTATAAGAACCAATTAAAAAATAGTGGTTTAAACGACAATGATTCCGTTGTAATATCAACATGGAATTCTAATTACAATAGGTTTTACTTTGAAATGTATAAACAAGGTTTTATTACAAGAGAAGAATTTATAAAAAGAAGAATAGATAGTACTATTGAAGTTGTTAAGCCAGAACAAAAACAGTTATTGATAGCCTCAAAATTCATTAATAATGAGCACGTTTTAATTTTCGATAAAAATAATAACAAAGATTTCTCAGATGATAAATCAATTTATTTTAATAAAAATTTTAGAATTCTTGCCAATGACTCTTCGGTTATAAATAATATTCCAATTCAAAATTTTAAATACTGGAATTTTAAAAATGGTGAAATAAATTACTTTAAACGTAAGTTTATTATTTATCCTTCTCTAAATGATTATAGGTTTTCATATACTGAATCTAAAGTTTCAAAAAAATCTAGAATAATTTTAAAGCTTAAAGATTATTGGTCAGGTTCAATAAATATTAAAAATCAGAATTATAATGTTGCTATTCAGGGTTTTTATAATTCATTTTTAACAATATTAATTAAACCTGACTCATTACTATTTAATAAGCAAGACTATACTTTTAATGAGAATTTTAGATACAAAATTAAAGATTCGATTAGGCTGGGTAAACAAGTTTATGTTATCGATAGTATTACAAATGATGTTACTAAACTAATACTTAAACCTATCAAAATAAAATCAATTTATGGGTTTAGGACAGGACAAAAAATAAAAAACTTTAAAATAGAAGACCTAAAAGGTAAAGATATTGAGCTATATACGTTTTTAAAAAATAAAAAATTTACCTTATTAGATTTTTGGGGAACTTGGTGTAAGCCTTGTATTAAAACAATTCCAGAATTAAAATTTTTTAATAATAAAAACTATGAAAAGGTAAATTTATTAAGTATTGCTTATGATAAAGATATTAAAAAGGTTGAAAAATTTATTCAAAAAAATGACATGAAATGGAATCATTCCTTTTTCGAAAAATCAAAGAGAAATGGAATTATAAGGGATTTAAATATAACAAACTACCCTACATTAATATTAATAGATGCTAATCAAAAAATTATTTATAGAGGTAGCGGTACAAATGCTTTAAAAGATATTACTAAAATACTTTCAAATTATTAAGGTTATTGAAAAACATAATATTCGAGTATCTTTAAATATTTAGACTAATTTTACTCCAGAAATTTTAATTAATAGACATTCATTTCCAAAAGAATATGATAGAACAGATCTCACATATTTTATTAAAAATTTATATGAAGGTTGCAATCAAGTAACAAAAAAAAACACCCCCAACTGATTAAAAGAAAGGTTAATTTAAATTGGATGATGGGAGTCTTGATTTTGAAAATTCATTTGAGATTTTATTTCGCTCTTCCTTTTCGGCATAGGAGTCTAACTATTTAAGCGATTTTATTGCCAAATTGAAGA